>Ga0209515_10001912_pt1 | contig 33329 bp, 36 predicted proteins | sample Subgroupgradi54m_FD_187454 | JGI IMG/M metagenome (GOLD analysis project Ga0209515, IMG submission 187454) | Subsurface groundwater microbial communities from S. Glens Falls, New York, USA - GMW60B uncontaminated upgradient, 5.4 m (SPAdes)... ... | reverse complement strand
GCTGGGATGATCAGCCCCAAGAAGCCGCTTATCGCCGCCCACACGGTAATGGCGCTACTCGTCGCGACCGTCGTTATCGTCCCCAAACTCCCCACAGCAGGCATGGCTACAGTATGCCGCATCCAAGGCGCAACGAGCAGCGCCGAGTTGGTGATAACACATCAACTGTGGGGTATCCCTAAAAATACGCTATAGCGTAAAAATAGGGATAGTTACTTCAACAGATGACGAAGCTGCTCTGATGCCCGCTCGCAGAAGCCCCGCACCGGCCGGGTGGCGCGATGCGGGGCTTGACGGGCCGTGGCTGACGGTTACACGATGTCGATTTCGGTAATCATGCCTTGCCGACGGCCGGTGTGGAAATACATCTGGAAGTGCACGGGCGGAGCTGGAATGGTGCCGCGCAAGCGCGAGACGAAATACCCCTTGAGGTTCCAGCTTTCGCCGGAGCCATCTTCCGCCTCGACCGAATTGATCGTTGCGGATAGGGTCTGGCCCAGATCTCGGCCGTTCTCCGTTGCGAAGGTGACCTGGCGGGTGTTGACCGACTTGCGGTCGAACAGCGCCAGCAGCAGATCGAACTTCGACGGGCCATCGATGATTTTCGCATTGAGCAGAGCCATCCGGCATCTCCTAAGAACAAGTCCTGCGAATGGGGCCAGGACCATACCCCGTTATCCCTTTCGGGACCACCAGTCCATCCGGGCTGGGATTGAGGCTAAAATAGCACGTTAGATAATATCTGTCAAGCCGCGCGGCTAAAGCCCCTCGGACTTGAGGATGTCAAGGGTGGCGCGGGCGCGAGAGGAGAGCTTGTGCGGGAGGGCGACTTCGAGACGGATGATGAGGTCGCCCCTCGACTCCGCTCGGGACAAGCCACCAGCATGGTCAACGGGGACGCCCTTGCCACGGACACGGAGAAGCTCTTCCGCACGCTTCATTGGTGGGATCTTCACTTCAAGAGTCTTTCCTTCCAAGGTCTCGATGGGGACTGTGGTGCCTATCAGGGCGTCGGTTAGCTTGACTGGGAGCGTCATGACGAGATTCGCGCCTTCACGATGGAAGGTCTGATGCGGCTTCACGTGTATCTTCACATACAGGTCGCCCGCGATGCCGGCCTTGACGGCCTCGCCTTGGCCGGTAAGTCGTATCATCTCCCCGTTGTCGATACCCACTGGTATCGTGACATGGATCTCTACCTCGTGGCGGCGCACACCGTGACCCTTGCACTCAGAGCACTTCTCTTTGGGCACTTTGCCCGAGCCGCCACAAGTATCACAGACGCGCTCGGTCGTGAACTCTCCAAGAATCGAGCGCCGTGTCTCATGGATGCGACCGCTACCGTTGCAGGTCTTACACGCATCGAGCTCGGTACCTGGCTTAGCCCCTGAGCCCTGGCAGACCTCGCAAGTAGCAACCTTCGCAATGAGTACAGAACGCTTGGTACCAAATATTGCATCCTTGAATGGGATCTCAAGGTCGATGGATATGTCGCGACCCCTCGGCGTGCGGGAGCGTGCATTCCTGTTCCCAAAAATGTCGCCAAAGATATCACCGAAGTCGAACTCCTGCCCGCCAAAGGCGGGTCCGCCTCCGGCGGAGAATTGGGAAAAGTCGAATCCGCCAAATGGCCCATGTCCCGAGCTTGCCTGCCCTGGGCCTGTTGAATGGGTTGAACCGGCAAACGCTTGGCCGTAGTTATCATACTCGCGCCGACGCTTGTCGTCGGAGAGGATGGCGTACGCTTCCGTAATCTCCTTGAAGCGCGCCTCATCCCCGCCCTTGTCAGGATGGTGCTTCTGCGCCAGCTTGCGAAAGGCCTTCTTGATGTCCTCCGCGCTCGCGCGCTTGTCGATACCGAGCGTATTGTAGTAATCCTTCGCCATGTGCGTTGATTATACTCTTGATGATTCGATATGCAAAATGAAGTCGGGAAATAGAAACGGCGCGGGTCTTCCCCGCGCCGCATTATTCAGAATAAGAGTAAGGAGAGAAGGAAGATTACCAGACCGATCAGGAAGACTATCAGGCCAGTTCCACCACACAGCATGGGGCGCTCATCGAAAACCCCGTTGGGACGCATTGTCGCACCACGGACCATCAGAGCAGCGCCTGCGACCCACAAGATACTCGCGATAGCAAAGAACAGCCAGACCAACACCGAAAGATGTGGGAGGATGGTATGGATATCCATGAATCGCTCCTATCGATGTACGGTCAAAGGTTCGGCCAGGTAGTCGGTGATGCGCTTGTGTAGCTCGGTGAGGGCCGTGCGCGCCATTGCCTCGTCTTTTTGCTGTGCGCGTAAGACGAGATCCAGAGTGGCACGAGTTCTCGAAAGCTCGTTCCAAAGCCCCTCGAGGGAAGGCCGCTCACGGCGCCCCCACCCCGCGTGGAGCGGGCAGAGGCGAGTGGTTTCTTCGAGCCTCGTGGTGCCTAAGATGCTCTCGCCCGAGGTCGGGATCGATATCGTCGACGAGAGCTTGAAGGCCTGGTGGCTACCTTTCCCGTCAGGCACGAGCAAGTGAGCCACGCAGTACGAGCCCCGTTCGGTGGTGGAGTGCGTGACACGAATGATTCGGTCATGGTCATCTCGGAAATGCGCTACTTTCGGCATCTATCCTCCTAAGCGGCAATAGCCGCAGTTGTTCTGTGGCTACCTTACAATACTTCTCGCCTGCGGTCTACTGCTCTTTGAACTCGGCGTCAGTAGGTCCCGCAGATTCTGGCGGAGGATTGCCACCGCCGTCTGACGGCGGCGAGGCCTGTTTCATCATCGCTTCACCGATCTTCATCATCGTCTCCGTAAGCTTGCCGGTAGCGCCTTTGATAGTTGCAGGATCTTCGCTCCCGCGCGCTGTCTTCAAGGCGTCAATGGCATCCTGCACCTCCTTAACCACTTCCGCACCAGCCTTCTCGCCGCTATCCTTAATCGCTTTCTCTGCGGCATACACGGCTTGGTCGGCAATATTACGCGCCTCTGCGAGCTCTTGCCGCTTGGCATCGTCAGCTGCATGAGTCTCGGCATCGGTCTTCATACGGTCGATGTCTTCCTTAGAGAGCCCAGTCGAGCCGGCAATGCGGATGCTCTGCTCCTTGTTGGTGGTCTTCTCCTTGGCCTTCACGGTCAGGATGCCAGAGGCGTCTACGTCGAAGGAGACTTCAACTTGCGGGAGCCCACGAGGCGCTGGCGGGATGCCATCGAGCATAAACTTGCCGAGCGATTTGTTGTCGGTACTCATCGCCCGCTCGCCCTGGGTAATGTGGATCTCAACCGAGGGCTGATTGTCGGCGGCCGTGGAGAAGGTCTGCGAGCGACTGGTCGGTATCGCTGTGTTGCGCTCGATGAGCTTGGTCGCCACCCCGCCCATCGTCTCGATAGCGAGCGAGAGCGGAATAACATCTATAAGAAGAATATCTTTCACATCGCCCTGAAGCACGCCTGCCTGAACTGCTGCACCGATAGCCACTACCTCGTCCGGATTGACACTCATATTCGGCTTCTTGTTGAAAAACTTTTCCACCGCGCTCTGGATGGCGGGCATACGCGTCTGGCCGCCCACGAGGATGACTTCCTGGATATCGCCAACCTTGAAGGGCGAGGCCTCCATGGCTCGCTTGGTGATAGACATCGCACGCTCGATGAATTCACCTGCGAGGTCTTCGAGCTTGGAGCGCGTCATCTTCACCAAGAGGTGCTGCGGCCCCGCGTCGGTGGAGGTGAGGAAGGGAATGTTGACCTCGGTCTCTATAGCTGCGGAGAGCTCTATCTTCGCCTTCTCGGCGGCCTCGTCGAGGCGTTGGCGCGCGAGAGCATCGGTCATCACGTCAACCCCCGTCTGTTTCTTGAACTCGCTTGCGAGCCACTCGATGATTTTCTGGTCGATGTCCTTGCCGCCCAGATGCGCATCTCCGTCCGTCGAACGGACTTCGACCGACTGCTGGCCATCCTCATCGGCTACTTCAAGAATAGACACGTCAAAGGTCCCGCCGCCGAAGTCGAAGACAGCAATCTTCTCATCCTTCTTCTTATTGAATCCATATGCAAGCGCCGCCGCCGTGGGCTCGTTGATGATGCGCTTGACATCGAGGCCAGCTATCAGGCCTGCGGCCTTGGTTGCGCTCCGCTGGTCATCATTAAAGTAGGCAGGGACAGTGATGACGGCCTCGGTAATCTTCTCTCCGAGCTTGATCTCGGCATCGGCCTTGAGCTTGCCGAGAATCATCGCGCTCATTTCCTCGGGCCGATACCATTTGTCGGACATCTTGACCTCGATGCCACCGTTGTCGGCTTTGCGCATCTCGAAGGGCACTGCGGCCTTATCCTTCTGCACTGCTGGCTCGTCGAAGGAATGGCCGATGAAGCGCTTAATCTGATAGATGGTGTTGAGGGGGTTCGTGACTGATTGGCGCTTGGCGAGCGTACCGACGACGCGCTCGCCGTTCTTCCCTACGGCGACGATAGAGGGAGTCGTACGTGCACCCTCCGCGTTCTCAAGCACGCGCGGCTCGCCACCCTCGACCACCGCCATCGCAGAGTTTGTAGTGCCAAGATCAATGCCGAGTATTTTTGCCATAGATAAGTATAAATTAGTTTACTTTCTCGAAGTGTGCAACACGAACTTTCGCCGGGCGCACGAGTACTTCGCCTATTTTCCAACCTTTCTCTAGTATCGCGCTCACGGTGTTATCTTCTTTTGCTGATTGCGCCGCATCGATACCGAGAGCTTCATGCAGAGCGGGATCAAATACTTCGCCAACTTCCCCAACCGGCTCAAGCCCGAGCGAGGCAAAAGCGCTCTCGAGCTGCTTGGCAATTGCCTCGAACCCTTCGGGTATTTTGTCAAACACCAGGTGTTTGACAGCCCGAGCACGTTCGAGCGCGTCGAGAGCAGGCAAGAGCGCCTCGGCAGCTTGCACAACGCCACGCGCTCGTTCTGCCTGCTTCTCGTGCTCGAAGCGTTTGAGTGCGTTCACATAATCGGCCTTGGCCCTCTGCCAGCCGTCCATGTACTCTTGTTTCTCCTTGCGAGTCTCGGCAAGCTCGGAACGCAGCTTTGCTACTTTTCCTTCAGCTTGCTCCTCGACCTGTTCATCGTCAGCCGAGATCTCAACGTCTTCGTCTTCATGCATATCTCAACTATGCCCGAAACAGCTCGTACAGTCAAATATGTAAAAGCCCCGCCAATTGGCGGGGCTTGCTCGCGTACCGCGCGAGCTCGGGTACTGTTCCTAGATGACGTCGGCGCCATTTATCCGGTTCATCCGCGCCTGAAGAAGGCGGAATGCGAGAACTCCCATCAGAAAGCCAAGGGCCAACAAGCCTAGCCCTCTGGGGAGATCCGAGGTCGGCTCCGGCGTTGGCATCGGACTCGCCACCGCGTTGGTGCCCAGGCCGACCAGGCAGTCGCTCGGGTAGACCAGGACGATCGTGCGGCCCACCGAGTCGACATAGCGTCGCCCGGGCTGGTGGATCTGGGGATTCTGCGCCCAGGTCTCGGTCCAGCGGAAGGGGTTTCCTAGGCGGCTTTCGGCCAGGTCCCAGAGCGTGTCGCCCGTAACCGGTTGGTAGCCGGTGCAGACCGGAGTCGCAGTGGCTACCGTTGCGGTCGGCTTGGTTGACATGACCACCGCAAATACCAAAATCATAATGGCGCATAGAGCCGCGGTGCATAGACCCGCCATAACCCACATGAAGCGCTGCATGTTCCTCTTCTCCTTTCAAGTAGCCAGAATTGGCTCGTGCATCTATCCCTAGAGGCAAGATAGCACATAGCATAAAATATGTCAAGGGCCCCGCAAAGGGCCCTTGCTTACTGCAGTATCGGCATCGGCCGTGGTGGCCGCTCGAGAATCTGCTCTGGCGTTGTAGCGTGCATCTGCGCGATGCATATGAGCGCGAGGAGAATTGCGCTGTCTCCATCGGCGATGGCATCGGCTGCAGCAGGATTCTTCTGCCAGTATCGCCTGATGAGATAGTGCCGTCGCTCGCCGTCCATCGCCTCAAACTCCGTGTTCGCGCAATCTGGGCACATACCAAGTATCTCTACCCTGCCCCAACCATCCTTCCGCTCGAGGTCCGAGAAGCACATCTTGAGCTTCTTGTGGACTTTGCAAAAGAGATTTCGACGAGCGATGCAGGTGAGACAGAGAGATGCATTCCCGAGGATACCCTTCCCCGGGAACGCATATATCGTGATGCTCTCGGTCTGCTTGCGGCCGCGCGTCTTCCCGCAATCAATACAATCTGACACGACGACCTCCTCTCACACGGATTCTCGTCTGCCTACAGAATATCATGATTAAAAATGAAAAGAGCCCCGTGAGATGGCGGCTTCGCCTATCTCATGGGGCTCTTTACTGCGGCGTCTCGCTCTCGAGACTCTGTTGTCTGAAGAGCTCGAAGATAAAGTCGTGCAGGCTGATCTTCTCGAATCGCGCCGCAAGCACGAAGCTGAAGATTATCTGGTCTACTGACTTCATATCCCCGAGCACATCCTCCGCCACATGGGTCGCCAGCTGAAGGATATTGTCGGCAACGTCCTCAAGCTTGTCAGCAAGGTGCAGGATGCGGAGTCGCTCCTCTGCCAGTAGAGCCGCTACCTCGTCACGAGCGCAGAGAGGGCAAGCATCTACGGTGGTGATGGAATATTCTTGAATCTCACCATCTTCTTCGCTCGTCCCATCCTCTGCCTCGGTCTCTGTCTCGGCCTTGAGCTCCTCGAGGCTCTCCTCGTTCCTCGTCACCCGAAGCATCGGGATCTTGATGACACTGTGCTCGTGACAGACAAGCTCCAGCTTCTCAAGGCAGGTTGGACAGTAATGAACCTTGTTCGATTTAAAAACCTCGGGGTCCGTATCGTCATAGAGAGTGACGGCACGGACGCCCTTCTTTGCCCCGCACTCGAGGCAGGCTCTCCGGGCGGCCATCTTCACCTCCTATCGGAACAGCCATTCGGCGTCAGACAACACCTGCCCAGGACTCTACAGTCCCGGGCTAGATTTAGCAAACGTCCGTTAGCGCTTGCTCCACTGTGGAGCTTTGCGGGCTTTCTTGAGGCCGGGCTTCTTGCGCTCTTTGGCGCGCGGGTCGCGAGTGAGCATGTGTGCGCTCTTGAGAGCGGCGCGAGCGGCTGGCTCTGCTTTAGTAATAGCGCGCGCGATGGCGTGACGCACGGCACCTGCCTGTGCGGCGATGCCGCCGCCCTCGGCGTGGGCCTGGACCGCGTAGTTCTGAGCATTCTCTGAAACACCAAATGCCTCAAGCGCGACGCGGGCCCGCTCGTCTGTCTTGAAATAGTCCTTCGGGCTCTTGCCGTTGATCATGAGCGAGTTCTTATCGGCAGGCGTCATCCGGACGCTTGCTCGCGCGGTCTTGCGGCGCCCTACTGCATGGGTAAATGTCGCGGTGGCCATATTAGGGCTTGATGATGAGATTCTTCATCCGTGGCACGCGGAGCCGGTTGCGCGGGATCATGCCGTCGACGGTCTTACGCACCACCTCCTGGATGCCCTTCTTGGCGATGACCTCGTCCATACGCACCTCGCGCAGGCCGCCCGGGTAGCCGGTGTAGTGGGTATAGATCTTGCCCTTGATACGGCGCTCGGGGAGGTGGAGCTTGGCGGCGTTCTCGATGGTGACCTTGATAGGGTGCGTGAGGTGCTTCGACACCATCGCCGAGCGCTTGCCGAGCAAGGCGTGGGCGGCCTCGCTCGCCACGCGGCCAAGCGTGCGATCAGTCGCGTCGATGGTATAGGTTGTGGGGGCTGGTGCCGTTACTTTGGTCATAGGTTGGGCCAGTGTGTTACACAAACGCAATATACGCAAGTTTACGCGCGTCGTTATTTCCCCGCTTTGAGCGCTTCACCACGCGGGTGTAGCCGCCCGCGCGTGAGGCGTAGCGTGGCGCAATAGTAGCGAAGAGCTTCTTCACGGCCGCCTCGTCCTGCAATCGCTGTATCGCAAGTCGGCGCGTTGCGAGCGTGTTCTTCTTGCCATAGGTGACAAGACGCTCAATAAAGGGACGCAGTTCTTTGGCCTTAGCCTCGGTAGTCGAGATACGCTCTTCAAGGACGAGCGAGCGAGCGAGCGAGCGCATGAGCGCTCGGCGCCGAGAGGCTGGTCTATTGAAGATACGGGGTCGTGCGCGCTGGCTCATATTCGGTAATTATTCTTGACTTATTCGCTCTTGAGCGTGAGGCCGTGAGTAGCGAGTGCCTCGCTGATTTCCCCAACGGCCTTTTCGCCGATGCCATCGAGCTCAAGGAGGGTGCTTGCAGACTTACGCACGAGCCCTGCGGCGCTCTTGATGCCAGCCTCCTCAAGTGCAGAGATGATGCGCGCAGGGAGCTCGAGATCTGCAACCTTAATCTTGGACGCGCCCGAGGAGGTCGAGGAGCCTCCCTCTGACTCATCAGTTGATTCACGCGCCGGCTCTTGGAAGCCGATAACGGCCGAGAGTTGGTGAATCATAATCTCGATAGACTGCTCGAGCGCCTTTCGCGGTGCGATGGTGCCATTGGTCTCGATAAGGATACGGAGCCGATTGAAGTCAGTTCGGTCGCCCACGCGCATATTCTCCACCTCGTAGTTCACGCGGCGAATGGGGGTGAAGGTGGCGTCAAGCGCGATGGTGCCAATGTCGACCTTCTCGCGCGTCAAGACCTCGCGCGGGATATAGCCCAACCCACGTTCGATAGTGGCTTCGAGCTCGAGGCCACCCTTGCCTGAGAGATCGGCTATGTGCTGATCCGGATTTGAAATCTCGACCTGGCTTGGGAGCTTGAAGTCCTTGGCAGTAATCTCTTTCGTTCCGCTTATCTTGAGTGATATGGTCTGCGGCTCGTCCCCATGTAGGACGAAATGTACGCGCTTCAAGTTAAGGAGAAGCTCCATCACGGTCTCGCGCATACCCTCAATGGTGGCGAACTCGTGCTGAATGCCCTCAATCTTGACTTGCGTCACAGCCGCTCCTGGAAGCGAGGAGAGAATGATGCGGCGGAGGCTGTTACCGAGCGTGTGGCCGTAGCCCGGATAAAGCGAATCTATTTCGTAGGTGCCCTGCGCCCCTTCTTCAGAGACGATGCGTGGCTTACTAGGCAAAGTGATGTGGTATTCCATAACTCAATCGGTTACCTTTTAATTTTTAAATATTTAAACATTTAAATATTCCTTTAGCGAGTGTAGAACGAGAGCACAGCCGTAAGGTCTCCCGCCGGGTCGGCAGAAGAGGCCGTCGGGCGCGCAGTGACCACTCCTTCCATCGCCCGAAGGTCAAAGGAGAGCCACGACGGGGTGACCCGCTCAGCAGCCTTCTCGGCGAAATTCACAAGGAGGCCATGCTCCTTCGAGCCCTCGCGGATGCCGATGCGGTCACCCACTGAAAGTGCATAGGACGGGATACGAACCTTGCGGCCATTCACCGTCACGTGTCCGTGCGCGGCCATTTGGCGTGCTCCGCGACGGGTGGGTACGAGCCCCAGGCGCCATAGCACGTTGTCGAGCCGCATCTCAAGTGCCTCGTGCAGGCGCTCGGCCGGATCCCTTCGCGCGCTGCCTTTGGCCGCAAGCGCGCCCTTGATGTAATTGCGGAACTGGCGCTCGGGGAGCCCGTAGGTGATGCGCACCTTCTGCTTCTCAAGCATCTGCTTGCCATACTCGCTCTGACGCCCACGTCCACGACGCTTATTCTTGGCAGAGCGATCTGCCGAGACAGCGAATTTCTGCGTCTGCGCCTTCTCGAACACAGAGGCGCCAAGGCGCTTAGCAATCTTGTAACGAGGTCCGGTTTTCATAGATGAGTTCGCATAGCTAAACTATACGCGTCGGGGCTTAGGCGGGCGTGGGCCGTTGTGCGGCACCGGCGTCGCATCTTTAATAGAACGTATCTGGATGCCTTTGTTCGCGAAGGAGCGTAAGACAGACTCGCGACCAGCGCCCACACCACGAATGATGACAGATGCCTCTTTGAGCCCTATCAGGAGGCCTTTCTCGCCAAGAAGTTCGCCCACCTTGCTCGCTGCGTATGGGGTGGACTTGCGCGCACCAGAAAAGCCAAGTGCGCCGGCGGAGCTCCCGATGATGACATTCCCCGACTCATCCGTGATGACAGCTTTGGTGTTGTTGAAGGTCGCTTCAATATGGAGAATTCCCTTCTCTATATGGCGCTTGGAAATCTTGGCGAGCGCACGGTCCTTACGGCCTTGGTCGAGGCCGCGACCGCGCTTCTTGATAATGCGTTTCTTACCCATACCTAGGTTTTTTCAAGCGTACGACGGCCAGACGTCATCGTCTTGCGTACGTTGCCGCGGCGCGTGCGCGAATTGGTCTTAGTCCGCTGGCCGCGTACGGGGAGCCCGCGCTCGTGACGAGAGCCGCGGATGGAGTGGATATCCTTGAGTCGTTTTATGTTTTGTCCTATCTCCCGGCGCAGGTCGCCCTCGATGACGTACGCTTCAGCGAGCGAGCGGATCTTCTGCTCCTCCTCGCTTGAGAGCTCACTGCCCTTCTTCGCGGTATGGACCTTAGCCTCCTTAAGAATATCGAGAGCTCGCGAAGGGCCAATGCCGAAAATAAGCGGCAGTGAATACGCGAGTTGTTTGTTATCGGGAAGAGTGATACCGGCGATACGCATACGAAAAATGATTACCCTTGGCGGGCCTTACGGCGCGGATTGCGCTTATTAATACGGTAGAGACGCCCGCCACGGCGGACGAGCTGGTCTCCCGGTTGCTGAACCTTGATGGATGCACGAACTTTCATCCCGTTAGAAGTTACCATTAATTAATATAAGCGCTTTTGATAATCCCATTAGTTTCGTACCCAAACTTCTAACGGGATTCATTGTGAACGGTATATGCGTAGCATTGAATAATCAATCACGTGAGGCGACGTACGATACGTGCCCGTCCGCCATAGGGATCTAGCACCATCTCCACCTGGTCGCCCATCAAGACCCGAATACGGTGCAAACGCATCTTTCCCGCAAGGTAGGCAAGCACCAGCTCTCCCCGGGAATCCCCCATCTGCCCCACCTCTGCAGGCAGGGCAAGCGGGTCGTCCTTAGGCTGCAAACGGACTCGGAACAACGAGTCGGGCAGAACCTCTTCGACGATGCCCGTGCTCGTCTTTTTGTCCTCGTCGTCACTCATGCGGATGCCAAGATAATGTAGCAGGAGCCTGAAGAATCGTCAAACCGGCCCCGGGAACTAGGCGAGGTCGCCATCTCACGGAATCACTGCCGTAACCACGATGGACGATGGGTCCTCGGGGAATGTCTGCCGCCAGAATGGCCTGAGCACGAGAATGGCCCGCTTCACCTCTGGATAGCTCGTGAGGGCTGTCTGGGCCTCTCCACGGCTCTTGCCGGCCACCGCAGAAGCTATGCGGCTTTTATCTATTGAGGCAACCAGGGCCGCCGTGCCGGAGAGAGTGAAGGTAAAAGAATCGGTATCCACAGCCGGCAAGGCTCCGGTAGCCGAGAGCGTGAGCACCGTACCCGGACCGAGTGCGGCCTGCCCCTCGGTCACCCCGCTCCCTCCCACATCAGTAGAGCCGGCCTGTGCAAGAATGGCGCTTGCCAGAGCGGTTGCATTGAACACCACACCCGTAATCGTGCCTTCGACCTGGATATTCGCCTGACCGCTTGTCGTGGACGGTGCTGTCGCGAGCTCACGATACGAAATAGCGCTCGCACCGGGCACGAGCACATAGCCGCTCGGTATCTGACTTTGGAGATTCGACGTAAGGTACGTTGCCAGCGTGCCCTTTGCGCTCGTGACGGCTGCCTGCTCGGCGGCAGGGTCGACGGCCGGAGCCGAGCCCGAGGCTCCACCGCGCATTGCCGTAGACGAACGAGCATAGATGGCGCTCGCAAGCGAGGTGTGAGCGAGCTTGGGGACCGTGAATGAGCCCGCAGCGACGTTATACGAAGGGCCGGGCGCGTCCGCAAAGACATTCGCGACCACGCTTCCCGGCTTGACACTCGTGCCCGCGGGTATGGTTACGGCGCTGTGGATACGAAAGATGAGGCCAGCCGGACTCGCGAATTGGGTATTCGCGATGAGCTTTTGCGGCTTCGCTTGAGTGTTATAGATAGTGATGCTCCCCGAAGCGCTTCCACTCACCTGTTTGGTTCCGTTGGTTGCTATGCCCACGCTTTCCATCTTTTTCGCGGTGATGAGCTGATACGGGAGAGCGCTTGCCGAGAGGCCTGCCGTGAAGGTCCCTTGGACGGGGATCGAAATGGTCATGGGCGTGATCTCGACCTTCGCACCGGAGAAATGGAGGAGCGCTACAAGCGACACGGCGATAATGACGAAGGCGACAAGTACGGTGATGAGTGGGAAACGGCCTCGACCCCCGGACGATCTCGAGGATGGCATGTCCGACTCCTGGATGCTCGTCTCCCGACGCCTTGAGGGCGGAATGATATCTTCGAGTGTACGCATATGGCGAGTATAGCAGATACTGTCCACTCTAGTGCGCGGACAGGTTTTGATACTGGGACATAAGCAGGAGTCGGATATCTTGCGGGGCCTCGGATGCCACCCGTATAGACGCGAATTGGTTGCTCGACACAGGCACGATATTGAGCGGCTTATTGGCGAACCATGGGAGAGAGAGGCTGGCTGAATCGAGGCCCTGCTTCGCGCGTTCCGCCCCGGCCTCGCCTGCGACTAAGAGGGCGACGTGCGGCAACGGGTAGCTCGCAGCGAGTTCTCTGAATATCCGTTTGACCGATTCGAGCCAGGCGGACGCGTCTGGTAAGCCACGCTCTGAAGCGCTTACGGCAGTGAGGGCACCGGCGCGCACGAGCGAGACGGCCGCCACGCCTGGCTCCAGGGCGTCAATAATGAGGAAATCGCGTTCATGAGGAAAGGCGGCGCGCAGTACCTGATAGCGCAGAGAGGGGCCGCTCACGTAGGCTGCATGCGCATGGTGGAAATGGCGTCTCAACACCCCTGCCACCGCATCGGCTATAGGCACGGAGAGAGAAGAGGTGAGGATGACGAACGCGACACGATGCGCCTGCTTGCCATAGGGGTCGCGCGTCTGGTAGCCGTTCAGACGGATCTCGACGATATGCTCTTCGATCTTCCACGCAGAGTCGGCTGGCTCGGCTCGCCCAGGCTCCGGCGAAGTGGGTACATTCCCGCGCCTTTGCGCAAGGACTTCTTTGGCCATGTCCTTGGTGAGCGTGAACGGAGCATCTCCCTGGAACCGTTCTGTACGCACAGAGGTCGTCTGCCATGGGGCGTCTATCGATACGAGGATGTCGTCGATGCTACTTGTGCCAGTCGCACGGAGGGCGGCCGAGGCACCCTCGCGCACGAGCGCATTCGCAATGAGCTCGAGCATACGCTCCACTGCGGCCTCCGATGTCTCCTCCGGACGTTTGACGATATGGGTGCGTTTGCCGTAGCAGAGGATAGGCGAGCCAGCTACCGGGTGGGCGACGTAGCCACCGGCAACTGAATTTGCCCCGATATCAATGAGCATGTGCAGACGAACGTGCGACGTGCTCCGAAACACCCACTTCGGCCTGCTGGCCTCAGGACTTCCTCGCTCTGCGCTCGGTCGCCGCCAAAGATCCATTCGCTTATTCTAACACTCCACGGATACGACGAACGCCAGATGAGGATGCTTCTTCTTTAATAATCTTGAACTTCTTGCCGCCCTCACCAAGCTCGGAAGTGTTCGGAACGTGCGGTCCGCCGCAGAATTCGATGGAAAAGGCTTCAGAAAATTGTGGGTCGTCCGACGTCGCAGTTATAGGCCCTACTGAATAAACAGTCACCTGCTCCGGATACATTGCGCCGAACTCGTGCTCGGCGCCGAGCCCCTCCGCCTGCTCTCGGCCCATGACTGACCGGATGACCGGTAGGGCCTTGGCTATCTGCTCGTTCACAATGCTCTCGACCTGCATAATCTCGTCGTGTGTCATCTTCCGTCCGAATGAGAAGTCGATGCGGAGCCGCTCGCTCGTGATGTTACTCCCGCGCTGGTGCACCTCGGAGCCAAGCACCATCTGGAGCGCCTTCAATAAGAGATGGTGGGCTGTGTGATAGCGAATAGTTTGCTCCGCATGGTCGGCAAGCCCGCCTGCAAACTTCTGCGCCGCTCCCGCCCTCGAGGTGGCCTGGTGCTTTTTCATCTCCTCGTGCACGGCTTTCATATCGAGCGAGATACCTTGCTCTTTTGCCATCTCCTCCGTCAGCTCTATTGGGAAGCCGTAGGTCGTGAAGAGCTTGAAGGCGTCTATTACCTCTCCCATCTTCTCGAACTCGCGTAGCCCTTTTTTGAGCGTCGTGCGGAACTGCACCTCCTCTTTCTCGAGTTCGTGCTTAATAGTGTGTGCCGCCGCTTCTACAAACGGATATACATCCGCATACGCCGCGCCGAAACCTTTTGCGACATCCGCCACAACCGCATCCTTGATGCCGAGCTTGTCCGCCTCGCGTATTGAGCGGCGGATGAGTCGGCGAAGCACGTAGCCTTGTTCTGTATTGCTTGGTGTAAGGCCCGAAGCAAGCATAAAGGACGCGGCACGTATGTGATCAAGAATAATCCTGAACGAGCGCATTACCGAAGTCTGACTTCGGTAGATTTGGCCACTCCGCTTTTCGAGGACGGCACGCGCTGCATCGAAGACGTCAGTGAGAAAGATGTCAGGATTATCGAGTGTGGTAGCCGTCAGGCGCTCGAGGCCGCCGCCGAAGTCGACATTCTTTTTTGGCAGCATGCCGAAGGAGCCATCGGCCATCTTGAGATATTCCATGGAGACCGAATTGCCGAATTCCATAAAACGGCCGCAGTCGCAGTTGGGGTGACACACTTCCCCGAAAGCCGGGTCGTGGGGAGTCTGGAAGTCAAAAAAGATTTCAGAGTCCGGGCCGCCGAGTTCTCCCGAGGGCATGTTCTCTGGAGTGCCCGAACGGCTCCACCAATTCTTGTCTGCGTTATAAAAATGAATACGCTCTTCGGGGATGCCAAGACCCTTCCAGATATTGGCCGACTCGGTGTCCCTCGGGAGGCCGTGCTCTTCGTCGCCAGCAAAACAGGTAATCCAGAGCCGCTCGGCGCTCAAGCCGAGTTCCACAATTAAAAATTCATGGAGCCAGGAGAGCTGTTCTTTTTTGAAATAATCTCCCAGACTCCAGTTCCCCAGCATTTCAAAAAATGTCGTGTGGCGGTTGTCGCCCACCTCCTCGATGTCGCCCGCACGGAAGGAGGGTTGTGAGTTGGTAAGTCGCGCGCCCGAGGGATGTGGCTGGCCAAGCAAGTACGGCACGAGGGGCTGCATCCCGCTACTTGTGAACAGGGTCGTCGGGTCGTTCTCGGGCACGATGGGCGCCGAGGGGATAATCGCATGCCCTCGTGCCACGAAAAAATCAAGATAGCGCTTCCGAACTTCGCTGACGGTCATGCTCGAAATCGTAGCTTTTTTATGAGAAAAAGGAAGAGGCGGCTCGTTGCGAGCCGCCTCTTTTATACCGTTACGCCTCATAGGTCTTGCAGTCATACAGGTACGACTGGGTCTTCGGGCATTTCCTGCAGTGCCGATGGCGATACGTGTTCGCCACCACACGACGCTTCCCGTCGGGGTGTGGTATGACGCCGTCATGCACCTCTATCCTCGGTTGCCAAGCGGTCCAGTCGTGCGCCCAGGGCCAGCACCAAGCCGGTCCCGCCGAAACCACTCCCATGCCAAAAGTTTCTTTGGACATACGAACCTCGTGTTGTTGTGCTACCGAACCGAAAGGTACCACTACCCCACCAACTTCTCAAGCTTACTAACATCCGCCTCGATGGCCTCGAGGCCTTGGCGGAAGATGGCGGGCTTATTGGTGTCGAGCCCACAGCTCTTGAAGATGTCGTAGGGCGACTTGCTCTCACCGGCAGAGAGGAATCCGTCAACTTTCTTAATGAAGCCAGCGTCCTTGGCGAGCTCGCGATGGAGCGCGCCACTGATGAGCTGGCCATAGGCGTAGGAGTAGACGTAGAAGAAGTTGCGGATGTGGCTCCAGTGGACGAAGAAGTAGCCATCCTCCCGCTCGAGCTTGAAGACGGGGCCGAGGTATGCCCCCATGTGCTCGTTCATCAGGTCGGCGATGCGCTCCTTCGGCACGTAGCCGTCTTTGCGGACTGCCGCGTGGAGCGCTCGCTCGAACGAGAAGCACGCAATCTGGCGGAAGACGCTCGCCACGTTGTCCTGAATCTTGTCGTGGAGCGCGATGATGCGCTCCTCGCTCGGCAAGGTCGCGATGATGCGGTTCAGCGCCGCCGTCTCGAAGAAGGTGCTCGCCGTCTCGGCCGTCGAGATGGGGTGGCTTTGATACATGGGGCGCTGGCTCTTGGCGCGTTCAGCATGGACGGCGTGGCCCATCTCGTGCGCAAGCGTCTTCAGCGAGTGGAAGTCGTCAATATGGTTCAAGAGTACATAGGTCGGGACGGGTACGCCGGAGGCACAGAAGGCGCCGCCACTCTTGCCCTTTTTCGAGTAGACATCCACTTGGCCGCTCGCGAGTAGGCGGTCGAATATGTCGGCATATATCGGGTCGAGCTCGCCAAAGACCTCGCGCACGGTCTTCACCGCCGTCTCGAACGGGATTTTGGTCGAGACCTTGCCCACATGCGCACTGCGGTCGGCGTAGGTAAGCTGTTTTTCGCCCAGAAGCTTCGCCTTCACCTTGTAGAAGCGGTTACTTATGGGCGCGCCTTGCGTGACGGCGTCCACCAAGGCGAGGATGCTCTTCGGCTCGTTCTGATAGCCGAGGATAGTCGCCTCGTAGGGCTCCGTGAAGCCGCGGAGCTCGTCTTCAATCTTCTTGCCCGTGTAAATCGCGTTTAGCTCGGCTTCAGCGGCATCGCCCACACTCTCGTACGTAGCGCGCACGCCCTTGTAGAGCTCGCGACGCTCATCAGTGGGAAGCGTTTGAATCATGGCCTCGGCCTCTGGGAGTGGGAGCGCCCTGCCCGCATACGCCACCGTCTTCTTGTTGAGCGCATTCTCGGTCGCTTGTATCCACCGGTCGTGCGCGACGTCGCCGAACAGGTTGAGAATCTTCTCTTCCGGCTCGGTGAGGTCGTGCTCGGCGTTGTCGAAGAGCTGTTTCAACCAATAGCGATAGGGCGCGAGCGATGGGTGAGCGAGGAAATTCTTCTGCACCGGCGCCGGGACCTTCCCGAGCTCGAGCGTGAAGAAGATGAGAAGGTTGCCGCGCTTGGCGCCGCGCTCGTCGAGCTTGGCCGCGAGCGCTTCAGCCGCCTTGTCCTCGACATCGAGCGTTTTACGGAACGAGGCGTAGAAGCCGGCTTTAGCGGCCGACAGGCCAATCAGTTTTTCGGACTCCGCAAGCGCCTTGGCGAGGGCCACTGGGCTCTTCAAGTGCGACTTGTTCTTGCGGTACTTCGCCGCGAAGGCCGCAATCTTTTTGTCAGCATCCTTCTGGTCGCGCTCGATGCGCGGGTCATCGAGACTCAAATAGAGCGGGGTCAGGTCCCAGTTCGTCTGCATAGTGCCAGGAGCATACCATTCCGACATGATTCTCTCCATCGCCGACTCCCTCTCAAGGAGCGGTCTCCGCGCATCATACACAAATGAAACAAAACTGCACTCTCGTAGCTGGCGTCAGCCCGCGAGCGCTTTACGCTCGCGCGCATGAGCCTCGACGAGACGCTTGGTGAGACGGTGCTCGGGGAGGCGCGAGCCGGCGATGCGGGCAAGCTCGCCGTGGAACCAGCGATAGCGCGCAGGGTCGCCGCCCATGCGCTCAAGAATCGCAGTATCTCCGCGCTCAAGGCCTTCGAGCTTGCTCTCTATATTGTCTATCTTGTCGGCTATTGAAATGAGTAATGCCTCTTCGGGCGCCTCTTCGAGATGCGCGAGGTAGCGCTCCTTGCGCTCTCGCCAACCCCCCTCTTTCTTCTCGCTTACATGCTCGACCAGCTCGGCAACGTGCTCACCAAAGGCGGCGATAATTTCTTCTCGCGTCGTATCGGTGTCCTCAAGCGTGTCGTGGAGGAGAGCGGCCGAGACAACGTCGTCACTGGCTCCGTCCTCTGCTACCAAGAGCGCCACAGAAAAGAGATGCGTTATATATGGCAGAGGCTCTGTCTCCACGCGGAAGTGCCCATGATGCTTCCGTGCTGCGAACTGTATCGCTCTCTTAATTTGCGGCGTGTGGTTCATATGTAGTACATTTTGTTATCTCTAACGGGATTCATCCCGCTACTATACCGTCTCCGTAAGAATCACAAGCTATCCCTATTTTTACGCTATAGCGTAGTTTTAGGGATACCCGAGTAAAAAAGAAACGGGCGCTCGGGGTGTTACCCGAGCGCCCGATTTTGCATTAACTCCGGAACGAGTCGCCTAGAAGTACCGCTAAAAAGCCAACGACTCCTGCAAACACCAACGGGACAGGGTTAGTGGTGAAAACGGCCACCAGCCCGACGCCCAGCAGACCGGCCAGTATGGCTACCAGGATTCTGCTCAACATCTGTTTGCCTCCACAAAGGAACCGTTAAATGTATAGCAATAAATCTATAACCAGTCAATGGGGGTCTCGCCATGCTCGAGGAGATAGGCGTTGGCGCGGCTGAATGGCTTCGAGCCGAAGAAGCCGGAATGGGCGGAGAAGGGGGAGGGGTGCGGGGACTCGATGACGAGATGTTTAGCGCGGTCGATGTGCGCGCCTTTGGCTTTGGCGTAGTTACCCCAGAGGATGAAGACGAGGTGCTTGCGCTCCTCGGAGAGCGCGGCGATGGCCGCGTCAGTAAATTTCTCCCAGCCATGTCCCTGATGCGAACCGGCTAGGTGCGCTTTGACCGTAAGCGTCGCGTTCAAGAGCAAGACGCCCTGCGTGGCCCAGCGCGAAAGGTCTCCCGATTTTGGAGGACACGGCGTGTCTACAGCAGATGTAGACACGCCGTGTCCTCCACCCAAGTCATGTGCGAGCTCTTTGTAAATATTTTTTATTGATGGAGGGAGGGTGGTGCCTTCATCCACTGCAAAACAAAGGCCATTGGCCTGGCGTGGGCTGTGATAGGGGTCTTGGCCAAGGATGACGACCTTCACCTTCTCGAACGGACACAAATCAAACGCACGAAAAATATATTTAGGCGGCGGATACACCACCTCGCTCGCGTACTCCTTCTTCACGAACTCCGTGAGCTCGTTGAAATAGGGCTTCTCAAATTCGCCCTTAAGAGCTTGGTGCCACGATGGGTCTATTTTTACTTCCATGTTTCTTATGCTGTTCAATGAGTGCCTTCCCTGCCGCCTCGCGGTAGGTGCAGAAGTCGCAGGGGCCGCCGCCAAAGGCGATGCCTATCGGAGGAATTTCTTCGCTCATGAGCATAGCCTTCATCTCGACGAGTGCCGGCTCCACCCAGCCATCGTCGCCGATGTATGGAATCAAAACGATATCGAACTCAAGCTTGGCATCGAAGGCCTTCATGTCTGACTTGCCGTTGGCATAGACGAAGTAGCCGGTTGGTGAGACCGCGAAGTCATTCCTGCGGAAGAGCCATTGGTAGATTTCCATCTGCCGCTTGTAGGAGGGATAGAGGTCCTCCACCACCGAAGGACCTTGCTTCTTGCTCGTGGCCTTGTAGTCGACGATGAGGAGCTCTCCTGCGGGCGTTACCCACACGTCGTCAATGCCGCCACGAAGGAATAGGTTTGTCGGGAGGTGGTGATAGCCAATGCCACGACGAAGCGCATCGCGCCATTCATCGAGTCGATCGTCAGCGAGCGGCACGGCATCGACACCATAGGCTTTCATAAGCGGGTGGGTTGTCCCGGCGGCGCGATGGATGTCAAACTCGCGTTTGAAAAGCTCGTCTACCGCGTTGTTGAGGGTGAAGGACGGGCCCGAGACTCGCTTCACGCCAAGCCGCATATCGAGATACGCGCAACGCTGGCACTCGGAGAAGAGGTCGAGCTTGGAGCGGGAAAGTTTGAACAGATCCGTCGAGGACGGATCAAAGAGCGCACTCCTCCTCCCACCGCTTCCTGCCATATACATCACTCAGTCGTATTGAAGTATGCGATGGCGGGCATCCCAGTATCGAGATCCACATACACACTATCGACTGTCGGATCGAATGTACCATCACCATCATCACGATAGAGCTCGACGGCATAGCGTTGGCCCGGAGTGGTGGTACGTAGTAACGAGACCGATACATCCGTGCGCGGAGTACCCACTCGGAGCGCACCGAGCACATTCCCGAGATCTTTGCCGGCCACTTCACGCACCGCCACCCACACTCCCGGGGGTGAGACGGTAACTGACTCTATGCGCACGCTCATTCCAGCTGGCTGGGACACGACCGACACAGCACCGGTCTCGGAGCTAGCTGTACTTGTCGTCGTGGCAAGCCGTGCCGACATGCCGATCTGGAACGGGAGCGTTGGGAGTGCGGAGAAATCTCCCGAGAACCAGGCGAGGGCGCCGAGAAGGCCGAGGAGGACGCCGGCGACAAAAGAGAACGGCGGGAAGCGAGAAATCATACCCTCATACGGTACCATGCCCCGACAGGTGGTCCGTATCAAGGGCAAGAAGTTCCCGGGCTTCGGCCAAGAGCTCTCCGGTTTTCTCGGACGAGAGGCGCAATGCATCAAGCGCGTGACTATTCGACAAGAGCATATCGACGGCTACGACTCCATGCCCCACGAGCAGACGTTTTTGGGAAGGGGCAAGACTCGTGAGTGCCGTAATCGGATATATTCGTGAACGTGACATACGGAGGAATAGATTATCCTGTTCCGGATAGTGCCAGCCGAGGAGTTCCACGCCGGCGCACTCGGCGTATGCTATGGCCTCGGAGGTGAACTTGGTATTGGTGACTAAGAGGCCGCGATCTATCGGGCAGGCGCGCAGATTCGGATCGCAAGCGAAGATGTCATCGAAACGACTCTTCACATAGAGCGCGACCTTGAGATCGGTTTTGTAGCCAGGATCGTTGTGATACTTGAGCTCGGCCGCGAGGTAGGTGTTTTGTTCTGGATGAGACGCGTAGAAATCGACCTCATGCGAGACGCACGCGCCCTTGATGACCTTACGCGTCTCGACACTCCAGCCCTCTGCGGCAAAAAGATGCGAGACGAAGTCTTCAAACGGGTGTCCGGACGGGCCAAACTCAAGGAGTGCGCGACGGAGCGCATAGCGAGCTGCAACAGGGCGACCTTCCTTGCGCAAGAGAGCGAAAGCCCGACCATAGACGTCTTTGGAAGAGCTCCCTGGTACGACAGTCCTTGTGATGAGTTCCGCAATCCGCTCAGCCGTATGGCGGCCGGCGCCGGCACGCACGAGGGAGGCAGTGAGACGTGCCGGATCAAAGATTTCGACGGAACGATCTGCCTTGATGATACTCGGCCCTACACTCATGGCCTGTTGATTATCGCGGGTAGACCATTAACAGAGACGGAGACAGATGCATCGGCCGGGGCCTTGGCCGAAACAGAGAACGTCAGTTTTGTAGGAACTTGGAGACATATTTGTGTGTCCTCGGGCATGGAGAGGGCGACAACGATATTTGCGCCCGCTGAATCGACACTAGCTGTGGCCGTAAGCGCTGTACAGACGTCTGGGGCCATGAGAGAACCGGTGATGAGATGAACTCCTTTTGCAAAGGAGTCGTGGAGCCCCACGACAGGCACAGAGCTTGTGGCCGCAGTGGAGTTAGGCGGTTCAGAAATCTCGCGGGCGCGAGGTACAGACAAGGCGAATCCCCCGACAACAACGACCGCGATGATGAGCGCGGCGATCCATAGATGCCTCTTCTCTCTCATTACACAATGATACCACCCCCTATGCACTCGTCACCTCGATACCAGACGAGCGATTGACCTGGTGCGGAGGGCTCCGGTAGCGGCTCATTGCTCTTGAAAATGTAGGACATCCGATGTCCTACATCAAATGTAGGACATCGGATGTCCGAAATGCGGCCTGAGACGCGCGGGCCGTGGTAACGGTATTGGGCTACGACTGGCCCCGACCAGTGGGCAAGACAATTAACGTCTCTCAGTCGAAGCGTCTGAGGCGCCTTCTGAACAGGTCCGATTTCAATTGTTCCTGCCTCGATATCTTTGCCGATAACATAGCCGCCTCGCACGCGCTCACCGAGCGTGTAGAGGACGGCAGGATTATCACCAAACTCTTTACGCAAGAAATCCTTGACGGAGATGGAGCCGAGGAAGCAGATGCCCTGGCTGTCGGGCTTTTCGGCTACTGGCAGATCGAAACGCTTAGCCAGCGCGCGCACTTCGTTCTTGTGATACTCCCCAAGCGGAAACAGGGTTTTCGCCAACACTTCTTTTGGCACTGCCCACAAAAAATAGCTTTGATCTTTTGCTGTGTCGATGCCTCGCAGCAAAGCCGCTGAAGGGGGTCGCGGCGTCCGTGAGTAATGCCCTGTCGCGATGAAGTCGGCACCATGCGCCATCGCATAGCGATAGAAAGCGCCGAACTTCACCTCTCTATTGCACATCACATCTGGGTTCGGGGTGCGGCCCGCGCGATATTCGGCGAGCAAATAATCAATAACGCCCTTTTTATATTCTTCGCTTGCATCAAGGGTGGCGAATGGGAGCTGGAGCCGAGCAGCAACCCGCATCGCATCGCGCCGCTCAGCCGCCCAGGTGCAGGGCATGCCTGGCGGATACCAGCCCTTGATAAAAACGCCTGTCACACGAGCGCCTGCCTCCTTCAAGAGTGCGGCAGCTACTGCAGAGTCCACGCCGCCCGAGAGCCCTATGAATATGTTCTTGTCTCGGACGTCCATAACGAGTCGCATTATGCCACAAAAATCTGTATCCCCCACTTGTACTTCTGGCCATTACCCGAGATACTTCAGGCAGACGTAAACTGAAACTTGAAACACGGAGGCCATCATGGCCGCAAAAGTAACAACAGCTTCGGAACAGGTGTACACCTGGCTTCGTGAGCACTATGTCGAGCATTCGCTTGGTTCGGCTCGTGAAGCGATGGAGAAAGAGGTCGGAGTGAAGCTCTCGAAGAGAGCCATGGGCTATCGGATGGAGTCGCTCGGACTCCAGTTTCCAAAGACCGATGACCACAAGCTACCCCCCCAAGCTCAGAAGGTCATCGACTGGCTGACCGAACACTGTTCCAAGCACTCGCTTGAAACAGGTCTTCAGGCCATCAACAATGAGCTCGGCTTCAAACTCTCCGAGCAGGCCGTCTACATGCGTATGAGACGCATCGGGCTTTCCTGGGGTAGGCAAAGCATCAGGCAGATCGTGCTGGCTACGAAAGCCGGGCGCGAGCGGGAGCTCGAGAAAGAGCTCCGTGATGCCATCGAAAGCGGTGCTCTCGTTCGCCAGGGTGGAATTGCGCGACTTCTCAAGCAACTCCGCGGGAAATGTGCGGAGGGTGAAGAAGCACCAACGTTCCTCGCCACCCGCAAGGATTTCGAGGCCAAGATCGCCGAGATCGTCTGGACGCGCGAAGCGATGGGCGTGATGCGCGACCTCGTGAAGCACGGCGTGAATGCCGAGACCTATCACGAGTACCATGCCCACATTCCTCTCGCGATGATTCGCGCGAAGATGAAGGAGCTCACGGGGCTTACCACCTACGCGAAGAGCGCGACCTTCCTGCGTGGCATCGGGCGCCTGGGCAACGTGAAAGGGGTGCGGCCCATAACCCTGCCGAAGACCTCGTTTGTCGAGCCGTATGAGTCGGGCGTCACGAGGAAGCAGTGGGCCGTCCGGGTGATAAACGGCGCCAATCTCGGCGTTCGCTACAACCCGCTCATCGCCGAGAATATGACGCGTATCGCCCTTGCGAATGCGCGACGTCGCAGCGACGATTGCGTCGTCCTTACGAACATCATCGATTTGGATTTCCGGGCGGGCGGCGGGCGGCATAAGGTGCTGCGCTCGCTCGTCTCGGGGCTCAATACGAACATCCAGATTCTCGATCCCGACTACCGGGACCGGGCAAAAGGGATTCGCGAAGATCCCGATAGCACCGAAGTCGTGTATGAGACGGCTGCCCAGCTACTCGAGGAGATCGTCTCCGGCTGGCACAAAATCGCCGTGAAGGAGGGTGAGCCAGAATTCTCCGGCCCTATCCTGATCATCTTCGGGCTAAAAGAGGAGCTCGTCATCGCGGGTGCGGCGGCGTGGGAACTTCGCTACGTTACCGTCCTGCGCCACAACGAAATCCTCGTCGAGACCAAGATGGTGCGTTCCGCGCTTGCGCGCGCGCGCAGACTCGGGAGTCACGACGATGAACGGAAACTCCAAAAACAGCTTGAGAAGCTCTCCAAGGACGATTCGCTCACCCGCATCTCGAATATCACTGCCGAGGACGACCGCAAGTACTACGAGCGCATGCGCGCCATGCTCATGAAGAAGATTGAGGTGGCCATCCCGCATAGTTCGGTCATCGGGCAAGGCACGACCTTCGTGAAATTCGGCGACGAAGTCGTCGAGTTCCTGATTCCTGGGAACTTGCGGGTCACGGACACGCTCCTTGAGAAGTTCGTAAAGAAGTGTGGCTCGCAAATCAAGGCCGGAAAGATGCCGAAGGCAGTGGTCATCTGCCACCCCTACGCGACCGGCTACCACGAAACGGGCATCCAGCGCGACGCGGCGGGCAAGACTCGTTCGAGTTTTGCCTGCATTGCGCCCGTGTGCCTTGACGCGGAGTTCCTTCGCGAGGAATTCCGGGAAATCATCTCGAATCCGCACCCGATCGCGACCTTGCTTGACCAGGGGCAGTTCGAGCCGGGCGTCTTGCGCCTCTCGAATCTCCACGACGTCATAAACGCCGATGTGCTTCCTGTTCCCTATCTTGCGAAGCTCGAGAAGATGCAGGAAGCACGAAAGCTCGCGGGCGGCGGCGCAATAGAGGACCCGAAGTACATCTGGGCCTTTATCGAAACCGACCCGCACTTCGGCGGTCAACAGAAGATCTATGTGACCGACCATGAGACCGGATTGCGGCTCGGCATGGGCGAAGCGGTCATGATGATGATGCGGCGTGGGGGCGTGCTTACGCCCGAAAAGATGCCGATCCATCTCTTCATGATGAACGACGATCCGACGCAGGGTCAGCACTTCGAAAACTACAAGAAGACTGATCCGCGCAAGCGCCCGATTGATCGTGTCGAGCGGCGCCAGCTTGAGCTGGATGAGGAAATACGAGCCAAGTTGGTTCGTGCCAAACTGGATCCAGACACACTGGATCCAGAACAGATAATGGAAATTGTGGGGCTCAAAACGCGCATCACCGTGACTCAGCTTGAAGTGCGTGGCGACGCGTGGGTCCAAGACCAGATGGACCAAGTCCTTGATCGGCACATCCAGCCGAATCTGGACTTCTTCGATGCTTTGTTGCAACGAGTGCTCGCTACAGGTCTCTCCATGCGCGGCCGGAGCGACTTCGACGATGTCGATCCGGGCGACCCTCACGATGAACGCGACTTGGGCTTCGTGAGCTACGGCACTGGTAACCACCTCCAAAAGAGTGTGGATGGCGCGATTACCGAGGGCAACTCCTATGCTCGGTCTTTGCGCGATAAGCTCCAGCGGTATCCGCATTGGGCGTGGAAGGACGAGCTCCTGAAAAAGCTCGTCAAGGCGCCCCTCTACAGCGGGACCAATATCGGCTGGGGCCTCTTGAAGGCACCCGGCGGGTATGAGTGGGGTATCGACGCCCGCAACTCACCGCCAGGATCCGTGAAGTGGGGTGACCCGCTCATCGGATGCGTCCACAATGACGAGCCGCGTGGCAACTATTCCTACATTTTTGATAATCGAGTGACTATCAAGGTGTACGGAGACAAGCACTTCCGCGGGGCTATCTGGACACCGGACACAAAGTACATTCTTGGTATGCCCGGCGTCCCCACGGATGCCTACGGCGAACGTGGGTTCCGGCCCAACAACACCGGTCTCACGCTCGTAGGGTTCCCTGCCGATGGCCCGGATGGAGGGCCAATCTTGATTCGCGCCCTCCATGACGATCTGATACGGGCCTACTTCGAAAAGCCGTATGCCTTCGATTGGGCCGAGTTCCTGCCGAACCCGGTCTAACACAAAGCACATCTAGCACATTCAGGGCCGAGCGCGAAGCGCTCGGCCCTTTCTCTTTCTGGCATGAGGAAATGATATGGGCACCATGGTCGAGAACACGGGCCGCGACGACCTGATCGGGAAGGTCCTTGATCTACACGCGGGCGACGACTCGCACGAGAAACATGCTCTTTCTATCAAACTCGCCCGGCTCTCCTATGGCGAGCTTAAGCGTCGGTACGAGCGAGAATCGAGACAATAAAATAAACAGACACCCCCGCCATAGGCGGGGGTGCTTCGTATTTATGCGGCGTCCATGACGGACTCGAGGCGCTTCTCCATCCAGAGCGAAGCGCGCTGGGCGAAGAGTTGCCCTGCGGCCGAGCCGAGCGCCGCAACCGGGATGAGGTCCAAGAAGCTGGCATTCAATATCACGAACGCTCCCATGAAGAAGGTTGTGCCTCCATGGATGAGACAGGTCACCGCGTGATACCCGGCATGATTCCTGTTCCCTGCTCGGCTCGAGAGCGTATGCGTGATGTTATTCGCAAAGAACATTGCGGCGCCCAGTAGGAGCGCAAGCGGCCGAGAGAGTTCCGCGAACGGCAGGCTAATGGAATGCGCGGCAAGGCCGAAGAACGCGAGGATTTCGGTGCTCCACGGCAGGTATGCAATGGCGAGCACTGCAACCCCAACGAGGAGCCAGCGATGCCAGTGCACCGTGTTGTACATAGCCGGATTCGTCCGATGCGTATCGGCTTTGATGCCGAGCCAGTTCTCATAGAGCATCGACACCATCGCGCCCATATTGCTCCCCGCGACCGTTGCGACGGTATACGGGATAAGGAGTGTGAGAGGCATGAGGCCGCCGGTCTCGCTGTACCCGATGAGATAGGTCCAGTGGACGATGAAGACCGCTCCACCAAGGAGTCCGGTCACCACCGGCCAGCCAGGGTGGTCGCGATTGGCGAGCCGGGTGTTCATAGCGTAGACGCCGTTTTGCACGAAGCCGAGGGCCGTAACGATGACCACGTCACGCCACGGCGCAAGGTGGTAGTCGTAGTACACGGCGGCCATCGCAACAAGCGTGAGCATGAGGGCCGGTACCGTGTAGCCATCGAGTCGCGCCAGGGCTGTGGAGCCGACTGAATCAGTCTTAATCTTGAAGCGTCGCTCGATGAATTGCATCCACTGCACGCCGACGAGGCGGCCCGCGAGAATGCCTGCGACGCTCGCAATCAAGAGGCCGATGAATTCTCGCGTGAGCGCTCCGCCATGGAGCGTATGCTCGGCATGGACAAGGGCCCCCGCAAGCACGAACATCACCACGAACCAACTGCCATTGCTCGCTACGCTTGCGAGCGCATGCAGGAATGCTGACTTGCGCTGGCGCATGCGGCTCACCGAGACGAATGCGGCGAAAAGCACTGTTTGCGCAAGGAGAACCTGATACACCGTGCTTGCGTCGCCGAGGCCGAGCATAGGCGCCGAGAGTGCGAGTACGAATGCCCACAAGACGATAGTGAAACTCCGCGCATCGAACACGGAGGGCTCGAGCGTACGGAGCACAAGCGGGCTCGCAAGAAGAACGAGACACGCCATAGACCAGATGAGAGCGAGCATTGTCGCCTCCTTTCAATAGTTCAGTCTTGCCGGAGTATACTCTCCTATCCTAATTCAGGTAAGCCTTCAGGTTCGCCTTGTGGCCAGTGTACGTCGTAGCGTAATGCATGAGGCCATCGCGACCAGTCAGATAGTAAAGATAGTTGGTTTTAGTCGGGTGGAGCGCCGCCTCTATCGAGTCGAGGCCGGGGTTGCATATTGGCCCCGCAGGGAGGCCTGGGTACTTATAGGTATTGTAGGGCGAGTCTATTTGCAAATCGGCAAGCGAGGGTGAATAGGTCGCACGTCCGTAGATATAACCGAAGACGGCATCGACCTGGAGTGGCATGCCCCGCGCGATGCGATTCCATAGGATGCCGGCGACCATCTGCCGAGCTTCGCTCGAGCGCGCCTCGCGCTCGACGATAGAGGCCATGATGACGATATCAGACCAGGAGTGTCCTGATGCAGTAGTATCGCCTAGAAGTGAAGCTGTTTTTGCAACGAATGTATCGCGTAACTTCTTAACGACAGATGCTGCGCTTGCCGAGGGTGGGAAGGAATACGTGTCAGGAAAGAGATAGCCCTCATAGGGTTGTGCGACCGAGATAAAATCCTCCGCAGATATTTCGGGGAGGGCACCAGCTATCTTCGTCGCCATCTCGCGAACCGTCGTGCCTTCGATGAAGGTGATGCGCGTCGAGGGTATGCCGTAGTCCCCCTCCGCAAGCCGCCAGGCGATCGTCAAGAGATTCTGTGGAGTGGCGAAGCGGTAGGCACCTGAAGGAATGCTCCCGCCTGTGCCTGTAGCGCGCCAGAGAAGCCGCAAAAGCGTCGGATGCGTCACGATGAGGGCATCCGCAAGCTCGCGAGCCACGGCTTGTGCCGAAGCGCCCTCGGCAACAACGATAATGCTACCTTGAGGAAAATTCGCCGGAGGTGCGACGAGTAGATAGAGGCCACCTAGGGCGGCGGCGAGACAGACGAATGTAGCTACCCAGACGAGCGCGTAGCGCCGCAGATGAAGCGCCATGCCAGCACAGGTCGCCTTGCATATGCGCGTAAGGAATCCCATGTGAGAAGATCTATACGGGCAAATTTGGCGGTGCCTCGCCGGTGGGCGATTGGATACGCTCGAGCGATGGTGCGGTGACCGCTCCTGATGGAATATGGAAGATAGTCGCCAGCTCTTCGGTGCTCATGACCATCGTGTCAGCGATAAATGGCTCATGATAAAACTGTCGGCGTCGATACGCCTCGATAAGTCGCGTGCGTATGATTGTTTTAAGCTTGCTCGCGTTTATTTCCCACGGATAATCCTCGAATTGGGTCATCCAGCCGGAGGGCCTGAAGCCATTCCAGCCCTCGGAGCTAAACTGTTTGAAGACGCCGGTCAAGCCGGAGATGGCAATGCCGTCAAAGACTTCGGGACGGGCAAGATAGATACCGCGTGCGCCGACATCGAAGGGCTGCTTTGAGACGTTACGTTCGATGGCGGCGATGAGCTCGGACTGCCCTTTGGTCGGATTAGGGAAGCCGGGCATCTCCTTGCCAGAGGCCGCATCGAAATAAGGTTGGCGCGTCTCTTTTCGTATCTTATCGATTATCTCGAGTGCCTCGTCCTTCCAGGTGTAGGGCTTGCCAGCCTTGTTGATCTTGTCATACTTCTCGCCCTTGTGGACACGGATGACAAGCTGGAGCCAGAGATACTCGCCCTTCCTCATCGAGCCCATGAACTCGATGAGATTAGCCATAGGGTCGACTTGCTCCGGCTCCTTCTGCACCTTGTCGAGACCATATTCGACATAGGTCTTGATGGGCACCGGGTCCTTTGCCGTATGCACGAAGTCACAGCCCCAAATAGCCCACTCTTCTGGTGTGGCGCTCACAAGCCGCGTGTAGTCGGGCGCTTCAACAACCTGAGCGCCCGGATATTGGGAATAAATCTGCGCCTCGATGATACGGCGGAAGCCCTTGCGAGTCCAAACGAACAAATGTACACGTCCCTCAAGCGAGACTATCTCGAACGACCACCAAGGCCGGACACCACCCTTGATCAAACGTGTATACCAATTTCCCTCACCCGGGCCGTGATGCAGTCCTGCAAAAACGGTCTCCATGGCAAGCGGCGTCTTCTCGATGCCGCGTGGCGGCTTAATCTCAAGCAAAATGTGCTCCTGGCTGGCGATGAACTCCGAGCGTTTGAGCGTTATCCAGAGCTTCCACCCAGCGCCTATAATGACAAGTGGTAGCCAGAGCGGGGCCAGGAAGAGCGCAATGCTAAGCGCCGTGACAACCACACTGAACATGAACACGGTCGACATGAGAAGGAGCACGAGGCCGAGAAAGAATATCGGCCATGGCTGGATCCGGATGCCCACCTTAGATCTCGCAGAGCCGAGTAGTTTCTCGAGAGAATTGAGAAATGGAATCATGGACATGATGAGCACAGTGTAGCAAACGCCGCGGGGCCCGAATGGCCCCGCGGCGTTTGTCTGTGCATTGGTTATGCCGCCGAGTAGCGGCCGTCGGAGAGGCGCTTGAAGTAGCGCGAGTCGTTCAAGTTCACGAGGATGGTGTTGTCCTTTACGAAGCGGGCCTTCTTGACGTGCTTGATGACCTCGTCCTTCTTTAGAGGGCCTTCGGCCTTGAGCACTTCGCGGATAACATCACGCACAACGCCTGGCGTGTAGCCCCACTCAGTGAGCGCATAGAGGCCGCGACCGACAAGGACGAAGCGGGGATCTTTGATGAGCTCATTATGAGTAGTGGCCACATGAGCATTCTTAGAGAAGACGGCTCCGATGGTCTCGGCAACCTCGGAGAAGTGCATCGGGGCGCCTTTGCGCTTAATGGCGAGGTACGCATAATCGCGTATACCCTTGGTGCGGATAGCTGGCGCACTCGTGCGGCCCCACTCACTAAGCGGATTCTTGCCAATTTTCTTAGAAATGGAGAGCCAGCGCTTCAGAACCTCGTCTCGCTTGTATGCCTCGTTCACGCTCTTGAGCTCGTCGAGGAAGCGGCCGAGTAGCTCGCCTTCCGGTAGGACCTCTTCATCGTCAAGCGAAGCGTAGAGCGAATTGAGTGCATCATGGATCTTCTTCGCAGTTGCCGTATCGATGTGCCATCGCGCAAGAAAATCTTCGGTCTCTCGTTCACGGATGAAGGCAGAGCCGGCCACAAGAAGGAAACGGAGGCGATTCTTCCCTTTCTCGTCCTTGGCAAGCGCCTCAAGCAACGCGTCTTCGGGAACAATGGCACCGAGCATTTCGATATGTCGAACAAGCTCGGAAAAAGCAGGGGTCTCCTCCTTAAAGCGTTTGCTCGTACGGAGGGTCTCGAGGCCGGCCGCCTCTATCTGTCGGACGCGCTCACGGGTGATGCCGGAGCGCCCCCCGATAGATTCAAGAGTCTCTCGTTTAGTGCCCCCAGCGAGACCGAAGCGGCGTGTGAGAACGTCACGAGGGCGCTCAGGAACCGCCAAGAGAAGTCGCTTGACGAGGGCTTCAGGATTGAAATGGAACGAGACCGCTACAGCATTTGAGGCCGCGGGTGCCTTCTTGGTAGTCGTTTTCATATTGGTCATGTGGTCTAATGTATACCAAACCACGCCTAAGACGTCAACTAGGGCTCTAGGGGACCAGGTTGAGGATCCTCCCAGCTACATAAATGATGCGAGAGGGCTCTTTCCCGCTGAGCGCTGCGGCTACTGCTCCGAGCATGCGAGCGGCAGCGACTGCAACATCTTCCGGGGCATCGGGCGAGAGCAAGATCTCACCGCGACGCTGGCCGGCGACTTGCACCACGACTATCCCTTCGGTGGAAATGAGAAGTGACGGATCGTAGATTGGCCATGACTGCTGATGAACACTTCCCACCTCGCCAATCTTGCTCCAGAGATGTTCGGCAAGATGTGGCGCGAAGGGTGCGAGCATAATCACGAAATCGCGTGCCGCATCTTGCGACACTTCACTCACTTTCTCGAGCTCGTTCAATAGTGTCATAAGCGCCGCAACACCGGTATTGAATTTGAAACGATCTCCATCTTCAGCAACTTTCTTCGCAGCGAGGGCCAGAGCTCGCTCGATGTGCGGAGGACACGGCGTGTCTACAGCAGATGTAGACACGCCGTGTCCTCCAACGCGCTCGACCAGGCGTGTGACGCGGTCGAGAAATTTGCGCATGCTGGCGACGCCATCGAGGTTCCATGGGTAGGAGCCCGGTTCGTTATACGGGCCGATGAAGGCGAGATACACACGCACTGCATCCGCACCATATTTGGTGACGAAATCATCTGGGTTCAAGACGTTCCCCCTGCTCTTGCTCATCTTCGCGCCATCGGGGCCAAGAATAATGCCGCGATTATAGCGCTCATTAAACGGCTCTTCGACCGGCACGAGAGAGAGATCATAAAGCGCCATGGTGAAAAAGCGTGCGTAGAGCAGGTGCATCGTTGTGTGCTCGGAGCCGCCCGAATAGCGGTTGACCGGGAGCCATTTCTTCATGAGCGCCTGATCTGAGAAGGTTTGTGAATCTGCAAGTGCGAGGTAGCGGGTGAAGTACCAGGAGGAATCCACGAAGGTGTCGAGGGTGTCGTACTCGGGTGTCCACCCCTCGCCAAAGATTTTCTCCACGCGCTCCTTGAGTTCTTGTGAAGAAGCGAGCGGCGCCTTGCCTGTGGGCTTGAAGTCAACATCAGTGGGCAAGAGCCACGGTAGATGTTCGGCGGGCACCACGTGCGGCTTGCCTTCTGGGTCATAAACGATAGGTATCGGGCAACCCCAGTAGCGCTGGCGGGAGACCAGCCAATCGTGTAGGCGATATTGCGTGGTGCGCTCGCCGCCCACGGCCTCGGTGATAGCCCACTTAGCCTCCTCGCTCTCCATCCGGTCGAATGATGCTGAATCGGTGAGCGTGCCATAGCCAGTATAGATGTCTTGTTCTCCGAGGAGCCAGCGAAGCGCGTGCTGATGCGTATCGGGAGTGAGGAATTTCTTGAGTTCCTCTGTGGTGAGCCAAAGAACCTCATGAATCGCTTGCTCTGCATCAGCGACCGATGTGCGTGCATCGCTCTGTAGTTCCAGATAGACCACGTGCGCATGAGCGTTGCGATTAGTTTGCTTGGGCACGTGATAGAACTTTCCGTGCACAACGCCGAAGTCCTTGATGAATTTCACATCGGTATAGCCAACCTCTTCTGCTAATTCAGCCTTGGCTGCAGTCTCCGGCGTCTGGCCCTCTTCTATACCGCCCGTGATGAAGGTGCCCCAGGCCACTTCTTTCCATTTGAGCGCGATGTACTTGTTTTCACTCCAGTGTTTGACGATAGCGATTATGGCCTCGCGATGGTCGAAAGGTTCGTTCTCACGTATCTTGCCCGGTTCGGTCGTCTGTTCGTACGTGGGTTCTATAACCGTCTTGATCGGTAAATTGAACTTCGTCGCGAATTCGTAATCGCGTTCGTCGTGGGCGGGTACGGCCATCACCGCGCCGGTGCCGTAGGAGCCAAGGACGTAATCGGCGACGTAGATGGGAATCTCTTCTTTCGTCGCTGGATTGATGGCCATCACGCCTTCAAGTTGCACCCCCGTCTTCTCTTTATTCTCACTCCTCTCCCGCTCACTTTTCCTCCTCGTCGCCTCTACATACTCTTCAACTTCTGCTTGG
>Ga0209515_10001911_pt1 | contig 33334 bp, 26 predicted proteins | sample Subgroupgradi54m_FD_187454 | JGI IMG/M metagenome (GOLD analysis project Ga0209515, IMG submission 187454) | Subsurface groundwater microbial communities from S. Glens Falls, New York, USA - GMW60B uncontaminated upgradient, 5.4 m (SPAdes)... ... | reverse complement strand
ATTAAAAGGTAAGAAAGCAAAAATGAAACTTGAAAAAAAAGCTGTCATTTTACCAAAATATTTTCTGGTAAAAAAATAAAGGAATATAATAGTACCTAATGAAAAAATCACTGAAACTAATCTATGATATTTTTCATCAACTCCAAAAAAAAGATAAAATGGATATACAAAAATGTTATATACAGGGAATTCCACAAATCTAAATCCCAAAGGATTAGAAATAGGAATTTCTGATATTGCAGAGATATCGTCAAATTTTGGTAAAAATGGGTTAAAACCCTGCTTTATAAAATTTCTGGTAACAGCTGCCGTATCTGCTTGTCTCCATGAATGCCAATCAGCAATGGGTGAGTCAATTTTATAAAGCCTTACTAAAAATGCAAAAATTAAGATTAGGCAAAGGTAAAAATATTGGCTTACAAGTATTTTTTTCATCTAAGTGCTGCTACCCCCAAACCAAGCATCATCCAAAAAAGTAAAGCCACTTTTGATGCTTCAAACACATCAATAAAGGTCCCATTAACCAAAAATACAAATATCATAGAAAGAATACCTGCACAAAAATGCTTGACTATCTTATCTTCATTTTTTAAACCTCTGGATATTTTTTTCCAGATAGCCAGCAAAATCAAAAAAAGAGCAACAGTTCCCAAAAGTCCAACCTCACCTAAAGACCTTAAAAAATCATTATCAGTAGCTAGTCCCAATGATGAATAGCCTAACCCCAAAAAGGGATTTTTTAAAAATGCATTAATTGCCCTTGGCCATTCAATGTTAAATCTTATTTTAAAAGACCTGTAAACAGCCAGTTCAGTTTCATCAATCGGCTCACCCGGTGCAATATCCACAGGTATTCCGGCTGAAGCAGAGGCAAATGTAGGTTGGTTTGCTGAACGGCTGGCCATTCTGTAATACAAAGTAGGAATATTTAATTTATTTTCCAACTGCTGACTTAAATTTCTTCCCTCATACCTTTGACCTAAGTTGAATAGATTAATAGTAATGGTAGAAATAAACCTATCCCGCAGTTGAGAAGGATATATTACAGCTAAAACCAAAAGAAAAATCACAAGTAAAAGATACTTTTTCTTTTTGGAAAAAATTAGTGCAAAAACTATCCCAATGAAAGCCGCAACAAATGAAACCCTGGCTGCAGTCAGGACTAATGCAAATAAAGAAATAACTCCTGTAATAAATATAGAAACTTTCCACCATTTATTAACTGCAAAAAATAATGCAGTAAGGAATGCTAAAGCTGATGCCAAAAAGACTGCTAGGTCGTAATGTCCTGCAAATGTTGAATTTATCCTGGCACCAGGAGTAAGTCTTAAAATCAAACCCTTAGAAAACTCAGAATTAGTTGTAGAAATTACCGGCCAGCCCAGGAATTGCTGCCCCAACCCATATATATTAACTGTCACAAGGGTCAAAAATAAAATTACTAAAACAGTAATCAATCGTTTTTTTGTATTAACTACGGTTGCAACAACAGACAAAAGCAACATATACTCAACCCTCCTAAAAAAATGAAGTAACCCTAAGGAAGCTGTTGCAGTATGAGTTAAAAAAATTGCAGAAAAAAGTGACAAAGCCCCAATGGCAAAAAAAAGTAAATATGATTTATAGATGTTATCTCTAAATTTACCTTTAAAAGCTTTATTTTTAAATATAAAAACTAACCAGAGAATAAAAGTTACCCCAATCAACAAATCCTCAAGTCTAATAGCCACAAATGTCCCTCCCACATTTAATAAAGGAAACTTAGGATAAAGAGGAATAAAAATAAATAAAAATGAAACTAAATAGAAAAGAATAGTATTCATTCTGTAATAATTTTCCTTCCTAATTTAAAAGTATGTAAAATTGATAGGCTAATTCCCAGCCAAACTAAAATTTTCACCAGTATATTGGAAGTATAAAGCCTTAAGGTTGTCTTGGTATAAAACTCCCTGTTGCCTTCTTCAAGTTTTGGAGCACCCCAAAAAATGGGAGTGCCATCAGAACGGAATGTTTCAAACCCGTTAATATATAAAGAATCCCTTAGCGGATAAACAAATTCTTCTAAATAAGTTGTGTCTGTTGGTTTTTTTATAACTACCCATGAATATTCCGGAGGATGGTTTAACCTTAAGGGAGGGAATGGAAAATGGTTGGCCTGCTGGTAATTTTTAAAATAAAATGGGATCACAAAATTCCTGAAATTATTGGAAAAATAAGCAGAAACATTCGGGATTTGGATTGTATCTCCTGACAGAGTGGATTTTGCTGAATTTGGCAAAGGCTTAAAATCAGAAATTTTTGATGGTCCCGGCCAAAGCATGTAGATTAAAAGCAGTAAACTTAAAAAAATTGAAATTTTTTTCATTGAAAAAGCCTTGCCCTGCCTAATTTATAATTTAGCTCTTTAATTTTTCTCTCCCCAATAACTTCTGCAGGTACTCCACCTACTATACTAAGATCAGCAACATTTTTGGTGACAACTGCACCTGCCGCAACCACGGCTCCTTTGCCAATCTTTACCCCTGGTAAGATAATAACTCTTGGGCCAATGAAAACATAATTTCCTATTTCAACTTGCTCGGATATTGCATGAAAATCCTCTGAATTTACATCATGCTCTGAGTTTAAAATCATAACAGAGGAAGCAATATCTACATGATCTCCAATCACTAATTTTTCTCTACCGTCTAAAAAAGCATTATCCCCGATAATACTTCCTTCCCCGATAATAATATTTTCCGGGTAAAAGAAACGCGCTCCAATATGAATCCTGGTACCTTTCCCTATCTTTATTCCTGCAGCTTTGTAGAAAAAAAGCCGGATTGTATGCAAAGGTATTAAACCTACCCAGGTTAATATTAAAAGCTCAAAATCCAAAATCCAATTATAAAATCTGTTCATAATTTTTCTTGAAGCTTCTTTTGTACTTAACTTATTACCCATCCGGTCCTGGAATACAGACATAATGTAATTATACTAGTTGCTCAAACGATTTCAAAATAGTCTTTGCCATTTTTTCCCAGGAGAATTTTTTTACCTGAAGCAAACCTAACTTAGAATATTTTTCCCTTAATTTTCTATCAGAAATAATAGCTCTGATCGCCTGCTCAATCTGATCTATGGAATAAGGATCAAATGTTAATCCGGCTCCTCCCACAACTTCAGGCAAAGATGAAACATTAGACACTAAAACAGGCACTCCACAAGCCATAGCCTCTAAAACAGGAATCCCAAATCCTTCGTATAAAGATGGCTGTATAAAAGCATCAGCCCCTTTTATTAAAGAAGCTAAATCCTCAGTTAAAACAAATCCTAAAAACTTAACCCTATTTTCAATACCCAGTCTTTTTGGAGTTGCCAATGTCTCCTCATACATCCAACCTTCCCTTCCCTCACCTGTTGTTTTACCTACAATTATTAATTCAAGGTTATCAATTCTGGAAACAGCCTCCATTAATCTGATGAGATTTTTCCTGGGCTGCACTGTCCCTATATATATAATGTAGTTATTTCTTATTCCATATTTGCTTTTTACATTCTCAGTTTTGATATTTGAGATTTGAGTTTTAAACTTCTCCGTATCGTATCCAGGATAAGCAACTGTAATTTTCTCCTTTTTAATATTATATTGTGTGACTATATCTTTTTTGGAAGAATTGGAAATTGTTATTATATGATCAGCATTTTCTGCTGAAAACTTTGTCCAATTTCTAAGTTTCCAAAGATCCTTTTTTTTAAACATTTCAGGAAAATTCAAAAAAGAAAGATCAAATATAGTCACCACTCTTTTAACAGGTGAAAACCTGGGAATGTAATGAGTTGGAGAGAAAAACACATTTGGTTTTTGTTTCTCAGTATACAAAGCCAGAGGTAGAGCAATCCTGGTCCAGAATTTTTTGGGTTTTAATATTCTATATTTAAATTTTTCTCTTTCTTTGGGTAAATCACCCAGTGGGGGAGATGGTAAAAAAATTGTATACTCATTAACTCTATCAATCTTTTCAAAATGTTTTATCAGTTCATAAGCCACCTGAGATGATCCCAGTCTTTGAGACACATTTGCTTCATATCCATCTATCCAAATTTTCACCTCATTAACCTCCTATAAACTTCAGCTGTTTCCTTAGAAGTCTTTTCCCAGGAAAATCTTTTTGCATTATCAAACCCTAGCTTTATTAATTCCTCTCTTATCTCCCTAATCTCCCTCATCCCCCTTATTATATCCTCCGTAGAATTTGGATCTACCAAAATTGCCCCTTTTCCAGCCACCTCAGGCATAGATGAAACATTAGAGGTAATCACAGGACAACCACAAGCCTGAGCTTCTAAAATAGGTAAGCCAAATCCTTCATAAAATGAAGGGTAAAGCAGCATTTCTGCAGCAGCATACAGCAAGGGAAGCTCCTCAGGGTCAAGGTTAGCTAAATTTACTCCGGCTATCACTAAGCTATCATTCTTTGTTGTCTCCTTTACTCTTTCCAGATTTCTTTTGCTGCCTATTCCACCAATTGCCAGGATAAATTTATCCGGTAAACCCATTCTTCTCTTAAAATCTTCCACCTTTTCCCTGGACTGAGGCTTATACTGCTCACCTGCTGCCTCATATATAACAATAATTTTTTTCTCAGGTATACCGGACACCTCCATTAAATCCTTTTTTGTAGCATTTGATACAGCAATTACAAGATCAATTTCTTTCTCCACAAGTTTAAGTTTTCTTTTATGTACGCTAATAATTTTTGGATGTGACCATTGAGGGTATTTTAAAGGAATGACATCATGGTAAGTTGTAACTTTTTTGGCTTTTGAGGGAGGCTGCGTCCAGTCTGATGAATGAAAAATATCAAGTCTGCCTATAAACTTTTCAATATCAACATTTCTCCATCTGTTAAAAAGTATCTCAAAAAAAGTAGGCGGAAGTTTAAATTTCGCTACATTCTTTAGTTTACCTATGTAGGGTTTTCTAAATGATGAGTAGAAATAAACCATTTCCAAATCTTTAATCTCTTGTAAATTTTCAGCTAAATTTTTAATATAAGTAGCTACCCCGCCCTGATGGGCAATTTGCGAAATATCAAATCCAACTTTCATCTAATAAGTCTCCTTTATATTATTTTAACAAATCCAAAGCAACTAAACGTGGATGAGAAATAATTATATTATTTATGTGCCAAACTAAAAGCAGTGCCATAATTAAAATTGAAAACAATCTGACTTTTGATGACAATTTGGGAAATAAATAAATCAAAAACAGTCCAATCAGTAAATGAGTTAGAGGATAAATAATCAAGGCATAGTATAAATTATCCCAGATCTTATCAAAATTAAACTTTAAAAAAGCAGCTGCCTGATATGAAGGCAAATCATAGTTTAAAAAATTTATATTAACAGAAGAAATACTTATTCCTACAAACCTGAAAGAATCTAGAATAGTTCCAATGTAAAATTTATTGGATATAAAAGAAAACCTGATAGATTGAATCAAAGGGTCAAACCCAAAGGGAAAAACTAGAAAATAAATATTCCTAAATCTTTTCTGAATAATTAAAAAAACTAAAAAGGAGAGCAGTACTAATACTACTTTAGTTAATTCTAACTGGGATAGATTAGGACCATAGTATATTTTCCATCCATACTGATAGAAAGACTTAAATATTAAACCAAAAGCTCCTAAAGCAAATAACATACTCCAAATCCAAACTCTGAATCTTTTTTTGATAATACTTACTAACCCAAGCCCAATTCCTACCCATAAAAAATAATTTGGATTTGGGCTGTTTTTTTGATTACTCGCTAAGGGTAATTTTCTGTCCAGAAAATTTGATGTATCGGGAGTAAAATAATCAGCAAAAGAAATTTCAGGATTGTATCTTATGTAATCTTTCAGCTTCTTATTAGTCCTACTTGAGGTTGTCATTTCCCATACAGATTCACCATTTTTTATCTGAAAATTTTCAGGAAAATCCGGATAAACTCTGGCAAACTCGCTTGCAAACTGGCTCATTGTTACAAAATGAAGATTATTAATACTTTTAAGAACTCTTAATTGATTTTCATACTCTTGGATATAGCTTACACTTTCTATCCCTGTTTCCAATCCAATAGTTATTTGACCCAAATTATTTTTGCAATCCAGGTAAATATTTACCAAATTCTTGAAATATTCTGTATCCTTTCCCTGCTCTTTATAATCATTCGCTTGAAGTGAATAATTGGAATAACTTGGGCCTTCTCCATAAGCAAGAGATGGATCTCTTTGGGCCCACTGGATTATCACCAGATCCTGTTTATTAATACTGGTGCTTGCCGGGGTTAATATGTTTGCCTTAGACGGATAATATGGTACTCCCCACCACTGCCCCCAAACTCCGTAACTATCTGTAGTTTTCTGATCTGCTACTATCATTGCACTTTTGATCCCATACTTATTCTTCATGTAATTTAGGGAATATGAATCAATCCACCAAGCCCCTACTGATTCAGGGTAAAATCCAAAAGTTAATTTAAATTTTTCAAATAATCTATCTATTAATTTAACCCTATCTGATTGACTGTAACCTGATAGAAAAATCGCCTTAGGACTAAACCAGGAAGTTGCATACGGATATAAAACTCTTGCATCATTTGCATAAATCTCTGAAACTTCTAAAAATACCCCTTTTTCTTGATTTATATCAAATTTATCAATTTCACCGATAATATCTTTATCTGCCAAAACATCATATTGCAATAACCATGTGATTGGGACATCATAGCTTTTTGCCAATTCATACTGTTTTTTTAGCGGCTCCAACGTCTTATTAATCCAAAGATCTCTACCTCTTACGGGGTTAACTAATACTGCAAAACGGTTGTCACATTTAGGTAAATTTTCTTGGGCATCTGCTTTTTTATAAAACAGTAAAATAAAAATTAACAGAAAGATAAATGTCCATAAAGGTATTTTTTTCATCTGAAGAATATATCTTTAATTAAGTATGGATTTGGGGCAACTTGTGTTTCTTTCTCTGAAAGGTCGTATTTTTCTACAATAAAACCATTCTCAAATGAAACTTTAAAAATCGGATTTTTGGTTATTTTTATATCATTTATTTTCCAAAGCTTACTGTTCGTATTTTTCTGATACCAAATACTACTTGGATCCCTGCCATAAATAGGTGGGGGTGCAATAACCAAATATGTAACTTTTCTTTTTTGATAAGGGTATACTTTTTTATTTTTTTTCTGATAAAAGTCCAATGCATACCTTGGGGAATAACCATATAAATCAGGGGTAAAAATAAAATAACCAAATTCGCTCTCCTCACCAGCAAATATTTTTTCAGCTACTAATTTATTAAACTTCCATGTACTAACATCCTGTTTCAGAGGATCCTTAATATAAGATAAACTATCTTTAAGAACCACCGACAAATTAACAAAATAAACCAAAATAAAAATCGCATAAAAAATAATCGGGTTCACTTTTTTTCTTAATGAGACAAAAACTAAAATCAATATGGGAATAAAAGGCAAATAATAATAATTCCAAACAGGTCCTTTAAAAAAAATGGTGAAAAACCAAAATCCCGAGTATGAGAGTATCCCAAATGTATAAATTGAAGGACTCCCTACAAGATTTTTTTTCCTGTAGGATTTATATATTCCTAAAATAAATAAAATTAATACAAAATTTGTAATATAAAAATTGTTTTGGGTGATTATACCTAATCCATCAATTACAGACTCCTTCATCCTAATTGTTACCAGTTGGAAAAAACTTAAATTTAATTTACCAAAAGATTCTGAACCCCAAAGAAAGTTTTTAACAGAGTTAAACTGGATAAAATGATTCCTTAGATCAAATAATAAAAAGCTCGATAAAGGAATTAAAAGTATAAACAGGGAAACTAGATGAAAAACTTTTCTTTTCCTAAGTAAAAAAAAGCTAAGATAGAAAATAGTCAAAATCAAAATAGGCACTCCAAATGCCATCTGAAATTGGATTATTAACCCTAAAATTAATAAGGATAAAGTTAAAGTTTTAAGTTTTTGACTACTTAGATAGTTAATGAAAAAATAAAAAAATAGCGGTGATAATAACATTGCCCCATAAGGATTAAATAAAGATCTAATTTGCAAAATAGTGACAGATGAAAGTAGCAGCGCACCAAGCATACCCTCTTTTTCACCAAACATCTTCTTACCTACAAAGTAAATTGTAAAAATACTTAAGATATATAGCACCACCCAAAACCATGCTACAAACACAGGATTTCCACCTCCTATTATAAATGCAGGTAAATTCAAATAAAGCCATAAAGGACCATGAAATAGACCAGGTATTGCCCCGGATCTAGGCCCTATTAATGTTAGATGTCCCCTATCAATAATATCTTCCATCAAAAGAAAATCCCTGGCTATATCAGTGTGGAAAAACAAATTACCGTTTAATATCCATCTAGAAGCAAGCAAGATATTGAACAAAATCAGCAGTATTAACAAATATTTTAGCTTAAATAATTTCATCTGGCTTTCTGTACCCATACCTGCAAGGTACCTATCTGTTTTCTTTCTGAAGTAATTGTATAATTTTCCTCATTCTTTAAAAATTTATCCGTAAGATATGAAGGAATTCCTTCTTGTGGTTCTATTATTAAAAATCTTTTAGCTGGTAGCTTACTTCTTGCTGTTTCAACTTTCAAATTTCCGGGAAAACCTTCTGCTGCATCTCCACCCCAAATTGGAACATAACCATATTTTTTCTTACCATACCACTCAAACAAATAACTCCAGGTAGTATTTATACTATACGGCATAGTCAAAGCATTAACTGCAAAATTTTCCCCTTTGGAACTTTGATATATAAAATCAATTACTTTTTCCTCATCTGTTAAAAGAAGCCCCTTTTGGGGATTTATCTTCTCATTAGGACCTAAGGGATTATTTTTTGTTATCAGATAGACATTTGAAATTAACACTAGCAGAATAAGAGGAATAATGACCCATCGGTTTTTAAGATACAGCTTTGATAACAAGAAAGAGGCAAAAATTAAAAGAGCAATTGATGTACCGGTATTATAAAAATAGGCATCATTGCTGGTAAAAAAATAAACTGTTAGTCCTCCGAAAAACCAGATTGTTAAAAACAATAATTGTTTTCTATAGGAGTTATTGGCTATCAGTTTAATAAGAACTATTAGAAATATCAAACCTAGAACTATTGACCCTTCATTATTTAGCAAAAGATTATCCTTGATATAACGCATAATGACAAAAATCAAATTGGCTAAATTAATAGATAAATTGTTCGATGAATAATTAGAAAAAAAAAGATTTGGTATCTGCCTTAATATTAAAAATTTGTGGCTTACTTCAGAAATAATATAAGAAGATAACGGTAATATAAAAGCTAAACTCCCAATAAATAAACCCCTGGAGGAGATTTTCGGTAAATACTTCCTAAAAATTAATAAAAATAATATAAGAACTGCAACTAGCTGAGTCTCTACAAATTCAAATTGGATAGAAAGTCCCAATCCAAATAGAGCTATAAATAACCCCCAATTATTTTTCTTAAAAATCCAATTAGATAAACCTAGATAAAACATTAAGACCGATATTACAGCGAGTGATGGATGATTCAAAAAAAGTGAAAATTGAGTTTGCTCAAAAGATACAGCAAAGAAAAATGAAGCGATTAAAGCTGCCTTCATCCCAAACATCGGATAAACAATTAAAAAAAGCAAAAATATACCTGATGCATTTAATAACCTTAAAAATAAAGAAACAAGCGTCGGATCTCCTCCTGACAAAAAATAAAAAGGAGCAAAAATATAATAATACAAAATTCCATGATGCAAAACTCCATTGGCAGTTGGAGGCCCTACTATTTTCAAGTGACCACTTAAAATTTCCCTGACGGCATAAGCATCTCGAGCCTGATCAAAACCAAAATATGTATTTTGTGGAAAATAAAGAAGTCTTAGTAAAATAGCTAAAAAGAATATTAAGATTAAGATTAGATAGTTTTTATTCATTTCGTGTAAAGTTTTACAAAACCTACTCCCGAGAAATCATAAGTTTTAATCTGGATAAAACTTAAACTTTTAAGTTTCCTTTCCACTATCTTTTTTGGATCATATACATCCACCAAATACTCAAAAACAAATACTTTATTTTTACCCTTCAATTCACCTTCAAGATTATCTAGAATCCCCGGCTTAAAATTAGACAAATCATTTCTGTAGTAAACAACAGGGGAAGGAACTTCATTATTTTCAAAAATAACTAGCGTCTGGTTATTCAACTGACTTGAAACAAAATTGACAGCTCCTCTCCAATCTTCCCTTTGAAATTTTGGGTTTATGTAATATCCAAGTAAAGAAGCAATCGAAACTATACAAATTAAGATAGCAGCTAATCCGACAATCTTTTTGGGTAAGTTTAACAAACTCTTCGACAAAATTAAATAAAATGCCGGCAGGATAAAAATCATTCTGAAATAGGCCAATATAGGAATAAAAAAGGAAATCAGGAAACTAAATATTAAAGGAATAAAAATCCAACTCAGAAGCAGCTTAGTTGCATTATCCATTTTTTTTAGGCCACGTAAAAATACACTGCCATATAATACTCCTGCCAGACTTACGGCTACTATATAAAATGTTTTGTCTAAAAAAGTCACCCTGCCAAAAATAGTTTTAATTGGAATCAAAGTTAAGTCTTTAATACTGCTACCTACCACATTTGCCCAACCAGGCAAGACAGATGCGGTATTAATTCCTTTCTCCAGTTGAACAGGAAAGATAAAAAACCATGGAGAAAATAATATGATAGAAATTAAAAAGTTGATTAAGATATCCTTACACATCTTTCTAGTCCAAATAAGATAGAAAATTTGTGCCAGTATCACAAAATATGCCAGGTAATCAGAAGATAGAACTAACACCAAGCTAAGTACAAATCCTATGCTTGAGTATTTTTTCTGGAGGATTAACCTATTTAAAAAATAAAAGGATAAGGTGGTGCTAAAAACAGCCAATACATACATTCTTGCCTCTTGTGAGTAATAAATATGGAGCGGAGCAATTGATAAAAGAAAAGCTGCTAGTAAACCAACCTTTTTGCTAAAAAGTTCTTTTCCTAAAAGAAAAGTAAGTCCCACAGATGCTATCCCTAAAATAACTGATGGCAATCTAACTGCCATTTCCGAAAATCCAAAAAAATGACCCCAAATCCAAAGAAGCACAAACCAGCCTGGCGGATGAAAATCTCCAATCGGATATTTGGTTATAAACCACCAAAATGAGGAAGATCTTGCAAAAACTACATTTATAGCCTCATCCAACCATAAGCTTTGACTTAAATTAATTAATCTTAAAAAAAGCGCCAGAATCAATATTAACCAGATCATATTTCAAGTTTACGCTACAAAGTATCCTCTTGAAAAGAGCATAAGTAAAATGAAAAGAAGGATTGACGAAACAGTGACATAGGCAAGCTTAAAAAACTTACTTCTAATTAAAGCTAAGGCTATAAAAATTGGAAATATTGTCAGTATATATCTTGGCAATGCGGAAAATGTACCTGTTGATATAGTAATTGCAAAATTCACTGCAGCAAATATTAAATAACTCATCCTTATTTTTCTCCTCCAGGCAAAATAAAGTAAAAATGATGCGAATAAAAACGATGTCGCCTCCAGCAGAGCAATCATCCAATCATGTGAGCCAACTGGTACAGTTATAAAAATTTTAATATACCTAAAGGCAGTTTGTGGAAAAAGCACTATTCTTCCTACAGTCCTATTATTACCTAATTCCCCTTGCGATTGAATAAAATAAAAAAAATTATTCCACTTATAATAATTAAATACAGAATATAGCATTAGTCCAACAGGTGTAATCAGAAAGAGTATTAGTTTCTTATTAGGCCAAGGTGACTTCTCAGAGATAAAAAACTCATATAACAGTGCCGGTAAAATGGCAATCCCTACAAACCTGGTTGCCATAAGAAATGCTGCACAAAGGATTGACAAAAACCATTTTCTTTTTCTTGCAAAATAAAAAGAAAGAATCACAAGAAGTAAAAATAAGCCTTCTGAATAAATACTGACAAAAAAGAAAGAGGTTGGAAATATCAAAAAATAATAAACACTTGTTTTTGCAATTTCTTTTGAAAAATCTAATTCAATTAATTTTTTAAAAATCCATAAACCTATGATAAATACTAAATTAACAAATAAAAAACCTATAAAAAAATGCGTTAAGGGCGAATTGATAATTGATAAAAAAGGGGCTGACAAGATATTTATCAGTAAAGGCAGCAATGGAAAAAATCTAGCCTGATTAATATAACCGTATTGAGAAATATTTAAGTAATGAATACCATCGAAATTGGCCCAAGGGAATAAAAATATAGAATTAAATGAAGGGGGTGAAGCAAGCGGATTATATATATATGTAAAATCCGAAGTTACATTAGGTAAAATTAAATATACACCAATTATTATAGGAATGAATAATATTAAACGCCATATAATAAAAATGGCTACTAAATTAAACCGCCTGAATATACTATCTATCATTTTTCTGTTTTAATTTCACACTATAAATATTACATTGGTCAAAACAACCAGGTTGAACCAATCTCGTGTCAAATTCATTTACTATCATATTAAAATCCCGGTTAGTATAGCCCTCGTTTCCCAGACCTGCTCTGGATACATATACATCGTATCCGTCATTTAAATACTTCTTGTATAGTTTTGGTAGATCTGAATAATCATTTGGTCCCCAGACAATCTCTTTGATACCTCTAAACTCCTGTTCATATGATAAAGGCAGTAAGGAAAAGTTTCCATTTGAATAATAATCTATTAGAAACGGGGGCAAAGCAGAAATAAGAACTGGCTGTTTCCCACTTACTACTTTCTGATAAGTAAAATATTCATTCATCTTCAAAACTGCTATATAATTCCAAGGAGTTTCCGCATATCTTAAATTAAGGCTAATCTGACTTTTAATTCTGGTAAAATTATTAAGCAAATAGATAAAAATAAATACAGAAATTAAAAGATTAAAAATGATTTTCTTATTCAGTAGTCTATTCTCAATAAGGGTTAAGAATAACCCAAACCCTATGATCAATGAGGGTATTGCTATATAAATATACCTTGCGTCAAATGTATAAAATGTAGACATAAAGATTACAGAAGAAAATATGGAGAGAAGTAATATTAAAGAAAGAAGTTTATTTTTTTTAGAAAAAACACCACTAATTATACCTGCAAGAGCAAAAATTGCTATAAATTTAGGGACAAGTGGAGTCTGATCCCATAAAAACCTGTTTGGTGATCCAAACAGAGAATTTACATATAAGGGCAGGTTTTGCCTGACATACTGAACCCCAAACCAGGTGGAATTGGAACCAACCACCGAGGAGGCATTTTTGGGAATACTTTTTTCTATAGATGATAAATGCTCAAAAATTTGAGTAAAAATATTATTACCTTTAGTAAAACCCTCAAATACTGCTAATATTGCAAAAAATAATAGGACTGTTATTAAAAAAAATGTTGTTAGTTTTATCTTTTGTCTTAAAATTGTTTTGGTAAAAACAATTTTTCCTAAAGAAAGAAAAATAATAGTTAAGGTTAGAGGTATATTTGCATATTTTGTTGCATAAAGTCCTATTGCCAAACCTGCAAGTAAAATTTGACTAATTTTGCCGGATTTAGACAATATAAAAAAAATTGATATAAGAAATAAGGTAAGTGTCAGATTTTCTGCCATAATTAGAGAAGGAACCCAATAAATAAAGTAGTTCGTTACATATAAAATTAGTAAGGAAAAAACAATAAATTTATTGATAAAAACTTTTTGTAAAATTAACCAAAAAAATAACAAAGAAGTAAGCGACAAAATAACATTTGCATAGTATGCCATCCGGGGATCTTTTTTTAGCAAAAACATTGGCATAAGGCTAAGTGAATATAAAGGAGGCACTGCTTGTACTCTTATTCTTCCATCTCTATTTAAATTAAAACTTTTCCCTTTTACCAAATTTAAAGCAGGATCTATATAGTTAAAAGTATCCGGCTGAGGCTCAAAATTCGGAATTAAAGTGCGCTCTGAAAAAGGATCCTTATATATTAAAAGCAGGTATAATATTATTACTGCAAAAGCTATCATCATCCCTATTTTTTTCCAATTAAAAATTAACATTATTTTTTTAAAGTAATCTTGTATATATCACATTGCTTATAACAGCCTGATAAAACTATTTCTGTATTAAATACTTTTAAGATAATATTAAAATCCCGGTTAGTATAACTTTCACTACCCAGACCATATTTAGATACATAAACATCATAACCTTCATGAAGATATTTAGTATACAGAATCGGCAGATTTGAGTAATCATTTGGTCCCCAGACAATACTCTTTAAGTTTCTAAATTCTTGCTCGTAGGAAAGTGGCAACAGAGTATAATTACCATTTGAATAAAAATCCACAAGATAAGGTGGAAGTGCTGATACTACAACCGGCTTTTTATAAATATTAGAGCTTTGTTTAAAATATTCATTTAATTTTAATATAGAAATATAAGCCCATGGGGTTTCTGCATATTTAAAATTAAGGCTAATTTGACTCTTAAGCCGGATTGTATTACTTAAGATATAAAAAGCAAAAAACAGAAAAACAATAATATTAAAAATAAATTTCTTCTTTTTTTTGGAAAAAAAATCAAATAAAACTAAAAATAGAATCGAAAGACCTAAAAGTAAAGAAGGAATAGCTATATAGATATACCTTGCATCAAAGGAATCAAAAGTTGACATAAACATCATAGAAATTCCCAGCATGGTAATTAGAATTACGCTTAAGTTATGATACTTTTTTATAATTAAGCCTACAAATAGTCCTATTATAGAAAAAATTGCTATAATCCTAGGAATAATTGGCGTTGTATCCCACAAAAACTTTGTCTTATTTCCTAAAATTGCATACAAATATAATGGAAGGTTAATTTTAATGTATCCAAAAGAAGCCCACCCAATAGGTCTCTGGGATTTAATATCAAAAGAACTGGTCTTACCAGTTAATAAATCAAAATAACCGGGCAGTGCAGAAAGTATATTGAAATTATTTGTTAGATATAAATACAAATCATAGATAATAAAAAGTGATAAAAAAGGTATACTTAAACACAAAAAAGCTTTAAATTTCCATTTTCCTGACTTACCTGAGAAAAATATTTTAAGATAAGATAGTAGTAAAATTGAAGCCAAAACTCCTACACTAGCAGCCTTAGTTGCGAATATAGATAAACCTATAACCCCTAATAAACTAAGGTTCAAAAAAGAGACATTTATTATAAGAAGCAAAATAGCTGCCAGGTACAGCGGTAAAAGTAGATTTTCTGCCATTGCCAAAGTAGGCATCCAATACAAAAAATAATTTGTTACATATAAGAACAAACTAATACCTATTGCCCATATATTTTCTGTAATTTTTTTTAATATAAGTAAAAATATAGTAAAAGAAATTAATGCCAGTAAAACATTAGCATAATAAACCATACGTGGATCAGGATTAACTAAAAATAAAGGTAATATCGCTATTGAATATAAAGGTGGAATGCTATTTTTTAAAATCCTGCCTTCTCTGCTGAGATAAAAACCCTCACCTTTTACTAAATTTAATGAAGGAATTAAATAGTAAAAAGTATCCGGGTAAGGCTCAAAATTCGGTATTAAAGTCCGATCGGAAAATGGATCTTTAAAAAGAAGTAGTAAAAAAACAATAATGCAACTAAAAATAGTAGCTTTCTTTTTCATAGAATAATAATAACATGTTAATGCCTCTTACTCATTGACGGCTATTGCTCTTTTTCTTAATATAGAAAGGTGAAAATATTATCAATAGTTATTCCTGTATTTAACGAGGAGAGATTTATTGAAAAGACTTTAATTGAAGTCTGCAATGCAGATTCGCTCAATTTAGATAAGGAAATAATAATTGTGGATGACGGATCTAGCGATGGAACTCAAAATTCAATTGAAAAAGCAATAAAACTGCTAAAGGCAAAGACAAAAAATACCTCTTTTAAAACATTATTTAAAAAGTCCAATATGGGAAAAGGAGCAGCATTAAGAGATGGGTTTAAAATATCAGCTGGAGATATAGTACTAATACAAGACGGCGATTTAGAATATAGTCCTCAGGATTACCCAATTCTACTGGAGCCTTTTTTAAAGAATGATGCAGATGTTGTATATGGCTCCAGATTTATCTCAAACAGACCCCACAGGGTTTTATATTTCTGGCATTATCAGATAAATATTTTCCTGACTTTATTCTCAAACTTTTTTACCAATTTAAATTTAACAGATATGGAAACAGGCTATAAAGCTTTTAAAGGGGTGCTTATTAGAAACACTGCAGATAAATTGGAAAGCAATAGATTTGGTTTTGAACCGGAAATAACCGCCAGAATTGCCAAAATCAAAAACTTAAAAATCTATGAAGTTGGAATATCATATTCAGGTAGAACTTATAATGAGGGTAAGAAAATCGGATGGAAAGATGGTGTCAAAGCAATTTGGGAAATAATCAAATTTAACATATTAAGAAACTAAAAATGTCAAAAAAATTTCTATTATATTTTTTTCTTTTTATCTTAATATTATTTTTTGTCTTTAGGGATCTTATCCTAAATATCTCAACTAATCTTTTAGACTGGCGTGACTATCCTTTTATTATTTGGGTTATTTATCAAAACATTACTCATATTACTAGTTTAAATTTTCTTAATTTCTTCGAAACTAACGCTTTTTATCCCCACAAATTAACACTTATGTTTAGTGATATCCTGTTGCCTCAAGCGTTAATTTTATTGCCGTTATTTTACTTAATCAAGAATATAATATTGAGTTTTAATATAACGTTTTTAATCACATTTCTTCTTAATTTCATTGCAACATTTTTATTTTGGAAACAAATATTCAAAAAAGAAACAATTGCTTTTTTTGGAAGCATATTCTTTATCTTTTCTCCATTTTTTCACCTTGAATTATCCCACTTCCAAATGCTTACTTTTTGGCCATATTTTTTGACCCTGTATTTTCTTCTAAAAAATGAAGGCAAACCAGAAACAAAAAACTTCATTTTCGTTGGGTTGATTGTAACAATTCAGTTTCTTGCCAGTGTATATTTATCTGTATATTTAATCTTTTCTATTCTGCTTTTCTATTTTTTGAAAATTGTATTACAGAAAGATCTTAAAAAAGAAGTTTTTGGAATTTCCCTTATTTTTCTCGTTTTTTTGATATCTTCTGGCATCTTTATAAAAGGTTATATAGATATGAAAAATACCTATAATATTAAGCGAGACCTTAAGGAATATGTTACATATTCTGCCAATATAAGTGATTACTTATTTACCTCACAAATCAATTCATTAATTCACAGATCATCTTTAATGGAAAATTGGAATAAGGCAGATAAAAATTGGAGCTTACACAGTTCATTTCCAGGATTCCTAATCTTTTTGCTTAGTATCCCTGCTTTATTTAAACTTAGGAAAAATAGGGATATTATCTCGATAAATTTAGAATTAAATAGAGAAAAACTTTTTTTTACTACATTAATAGTAGTAGGCTTTTTATTTTCTTTAGGACCGCGCCTGAATTTTAATGGAAACTATGCGCATATTCCTTTACCTTATTCCCTTGTAATTAAATTTATCCCGGTTTCAGAGGTAATAAGAGTTCCTTCCAGATGGAGTTTTCTTTTCTTCTTAGGATTTATTTACTTTTCATTGATCACCCTTAATAAATTAACTGGGAAACCATATTACAAATTTTTTCTGTTCTTAGTATTTGTAATTTTTATTCTGGAATATTTACCTATTAATATTAAAAGTACTCAAAATTCATATATTAATAGAGATTACCAGATTTTAAAAAATCTGTGTAAAAATAATAAAAAGGTTTTATTAGAATTACCTGCTACACATCTAGATGCTTACCCAAATATTATAGAAGGACTTGAGTACATTAGTAAGGTAGAACTTGTTTCAACTTATCATAATTGCAATATAGTTAACGGTTACAGTGGTTATGATTTACCCGATATTTTTCTCCTCTCGGATACACTCTCCAAATATATCAAGGAAAACAATACCAGGGCATTTACCGAAGAAGTCCAGAAAAGAAAGATTGATATCGTAAAATTTAATCAGTATTATTTCGTCACGGAGATGAAATTATCTATCCATAATTTTGTTAATGCAATTGCAACCGAAAGCGGAGTTGAAAAAATTAATAATGACTTGTTTTCATTTCATAGATGATAACAGGCTAAGAAAATTTAGTTTAAATGCTTCCCTAGAAAAGCTATCATCCAATTTATTAAAAATAAATTTCCAATCTAGCTTTTGATTTAATTTATTTTGATAATGTACAGTATTATTAACTAATTCTTCTATTGTATTAAAAAGGTTTTTTTCTTTATTTAAATTTACAGAGGATATAATCTCTCGTAATCCTCCCCCATCAAATAAGATAGGGATGCATTTGGCGCTTAAGGCTTCTATCGGTGCAATGCCAAAATGTTCGAACCTAATCGGAAATATTTCTTCATTTTCCCCAAAACCTGTGGCATGCCAATAAATTTTGGATTTAAGATAAACATTTTCAACCTCTTCTCTTGAGGAATTTATATGAAAGAAAACCGGATATCCCTTTGATTTTTCTTTAAGATATCTAAAAAATTCAATACTGGAAGGTTCATCTCCCAATCCACCTACCAGGTGTAATTCCCATTTTTTTTCGTTTTTATCACATAGTTTTTTAAAAGCTTCAATTAATATCTCCTGCTTTTTTCCATGCCCCAATGTAAAAAACCTACCTACAGAACAAATCCAATTATTTTTTTTATACTTTCCCAGTCGGTATTTTTTATAAAGCAAATCAACAGGGGGAGCTATTACTTTTGCATCTTTATTCCAGTATTTTCTAATCCATTTCCAAGCAAAGTAGGAATAAGTTGCAATTGTTTGATAGGTATTTAACCTCTCGGAGACATTAACAAAAACTCCTGCTCGAAGCCTTGTAATAATTCTTTGGCGGAAATTACTGAATAAAAAATTTGGCAGGTTACTCAGATATATTTTAGGGTAAAAAAGATACACTTTCTCTTCTTCAATAGTATGATAACCCACAAGCTTCTCAAAATTCAGGTTTAAATAAACAGTTAAAGATTTTGGGATAAATTTAAGAGTAAATTCAATTGTATTAGTTGCATGATCAATTTTTACTAATTTATCTATAACTTCAGCGTTATCTATAAATAATGTAATTTTTTCCAAAAATATTTTATAAAAGTTTGCCAAATAAATCCTAAAAGAAGCTTCTTGAGACTGATTAGGAATCAAATTAGATAAAGCAAATTTATTACTATTACCAAGAAGGTATGCTGGTTTTGCGAAAATAATTATAGGCGCTTCAATCTGACTTAAAAATTCTATTGGCTTGATTAAGCGGGAAATAAATGGAACTAGGATTTTAGCAAGTATCCTGTCCTTAAAACTACTATATAGTTTTGTTGGAAAATTAACATAATAAATATTCCTTTTAGCAAAACCTATAGAGTAGTCCATGAAAGAGATATTTATAAATAAATCTTTATTTTTAACCAATTTTTTTAAAGCTATTTCATCATTCCAAATCTGCTTAAATTTAATACCTTTTAAATTGATATTAAATTTTTCATAAATTAATTCTTTAGAAATTGGTTTACCGGAAATAAAAAGTACATCATAACCTTTATCCTTTAAGATTCTTGCAATGTTGCAAGCCACAACTTCTCCCCCACCTAAAGAATGCAACCATTTATCATAAATAACAGCTTTCATGAAAAATACCAATCCCCTCTCAGGATTTTTAGATAATTTTTATTAACGGATTCTTTATCTCTTACATGGCTATATTTAAATCTCCTTATGAACAAAAAGGGTGCATAAATAATAAAATAAACCAACGCCCTGATAACTTGAATTCGCCTTAAAAAATTAGGTTCTTTACTTTCGCTTTTTTTAGTTTTTATTTTATATATAAATGTCCTTAACCTAAATAAAATTAGAAAAATATTTACTATACAATCAAGTGCTAATAAGTAATAAGCTAGGAGAAAAACTCTGAAAGGAAAATTATAAAGCAAATGTAACAGTCTTCCTTTCTCAACATGATATATAAAAAAAGGCGACCATTCTTTGCTAAAAAGCGCATGGTAGTGTCTGACTACTGCCTTAGGAATATAAACTATTTTAAATCCTGCAAATCTTGCTCTCTCCGAAATCTCCACATCTTCATAGTACATAAAAAAAGACTCATCTAAATATCCAATTTTATCTAGAATCTTTTTATTGTATAACACTGCAGCGCCACATGCTGCATAAATTTCCTTTTCTTTATTATATTGTTCTAAATCATATTCATGATACTGTGCATTTCCACTGACAATTGCTCCAATATCGCGCCCGTATCCATCCTGAAAAACCATAATGCCTGCATTCTGAATCTTACTTAAAGATTCTTTTTTTATCCATGAATCAGATAGATTGAGTTGAATTTGAAATTCAACATCATCCCCATTAACTACTATATTTGTCACATTTACTGCATCATTATCAAATATAATAGCTTTTTTTAAATCATGAATGTTGTTGAATTTTAATTCACGGGAATTAAATAATATTGTAAATTCAGTTATTTTATCTCTGTAGGGCTCATATGGAACTTCTATTTGAAAATAATTATCCCTTTTATCTAAAGGGATATAGTATAACTTTGAATTAGATAAATCATATAAATTAGATTTTGATAACCATGTATAAACGGGTAAAAGTTTAGGATTAAAATTAAACCTGATAGTTATGAATTTGGGATAAAGTAATATTTTTGAATTAACTGCGAAAATATTTTTATCTTTATTTGCTATTTTTACAAGTTCTTCCAGCCATTTTTTTTCTACCACACAATCATTATTCAAAAGTGCAACAAATTCACCTTTAGACTTCTTTATCCCTACATTATTCCCTTTTGAAAAGCCTAGATTTTTTTTTAAGAAAAATAATCTAATATTAGAATATTCCTTAGCAAAATTAAGCAATATTTCCTTACTATTATCTTTGGAATTATTGTCAACGACAATAATTTCATATTTATTTTTGGGGTAGCTGCTATTTAATAAAGAATTCAAAGTTGCTTCAATTACTTTTTCCCCAAAATAATTTAATACTATAACCGAACAAAAAGGACTTTTTTTCAACTTATCTGGAAGTATAACAAGTTATAGGTAGTAAATTCAACGATATTTTAATATAATCTATTTATGTTAGGGCAATTTTTTCTTCCTTTCCTACATTACAAGTATTTATTAAGCCAACTTATACTGAGGGAGATTAAATCCAGGTATAAACAATCTATTTTAGGTTATGCATGGATAATATTTAACCCACTCATCCAACTCTTAGTCTACTCATTTGTATTTTCCGTAATCTTTAGATTCCCTACTGAAAATATCCCCTATTCTATTTTTTTGTTCGTAGGACTCCTTCCATGGATTTACTTTCAAACTTCTCTCTCCTCTTCTGCTTTAGTCCTTGTTGATAATTCAAACCTTTTAAAAAAAGTGAATTTCCCCAGAGAGGTACTCCCTTACTCTATAATCTGCGCCAAAAGCGTGGATTTATTTTTTTCCTCACTCCTTCTGATTATTTTCTTTATATATTATAGCTTGTCTATCTCTATTAATATTTTTTACATTGTTCCATTTTTTATTCTTCAGGTAATCTTAATGTCAGGATTATCGTTATTCCTTTCAGCCGCAAATTTATTCTATAGAGATATACAATATGTGACAAATTTAATGCTTCTGATGTGGATGTATTTAACACCTATACTATATCCAATCACTCTAATCCCAAAAAATGAGTTATGGTTTTATAAACTAAATCCAATGGTGGGAATTATAGAAGGATATAGATTTGCAGTTTTCGCCTCGCCTCTGGATTTATCTGCAACGATCATGTCTATTATTATTTCAATTATTATTTTTTTGCTTGGCTTTTTTGTATTTAAAAGGAGTGAAAAGGTTTTTGCAGATATTGTCTAATATGGATACTCAAGTAATTCAGTGTAAAAATGTAACTAAAAAATTCTTTCTTCAGGGAGATAAAACTTTTAAAGAATTCCTACCAAATCTACTTTTGGGTAAATCATGGGCCAAAGAAATTATAGCACTCAATAATATTTCTTTTGATATAACCACAGGAGAAACAGTTGGAATAATCGGTAAAAACGGAGCCGGTAAATCAACTTTACTTAAACTATTGGCAGGTGTAACCGCCGCCAGCAAAGGAGAAATTATAGTGCGGGGAAAAGTTGCACCTTTAATTGAGGTAGGGGCAGGATTTCACCATGAACTTACAGGATATGAGAATATTTTTCTAAATGGGGCCATTTTAGGGATGCATAAAAAGGAAATCGAGGCTGTAGTTGATAGCATAATAGATTTTAGTGAATTAAAAGAATTTATCTATGTTCCGGTTAAAAAATACTCACTAGGAATGTACATGCGGCTTGGATTTGCCGTGGCAATTCATATTAATGCTCCAATATTACTTATTGATGAAGTTTTAGCTGTGGGAGACGCATCATTTCAAAAAAAATGTTTAGACTATCTAAGGAAAATAAAAAAAGATAAAACAAAAACTATTATTTTCGTAAGTCATAGTGAGGAATCGGTTAAAAGTTTTTGTGATAGAGTAATATTACTGGATCACGGAAAAATAATTAAAGATTCCGATCCTCAGTCATCCTTTAAAATTTATCATCAATTATCTGAATGAAATGTTTTCAAACCAAAATATATAGAGGTATATACAAGAAAAGCGAAAAATAAGAAAATTGGCATTTTTGGTATATCCCAATAATATAAAGGCTTAACCCACCAAAAATCTGGTACTCTCTCATATATTTGAGTATGGATATTCCAAGTTTTCCAAGGATCTTTATCCAACTCCCCCCAGTTTGAATATCTCAGTCCTGTCACAGGAAAACCAAGCTTAGAAATATAAGGAAAATCTAAGCTTTCTGTATTCACCTTATCTCCATTAATTGAAAATGAAATCATTCCAAGAATCTGGGGAATATTTTTTTTAGGCTGCAGATTTTTATTTTCATATTTGGCTGGATTGTCTCTGTATGAACTTGCTTCAGATAAAAATGAATTATCTTTTATAGATTTAAACCTAGTGCTTACGATAAGAAGATTCTTATTCTGTAGATAATCCTTGGGTATATTCAACTCAATTATCTTCCGCTGTGTAGGCAGAAGTATTTCTTCGTCATTGGAAAGATCGTGATTATTTAATAAGATTTTTATAACTGCAGAATATGAAGACTCTTCAATAGGATGATTTATTAAACCCAAAGAAATTTTCTTAACAGGAGAACTTAATATATTACTAAAAGAAATATATCCTATATTCTCTATTACCCTCCATCTTTCTCCTCCTACCTGAAACGGAAAATCTACCCCATCATAAAACTTAACGTTATATATACCATGGTTTAAAGTCCCAGGAAGATTTTGCGCCAATTTTACTAATTTTTTGGACATCATAAATATAGGAGAATAACGGGGAAGCAGATTGCTGTAAAGAAAATTTGTGTATTCAGTACCGTTAAGGAAAAACCTGTCTTCTAACTCATGTAGCTTTATCTGATAAGGCATGAGTACGCCTAGCAATTGTACATAAATACCTAAAATAATTAGGGGATAAAAAATTAGTAGTTTCGCTCTTCTTGATAGAGTCTGATAAATTATTCCTATAATAAGTATTCCAAAAGGAATAAGTAAAGATAAATACCTTGGCCCCCAACTAAACTCTCCATGCCAAAGTGCCGCAACACCCTTTAATGGTACAAGCGTTGGATCACCTGGATTATAGATGGCAGAATAGAACAAAATATATATTACACTCAAAACCAGAAATATCCAGAGTTCCGGCAATGCTTTTTTGATTCTGTGCCAGAAAAATATGATTAGCAAAAGTATTGGTGAATACAGAAAGATGCTTCTTCCGGGAGAAAACAATTGGCCGTATAATCCTTCTATAAGAACTCCCAAGGGTACTCTTGCTAATAAAGATACAGTTGCTGTAGCAGTAGCCGAAGAGCCAAGATTCAAAGTGGGAGTAGATCTAAGGGCTTCAAACCAGGCATATATATAAATAAATGGTAGAACTCCCAGAAAAAAGATTATAAATCTGAAGGCCAAAGATTTGATTGATGATTTATTAATTCTAAACTTTGATAGGAGAAAGAGATAAATACCTAAGGGTATGACTGTCAATACAAATGTCTGACTGTAGGTAATAGCTGCTATTCCAAAAGATATTCCTGACAGGATCAGAAATAATGGTTTTTTTGTTTTAAAGTGTAATTTTATCAGATAAAAGGATAAAAATAAAAAGCTATTAAACATCATATGAGGAAATGAATGTTTTGTATATACTAATAAATTAGTGGAAAATAACCCAATTAAACTGATAAAAATTGCCTGTTTTTTAGATAATCCTAATTCTAAAAGATAAAGGAACAGGATTACTCCCAGCATTGCCCCAAAGAAAGAATTAGTAAAGGAGGCTGTCAGGAATATTAACCAGTCATTTTCCAGAGGAAAATGCAAAGGAGGAGAAACTCCATAAAACTTATACACCATATCTGTTATAGCTACAGCCGGTAAATAGGCATAAGAATAACCTAAACCTGTTAAGCTATATGTATTTCCATCTTTACCGATAACCACACTCATATGGATATTTTTACGGGTGTCATATTCATAAACAGGCGCAGTTGGTTTGCCTGTATAATAAATATTCCTGGCAACTGCCAAGTATTGAAATCCATCCTGGGAGTCAATTACACCTGATGAAAGGATTGATAATATGGAAAGAAGGAAAAGGAAATAGTATATAATTAATTTTTTCATGCTTATGACTTACGTAATAAATGAAGTATTTTAAATCCAGAATATAGGGAAGCCAATACTATACAGAAAAATAGTGAAAATATTGGCAGCTTTGGAACATCCCAATAAAAAAGGTTTCTTATCCACCAAATATCAGGAAGTCTCTCATATGTTTGAGTATGAATATCCCAAAATCTCCAAGGGTTTTGATTTTCACCACCCCAATTTTCATACTTTATACCGGATGTAACAGGACCCAATTTGGATATATAAGAAACATCGATGCTTTCCAAATTAATCGGGATATCATTGATTAAAAAAGCTATTAATCCTAAAATCTGCTTTTTATTTTTTAATACATCTTTATCTTCGTACTCCACATTAATATCAAGTTTGTTATTTTTTTCTTTCAATAAATTAGAGTCAATATTAATATTGAAGATGTTTCTTTCTTTCACCTTGAGTGTTACTAGATCATTTGTTACTTTCTGACCATTCAAAGTAAATGTTAATTTAGCAGAAGAGCTGGAATTAGAAATTGGATGATTTATCAAACCAAAAGTAAATTTCTTCACCAGGTTATTATTTAAATTATCAAATAGTATATGTCCATTTCCTTCTACTACTCTCCATCTTTCTCTTCCCACAGGAAATGAAAAATCTATTCCGTCATAAAATCTAACATTGTATATTCCATGATCAAATGTTTTGGGGAAAACCCCTATCAGTTTTATCAAATTTTTTGACATAATTAAAATTGGCATATATCTTGGCAAAAAATTACTGTAATTTGCTGCCGTATATTCAGTACCATTTAAAAAAAACCTTTCTTGTAAATTAAAAAATTTAGTTTGATAGGGTATAAGTACGCCTAACAATTGAATAAGAAGTCCAATTATAATAAGCGGATAAAATACAAATAATTTTATATTTCTTGATAACGCTTGATAAATATGTCCAATAGTCAACATAGCTATGGGTATTAAAGGAGTCAGGTATCTTGGCCCCCAACTATTTTCACCATGCCAAAGTGCAGCAGTACCTTGGTCAAACCCGCCTGCTCTATAAATAGTTGCGTGAAAAAAAATGTAAATAATTGAAATAATAATTAACAGTATAAATTCTGGAAATATTATTTTTTTTATCTTGTGCCAGAAAAAGATAATTAGTAAAAGGATTGGGGAATAAAGGAAGATGCTTCTACCTGGAGAGAATAGTTGACCATGTATACCCTCAATCACAATCCCCACTGGCGCTCTAAGCAACCAAGCCACTGCTGCTGAGGTAGATGCTGGTGAACTAAAGTTGGATGTTGGAGTAGCTCTTAAATTCTCAAACCAGAAATAAATGAGTATAAAAGGCACTATCCCTAGAAAAAATGTTAGAGATATCGGGACTAAGGATTTAATTGATGAAAAATTCAGTCTAAATTTTGATAAAATTAAGAAATAAATACCAAGTGGTATTACTGTCAGTACAAATGTCTGGGAGTAGGTAATAGCTGCCATCCCAAAGGATGCTCCTGATAAAATTAATAATATATTCTTTTTTGTCTTGAAATATCTTTTAACAAAATAAAAAGAGAGAAGAAGAAATGTAATAAACATCATATGGGGAAATGAATGTTTTGCATACACAAGTAGATTAGTGGAAAACAGTCCAATCAAACTGATAAAAATTGCCTGTTTTCTGGACAAACCCAGCTCAAGCAGATAAAGGAACAGGATTACTCCCAGCATTGCCCCAAAGAAAGAATTAGTAAAGGAGGCTGTCAGGAATATTAACCAGTCATTTTCCAGAGGAAAATGCAAAGGAGGAGAAACTCCATAAAACTTATACACCATATCTGTTATAGCTACAGCCGGTAAATAGGCATAAGAATAACCTAAACCTGTTAAGCTATATGTATTTCCATCTTTACCGATAACCACACTCATATGGATATTTTTACGGGTGTCATATTCATAAACAGGCGCAGTTGGTTTGCCTGTATAATAAATATTCCTGGCAACTGCCAAGTATTGAAATCCATCCTGGGAGTCAATTACACCTGATGAAAGGATTGATAATATGGAAAGAAGGAAAAGGAAATAGTATATAATTAATTTTTTCATAGGATATAATCGTAAATGATTATAATTCACTTTAATGAATCTTAAAAGTACTCAGAAAGAAATTATTATTTTACGCCATAACGGAGGACAGTTAGGCAATCAATTACTGCTTTATACTAGTATTTATGCATATTGTCTGGAAAAAGGATACAAATGTATAAATTATTCATTCTATGAATACAATAAATATTTTCAACTTGAAACTCGTAATTTTTTGATTTGGATTTTTGAAAAGCTGAGTAATTTAAGGCTTTATAAAAGACGCGTTATCATCTATTTAATATATAAATATGTCTCATATCTTTTACAAATCTTCAAAAAAGGACAAATTGTAAAAGAAGATCCCCTAAATTTATTCTACCTACCTCCAACACCAATTAATACTACCGAACATCGAAAAATTATCAGCAGAATTGAAAACTCATCAGATAAATCAATATATATAGATGGTTGGACTTTTAGAAACCCTGTTGGGCTAAAGAAATATAGAAAGGAAATAATTAAAATTTTCCAACCCAAAGAGGAAATCATAAAAAAGGTACGTGAGTTTTTAGAACCACTAAAAGAAAAATATTCACTGATTGGAGTTCATATCCGCCAAGGAGAATATAAAAGTAAAAAATTTATGAAAGGGGAATGGTTTTTTAATGAAAAAGAAGTAGCCAATATTTTGAGAAGTTATTTAAAAAAAGAGAGTAAGAATCCAGAGAAAACATTATTTATATTATGCTCTGATGAGCCCTTAGATATATCTTGCTTTTCAGGTTTAAAAATTCAAATAGGACTAGGTTCTATTATGGAAGATTTAATAACACTCTCTATGTGTAATGCTATAATAGGATCCAACAGTACTTTTGGATCATTTTCTGCATATATTGGTAATATTCCATTTTTCATCTTTGACCGAAAGAAAAAATTGATCATAGCAAAAGGAAATAACCTAATGCAGGGATAACATGAATTTAATTTATATTTTATTAGAAAATGCAAGAAATCACCAATTGTTCTATTTATTTGGTACATCCAGGGTAAGAAAATTCCACCACCTCATATATATAAACAAAAAACAGTTTCCCAATATGGTAAGAATTTTAAAATCAGCAGATTATATGAATCAGGTACTTTTAAAGGCGACATGGTTTATGGTATGAGAAATAAATTCTTAAAAATTGTCTCTGTTGAATTGAGCGACTTTTTCTTTCAACTTTCTAAAAAACGTTTTAAAAACGATAGACATATCAGTATCGTTAAAGGTGACAGTGAAAAAGAAATTAAAAAATATCTTAAATATTTTAATAAAGCAAGTGTTTTTTGGCTGGATGGACACAATTCATTTGGAAACACAGCAAAAGGCAAGTTAAATACACCTGTAGTAAATGAATTACAGTCAATACTAAACCATAAAAATAAGTCTCATGTAATTTTAATAGATGATGCTAGGGAATTTACAGGTGAAAATGATTATCCTGAAATAAATGAACTTAAAAAAATGCTAAAAAATTCAAACTATGATATGAATGTAAAAGATGACATTATCAGAATAACACCCCAGCAATATTAATATGACTATAGTACAATTTATCGATTTATTATTTCAAAAAACTTTAGTTCCTTTAAATAATCTAAAGTTAAAAAGAAACCCTCGTCAGGATTTATTTATTACTGAATTAAAGACAAAAGCTAATAAAATAACTATAAGCAAAAATACTCAGCTAGCCCAAAACCAGTGGCTGGAAAATATTATAAATTTCAAAAAAAATATATTAACCCAAGATCCAAAAAATTTTCTACAATGGAACATTATTAGAAAAACCATGTTCATAGGAAATGCCATTTTTATACTTAGAGAATTTATTTATCTTAGGCAAAACAACTGGGAAAAATGGAAAAAAGCTATAATTGAAAAAAAATATATCTATACCGAGCCTTATCTGCTTTATCCAAAAAGCAGCGGTAATCTTATCCATTATGCGTATCATCTTGCTAAATTTGAAAATATCAGCGGTAAGAAGATTACAGATTATGATTTTATTTTTGAATATGGGGGTGGCTACGGAGGCATGTGTCTTTTAATCCATAATCTAAATTATAAGGGAAAATATATTATATATGATTTTCCTATTTTATCTGCCCTTCAAAACTTTTTTTTGAAAATGAACGGGGTGGAAAAAAATAGTTTTTGTTTGGATAATATTAAAGATATTAAAAAAATGATCCCAAAAAAAGGAAAAAAATTATTTATAGCAACATGGTCTCTCAGTGAATCCCCTCTTAGTATTAGAAAAATAATTTATCCGTTTATAAAAGAATTTAATGCATTCCTAATTGGCTACCAGGGACAATTTGGAGAAGTAGATAATTGTTCATATTTTGAAAATTATCAAAAAGATTTAAATAAACTAAAATGGTGGAATCAAGAAATTAAACAGCTAAAAAATAACTACTATCTTTTTGGTTTTAAATAAGTAAATAATAATTTTTTATCATAAATTTTTAAAATATATCCAAAAATAGCAAATAATATTGAATAAACTAACCCGTAAATTGTAAGTTCAAACCAATTTCTTGGATAAATTCCTGTAAATTTTACTAAAGTAAAAATTACAAATGAAAATAGTATGAGTTTAGTATAAAATGCATAAGGTATTTTGAAAATAATTACTGAACTGATAATTTTACCAAACAGAAAACTCACTATAAACGCCATGATACTTGCTGCAATTACTGTTCCTAAAACTCCCCAATAATACGTAAGGAGACCGTTTAAGATAATACTAATAAATGCTGTAAATATTGCCATCTTTAATTTAGACCTAACCTTACCAATACCTAGAGTAATTGCTCCTAATATTCCATTCATTAGCATAGCTAAAACTCCAATAGATAAAATAATTACCGGAATTTCTACTAAACCTATCCATTTTTTTCCAAAAATTAAACCTGCTATGGATGATGGGAACAAAATTGTAAATAAAGTAAAGTACAACCAAATAAAAGGAACTACTTGTAAAATTTTCTCTATTAAAGAATTTAAAATGTTTTCTTCCCCTTCCATCAAGTGTGATACTAAGGGTAATAAAAGACCATTTATGGGGTTAATCAACACAAGCGGTATTGATGCCAGGGGATAAATTATATTATATACCCCAACTTCCCTGAGTCCCTTAAACAGAGTTAGAAAAAATGTATCACCTAAAACAGCCAGAGAAACAACAACAGTTTCCATAAGAGAAGGAAATGCAAACGAAAACATATGCTTTAGCAGCGATTTATCCCAAACTATTTTGTATTTTATTAAAAAGGTATATTTTTTCAAAAGCAGAAGTAAATATATTAAAGCTGTTAATATATGCCCTAAACAAAGTGCAATCGCAAAATAAACTATATTTGAAAAACCAAAACTTAGAAACAAAAAAGAGAAAACTAAGGTCAAAAGCCACCTGGAAAAAGCAATTGATGAATAATATTTTTCTTTCTGGAATCCAGTAAAAATTTGAATTAAACCGTTTATTATGGTAAATGATATTAGATAAATACAGAAAATATAGATCAGAATTTCTGATCCTGGTTTTTTGAAATAGTACCGAGTAAGAAAAGGCGCTGAAACAATAAAACCAATTGAAGCTACAACCGACATAGTCAAAGAAATTACTTGCCCATAGATAAAAATATTCCAAGCTTTTGCATAATTTTTAAATTTAATTTGTTTAGGAAAAAGATATACTACTGAATAGCCAAACCCCAAATCAATATAAGCTGTAATAATACTAAATAACCCAAAAACCGCGTAAAATAAACCATAATCTTCAACACTTAAATTACGGGAGAATAATATCCTGATTAAATAAGCACATATTGAACCCAAAAAAGCCAAGGCTAAAACAACAATTCCTCCTTTGAGAATCTTTTCTTGTAGAGTTAACGCATGAAGCATCTACCTAATATCCTCTATTGATTTTAATACATCCTGACTTTCAACTGTTTTGAAGTTTTTGTTAATAGCATACGAGGATAAACGGTTCTTATAAACTTCCTGATTTGGTAAAACGATATTAAATATACCTGCATCAAGCATAAATTCCTTCTCTTCATCTGTATATAGCCTCTCCTGTGTTTTCTCTCTTGCCCTTACCCCAATAAATTCAATATCAATTTTTTTACCATTCCCGTGTATTTTAATTACCTCCTTTGCCAACTCAAGAATATTAAAACTAGGCATTTTCAAAACAAAAATCTCTTGTCCCAACATCACTGTGGCCGCCGTAAAAACCAAATTTACAGCATCTTCTATGCGCATGAAAAACCTCTCCATTTTCTCGCTTGTCACTGTAATATTTTTACCTTTTTTAACCTGTTCAATCCAAAGCGGAATAACAGAACCTCTGGAATTTATCACATTCCCAAAACGTACAACCGCAAATTTAATTTCAGGATGTCCTGAATAATTTGCTGCCGCAACTACCAATCTTTCCATCATTAGCTTGCTAATACCCATCACCGTATTCGGGTAAACCGCTTTATCAGAGGATATGGCAATTACTTTTTCAACCTGATGGTCTATTGCTAAATCCAACACATTTTGGGTTCCAGAAATATTTGTTTTTATTGCCTCAAATGGATTATCTTCACAAAAAGGAACATGCTTCAGCGCTGCTGCATGAAAAACTATATCTATATCATTAAATGCTCTGTTTAATCTATCTTTATCACGAACGTCGCCAATTAAAAACCGTAATATGTCTTTATTTTTTCTGCTTATTCCAAGCTCCTGCTGCAGGTAAAATTGTTTGGAGTCATCCCTTGAGTAAACCCTTATCTGCTTAGATTCATAATTCAAAAGCTGTCTGACAATTTCACTTCCTATAGAACCAGTTCCGCCTGTTACTAAAATCCTTTTGCCATTAAATATTTTTTTAAATTCATCCATAGATAACCTTTTTAATGATATTTGTAATATATTCTACATCTTTTATGTCTAATCCAATATATAAAGGAAGAGCTAAGGTTTCATCAGAAATATTTTCTGCTACTTTAAAATCTCCTTTTTTAAATCCAAATAATTCTCTCATAAAGGGTTGTAAATGTATCACAGGAAGATACGGTTTTGTTTGAACACCCATCTTCCCCAACTCAAGCATCAATATATCCCTTTTTTTATTCTTTATTCTTATAACATAAACAAACCATGAATGAGTTCTATCTTTCCCAATCCTTGGAGTTTCCACCCCTGTTATATTTTTAAGAGCATCATTATACCAGGAAGAAATTTTTCTTTTTTCTTCAATCATCCAGTCTAATTTTTTAAGCTGTGTCACCCCTAGCGATGCACTCATCTCATCCATTCTATAGTTATACCCTAATCTTTCATGTACCAGCCAATCACCATTGTCACCTCTTCCCTGATTTCTCATACTATCACATAAATTATAAATTTCTTTTGAATTTGTAACAAGCACCCCCCCCTCACCTGTTGTCATTTGTTTATTTGGATAAAATGCAAAAGTTCCTGCCTCCCCTGTTGTCCCAACCATTTTACCTTTGTAGGTTGCTCCTAAACTTTCACATGAATCCTCCAGTACACCTAAATTATATTTTTTTGCGAGTTTCATTATTGGATCCATATCTGCGGATTGGCCAAATATATGCACAGGTAAAATTGCCTTTGTTTTTTTATTTACTGCTTTCTCTATTAATAAAGGGTCTATATTAAAAGTGGTTTGTTCTATATCAACAAACACCGGCTTTACATCTTCATAAAGCAAAACATTTGATGAAGCAACAAATGAAAAAGGAGAAGTTATAACTTCATCCCCTTTCTTAAGACCCAAGGCTTTTACTCCTAGATGCAGCGCTGCAGTACCTGAAGAAACAGCCAATGCATATTTCACTCCCGCATACTCTGCAAACTTTTTTTCAAATTCTTTGTATTTTGGCCCAAGCGAGAGCCATCCTGAATTTAGTACTTCAACAACCCCTGAAATATCACTCTTATCAATATAAGGCTTGGCAATTTGAATTTTCATTATAGCTTCTTAATGATTTTTGCAGGTACACCATAAGCTAAAGTATTACCCGGAATATCTTCTTTAACAAAACTGTATGCGCCAACTACTGCATTTTCACCTATAGTTACACCTGGCATAATAGTTGAATGAGTGCCGATTTTAGCTCCTTTTTTAATAAATACACTTCCTC
>Ga0209515_10001910_pt1 | contig 33342 bp, 37 predicted proteins | sample Subgroupgradi54m_FD_187454 | JGI IMG/M metagenome (GOLD analysis project Ga0209515, IMG submission 187454) | Subsurface groundwater microbial communities from S. Glens Falls, New York, USA - GMW60B uncontaminated upgradient, 5.4 m (SPAdes)... ... | reverse complement strand
CCTCGACATTTCAAGAGGCCGACCTCCCTCCTTTTTTCGTGATAGGACTAGCCCCGGTCTGATGGTAGACGCAAACGGACGGGGATCGTCACGCAAGCTCTTGAAACGTCGAGGGTCTCCTTGCATTGCAAGGAATGGTTCCTGTATCATTCCCCACTTAGCTTGTGCCATTCCAGCCGACGGACGGGTGCCCGCCTCACTGGGCTGGGAAGAGGGGGTTAGCTATGTCCGGAGACTTTTCCGAGTACCGGAAAGTGATCGATCGCATCGATGACGAGATTTTACGCCTGCTGAATGAGCGGTCCAAAAGCGTCATTGAGATCGGCAAGCTCAAGAAACAGCGGGATGCGGATGCCAATCTCCATACCTCGGCGCGGGAGGCGGCAATCATCGAGCGCCTCATACAGCAGAACACCGGGCCATTTCCATCCGAGGGGATTCGGCCAGTCTATCGAGAAATCATGTCCGCTTCCCTCTCTCTCGAGGGGCCTCAGAAGGTGGCCTATCTCGGCCCCAGAGCCACGTTTACGCACATGGCCTGCATGCAGAAATTCGGGTCATCCGCCCAATATATTCCGGTCAATAGCATCAAGGACGTGTTCAGCGAAGTCGAGCGTGGGCGAGCCAATTTTGGCGTGGTTCCGATCGAGAACACGACAGAAGGCGTGGTCAACCACACGCTTGACATGTTCATTGATTCGAACCTCTTGATCTATGGGGAAGTGCTTCAGGAGGTGTCCCATCATTTGATGTCGAAGTCCGGCGTGATGGAAGAGGTGAAACAGATCCACTCTCATCCCCATGCCATTGCCCAATGCCGAAATTGGTTGGAAACCAATTTGCCTGATGTGCCTGTATCGGAAGCGGCAAGCACGGCACGGGCAGCGGAACTGTGTGTGGAAAACCCCTCTGTCGCAGCGATTGCATCGGAGTTAGCGGTTCAGCTGTACGGCTTGAAGGTTATCAAGGCCCGCATTGAAGATAATATCAACAATGTGACTCGCTTTCTCGTATTGTCTCAGAAGCCGCCCGAGCGTACGGGGAAAGATAAGACTTCATTAATGCTCTCAGTAAAAGACAAAGTCGGCGCCCTGTACGATCTTCTCCGGCCGTTTGCCTCTCATGGCCTGAGTATGACCAAGATTGAATCGCGTCCTTCCAGGCGAAAAGCCTGGGAGTACATTTTCTTTGTCGATATCGAAGGGCATATGGAGGAAGAGCGGGTGAAAAAAGCCATCGAAGAAATCACCGGCCGCTGTCTTTTCATGAAAGTGCTGGGCTCCTATCCAGCCCACAGTTGATGCCATGCCGTTGAAGGTCCATCCAGATATCGCCTCGCTGAGTCCCTATGTTCCCGGGAAGCCGATTGAGGAACTCCAACGGGAATTGGGCCTCGCACGCGTCATTAAACTGGCATCCAACGAGAATCCGTTAGGCTCCTCCCCGAAGGCACTCGCCGCGTTGAGCGAGGGAACCTCGACCTTGCATCGCTATCCTGATGGCGGCGCGTTTCGCCTGCGCGAAGCTCTGGCAGATCGTTGGAAGGTGACTCCCGATCAGGTTATTCTTGGGAACGGATCGGACGAAATCTTGGGCCTGCTCGCCCGGACGTTTTTAGCCCCGGGCGATGAAGCGGTCATGGCCGATCAGACGTTCGTCATCTATAAAATGGAGGTGACGGCAGCTCACGGAAAACCTATCATCGTTCCCCTGAAGCAGTGGCGGCACGATCTTCAGGCGATGGCGGACGCCATCACCGACCGGACCAGGCTCCTGTTCCTCTGTAACCCCAATAATCCGACCGGAACGATGGTGTCAGCCGCTGAGGTCGAACGTCTGCTCTCAGGCGTGCCCGCGCATGTCGTTATCGTGTTCGATGAAGCCTATTTCGAGTATGTCAGGAGCGAGCAGTTTCCGGATTCCATGTCCTATGTGAAGCAGGGGCGGAATGTGATCGTGCTGCGGACATTTTCGAAAATCTATGGCCTCGCAGGATTGCGAATTGGGTACGGCGTGGCGACGTCAGAGATCACCAATTTTTTGAACCGAATCCGCCCTCCTTTTAACGCCAATAGTCTGGCGCAACGCGCCGCGCTTGCCGCTCTTGGAGACGACGAACATGTGGCACGGAGCCGGGCGGTGAATGCAGCCGGGATGGAGCAAATGGTCAAGGGATTGACCGATCTCGGGTTTGCACCGATCCCGAGCGAAGCGAATTTTGTCTATGTCGATGTCGGACGAGACGGCCGCACGGTGTTTGAGGCTCTGCTGAGGGAGGGCATCATCGTTCGTCACATCGAGGGGCGCATGGTTCGAGTGACTATCGGCCTAGAAGAAGAAAATAGGAAATTCTTGGCTGCGCTCAAGCGGGTGATCCATCTGCATTGAGTGCAATGTGAGGGCAACATGATCATCGTGCTAAAACCAGAGGCAAGCGAACGGGAAGTCGACCACATTATCGATCGGCTTCGCGAGTTGGGACTGAAGTCTCAACTCTCGACCGGTCAGGAACGGACGATTATTGGAGTCATCGGCGACGATCGGGTTCTGCATAACCAACCGCTCACGGCGTTGCCGGGCGTTGAAAGTGTCTTGCCGATCCTCGCACCCTGGAAACTTGTCAGCCGGGAGTTTAAACGTGAAGGCACGGTGATCGATGTGAGCGGCGTGAAGATCGGCGGCAACAAGCTGGTCATCATGGCGGGGCCCTGCGCGGTGGAGCGGCTCGAAATTACGGTCGGCATTGCCCACGAGGTCAAGGCGGCTGGAGCGAGCATTTTGCGCGGTGGCGCCTATAAGCCACGCACTTCGCCCTATTCCTTTCAGGGGTTAGGGCGTGAAGGATTGGACTATCTGGTTGAGGCGAAGAAGCAAACCGGGTTGCCGGTGGTCAGCGAGATTCTGGACACCCGCGACATCGAATTGTTTCTCGAAAAAGCCGACATTATCCAGATTGGCGCACGCAACATGCAGAACTATGAACTCCTCAAGGAGGTTGGGGCGTACGACAAGCCAGTGCTGTTGAAGCGGGGGCTTTCGGCTACGATCAAGGAATTCCTCCTGTCTGCGGAATACATCATGTCCCGCGGGAATCAGAACGTCATGTTATGCGAGCGAGGGATCAGAACCTTCGAAACGCAATATCGCAATACGCTCGATCTGGCTGCAGTCCCGACTTTGAAAGAGCTTTCACATTTGCCTGTCATCGTCGATCCCAGCCATGCCACTGGCAAGTGGAATCTGGTGGCGCCGATGTCGAAAGCTGCAGTGGCCGCGGGGGCGGATGGCATTCTGATCGAAGTCCATTCGAACCCGGAATGTGCGCTGTGCGACGGTGAAGAATCCATTAAGCCGAGCCAGTTCAAGGAACTGATGCAGGACATGCGAAAGATCGCGGTGGCGGTTGGTCGGGAAGTGTAATTTAGACAGACTGTGCTTGAAGGAGCCAGGAGTGAGGCACGGCCTCGGTTCAGTGTGAAGAATGGCGTTGCATTTCACCCAGGTCGCAATTATCGGAGTCGGGCTGATCGGCGGCTCGCTCGGCATGATTCTCCGCCGAAAGGGGTTGGCGTCAACAGTCGTCGGGGTTGGGCGGCGTGTCGAGAACTTGAAAACTGCTGTCGAACTCGGCGCGATTGACCGCTATGTTGTGGATCCCAAAGGCGGAGTGAGGGATGCCGACCTGGTCGTGCTGGCCACTCCCGTCGACGCCTATGACCGGCATCTGACCGAGTGGGCCTCCTGCTTGAAAAAAGGCGCGATTGTGACCGATGTCGGAAGCGTGAAGGGTTTGCTGGTAGAACAGGCTGAACGAGCCATGCCTGCCGGTGTCCATTTTGTCGGGGCCCATCCCATTGCCGGCAAGGAAAAGACTGGTGTGGCTGCCGGATCGGATCAGCTCTTTATGGGGGCGCGCTGCATCATCACTCCGACGAAAACGACGGACCTACAGGCACTTGAGCAGATCCGAACGATGTGGGAAGAAACCGGTTCGGTGGTGCTCACGATGGATGCCCATCTGCATGACAAGATCCTTGGGGCGGTGAGCCATTTACCTCATGTGGCGGCCTTTGCCTTGATGAACACCCTGGTCGAAATTCGCGATCAACAGATTCCCTCCCTCGATCTGGTAAGCCACTCGGGTGGCGGGTTGCGGGATACGACCAGAATTGCGGCCAGTTCACCTGAAATGTGGCGCGACATTTTCCTCTGGAACCGCGACAATGTGGTCACATTCATTGAGGCCTATGAGCGTTCGCTGAGCCGACTGAAGCAGCTCATTCAAGTGGGTGATGCCACAGGCATCGAGAAGGAACTCGAACGAGCAAGGCAGGAACGAGAGAAACTCTCCACACGATCAGCGGTATCTGCGTAGCACATCTATGGCGTCGTTGACCATCACACCAGGCCGGCCGTTGCAGGGAACGATTTCCGTTCCTGGCGATAAGTCGATCACCCATCGTGCTATTATTTTAACAGCCTTGGCGAACGGGGTCAGCAGGGTTGCGAGCTATTGTCGGGGAGAAGACTGTCTCAACACAGTTCGTGCGTTCCAGGCTCTGGGTATCCGCATCGATGAATCGGTTGAAGAACTCGTTGTGCATGGCAAGGGACTCTGGGGACTAACTGAGCCGAGCGGACCGATTGATTGCGGGAATTCCGGGACGGGCATTCGCCTCCTGACCGGCTTGCTGGCAGGACAGGACTTTTTTACGGTACTGACCGGTGATGAATCGATTCGTCGCCGTCCAATGGGGCGGATCGTCAAGCCGTTGCGGGAAATGGGGGCGGTCATCGCCGGACGCAAGGGCGGTGAACTTGCGCCCTTAGCCGTGATGGGTAGCCGTCTCCGCGCGATCACCTACGCCTCGCCAGTGGCGAGTGCGCAAATCAAGTCGGCGCTGTTGCTCGCAGCCTTGTTTACCGAAGGGACGACCCGCATCACAGAGCCGCGTCTTTCGCGGGACCACACCGAACGGTTATTCCAGTTTTTTAATATTGCGCTTCGACGGGAAGGGCTTACCCTGCTGATCGATGGACGTCCCTCGGTCGGGTGGAATGCGGCGCCTCGGTTGGTTGTCCCGGGCGACCTCTCGGCTGCTGCGTTTTTCATTGTGGGGGCGACCGTTGTCCCTGGTTCGGATGTGACAATTCGACAGGTGGGGATCAACCCTACGAGGACAGGCTTGTTGGACGTGATGACGAGGATGGGCGCGAATATTCAATTGCTCAATCGGCGGGAAGAAGCGGGAGAGCCGGTTGCGGACATCCGGGTGAAGTCGGCCAGGCTACATGGTGTGACGATCGGACCTGATTTAATCCCACAGACGATCGATGAATTCCCCGTTCTGTGCGTCGCAGCTGCAGTCGCAGAGGGTGAGACAATTATCTCCGGGGCCGAAGAATTGCGGGTCAAAGAGAGCGATCGAATTGCAACGGTGTCGGCAGAGTTGCGCGCGATGGGGGTCCAGATCACAGAGCAGCCCGACGGGATGGTTGTGCAAGGACGTGGCACTGTAGAAGGCAACGGTCGATTGCAGGCTGCATGTGGCCGTAGCCATGGAGATCACCGGGTGGCGATGTCTTTGGCCATCGCGGGCTTGACCGCTCCGGCTCCAACTGTGATTGACGAGTCGGCTTGTATTGAGACATCATTCCCGGATTTTCATCGTACACTCTTGGAATTATTGGGCGAGCGCCGGTGACGGCTATGACGTGGGGCCACGACGTGGGATCTGTTGCGGAAGAAAAACAAGCAAGCCGACTGGTTGTTGCGATCGATGGTCCAGCTGGTGTCGGCAAGAGCACAGTGGCGAAGTTATTGGCCTCTCGATTGGGCTATCTGTATCTCGACACAGGAGCACTCTATCGCGCGACGGCTTGGGCAGTCATTGAGTCTGGCCTGGATCCGGCAGATGCCGAGGCGGTCGCCGTGTTCTTGCCAACCCTCACGCTTCAGATGCAATTCCATCACGGGGCCGCGAGGGTGTTGGTCAATGGCAAAGATGTGAGCGGCGAACTCCGGACGCCTCTAGTGTCGTCTGCGGCCTCGGTGGTCTCCGCAATGCCAGTAGTTCGGGCCTGGTTGCTGCCTATCCAGCGACAAATTGGACAAGGTGGAGCGGTGGTGGCTGAGGGGCGGGATATGGGGACGAAGGTATTCCCTTCGGCAGGCGTGAAATTTTTTCTCGAAGCAGACCCGACGGTCAGGGCACAACGCCGACATCGGGAACTTGTTGCGGCGGGACATTCAGGAGCACTTGAAGAGACGACAACCGACCTGGCAGGACGCGATACACGAGATCGTTCTCGTTCGATCGCCCCGCTGGTTCCCGCTGAAGATGCCCAGTTCATTGATACCTCAACGCTGTCCATCGCGGAGGTGGTGGACCTGATGATGTCTGCGGTTGCGGCCAAATTGTGAGTTCGGTCCTCTATGGGATCCTGTGGATTCTTGCCCGAACCATCGGACGGCTCTGTTTTCACTATCGGGTCGTTGGCGCAGTTCCGCAGACCGGTGGGTTCATCGTTGCGGCGAACCATGCTAGTTACCTGGACATTCCCCTCCTGGGCTGTGGGATACGGCGGCGGGCTTGGTTTTTGGGGCGCAGCGATCTCTTTCCGGTTCCAGGCCTTAAGGCGATCTGTCAATGGTTGGGATGGATTCCTCTGCGGATCGGCCGGTTGGACCGGGACGCATTTAGTAAGGCGGTCGCGCTGATCAAGGAAGGAAAGGTTGTGGTGATCTTTCCGGAGGGCCGCCGCAGTCTGGACGGCCGGTTACAATCCCCCAAACCAGGGATTGGTGTGATTGTGGCACAAACTGGATGCCCTGTGGTTCCGGCCTATCTCAAGGGCACGTACGATGTACTGCCGTCTGGAACCATGTGGCCGCGCTTCCGTCCCGTGACTGTTTACTATGGAAAGGCGCTCATGTTTCCCCGGAGTGGGGGGAGCGGAGATGCCAAGCAATATTATCAGGAGGTGAGCTGCACCGTGATGGATCATATCGCCGCACTAGGTGCAGTGGAGTCTCCGACCCAGCAGTCCAGTGCCGGCATTCGCAAGGCTGAGTGAATGCCGGTGTATAACCATCAGCACCCGACTCCAGTCGGAAGAGTAGGATTCACACCATGAGTACGGTTTTGCCATCGAGTGACCAACAGTTAGACCGAGCGGCCTTAGCGGCCTTATACGAGGAGACATTCAAAAACCTCGAAGAGGGCACCATTACGGAGGGTCGGATTGTCGCCGTGACCAAAGACAAAGTGGTCGTGGACATCGGCTACAAATCAGAAGGGACGATTCCGAACGATCAGTTCTCCACCGAGGAACTGCAGAACATCAAGGTGGGCGACCGGCTTCAAGTCTACATCGAGGAGTGCGAAGACGACGACGGCAATCTGGTCCTCTCCAAAGAAAAAGCCGACAAGATGAAGATTTGGGAAGAGCTGGAAAAGCTCTTCAATGACGGCAAAAGCATCGATGGCAAGATTGTGGCGCGGATCAAAGGCGGCATGATGGTCGATATCGGCGTGAAAGCGTTTCTGCCGGGCTCGCAGATCGACCTTCATCCGGTGCGGGATCTTGACGGGCTGGTCGGGCGCACGTTTCCTCTCAAGATCATCAAGATCAATCATCGGCGCGGCAACGTTGTCGTATCCAGGCGCGTGCTCTTGGAAGAGACGAGGGATTCGAAACGGAAGACGACCCTTTCCACGCTGAAAGAAGGGCAATTGATTCAAGGCGTAGTGAAGAACATCACGGATTACGGGGCATTCATCGATCTCGGTGGCATCGACGGGCTGCTCCACATTACGGACATGTCTTGGGGTCGTGTCGGCCATCCGTCTGAAATGTTCAACATCGGAGACAAGGTGGAAGTGAGTGTCCTTAAATACGATCGAGAGACCGGGCGCATTTCACTCGGCTTGAAACAGAAGAGCGCCGATCCCTGGACCGGTGTGGCCAGTAAGTATGCGATCGGTACCCGTGTCCGAGGTCGTGTCGTGAGCCTGACCGACTACGGAGCGTTCATCGAGCTCGAGCCGGGCGTCGAGGGACTGGTGCATGTCTCTGTGATGTCATGGACGCACGAGGTGCGCCATCCGTCACGTGTCGTGTCCATTGGGGATCAGGTTGAAGCGGCGGTGCTGAACGTGGATCCGGCCAGTAGGAAGATTTCCCTCGGCATGAAGCAGACTGCGCCGAACCCCTGGGATATGGTGGAAGGGAAGTATGCCATCGGTACGCGCATTGAAGGGAAGGTGAAGAGTCTCACCGACTTTGGCGCGTTCGTCGGACTCGAAGAGGGCATCGATGGATTGATCCACATTTCCGATATGTCTTGGACGAAGCATATCAAGCATCCCTCTGAGCTTTTCAAGAAGGGACAGAAGGTCGAGGCCGTGGTATTGCGGATCGACAAGGAAAAGGAGCGGTTGTCGCTCGGGTATAAGCAGCTCAAGAGCGATCCCTGGGACGACGAGATTCCGAACCGGTATGCGGTCGGGGATGTGGCGGTCGGGAAGGTCAGCAAGGTCGCCGACTTCGGTATCTTCGTCGAATTGGATGGAGGAGTCGAAGGGTTGATTCACATCAGCGAGACTGGTCTCGACCCGCAGGCCAAGCTTGAAGAGAAATTCAAGCTGCAGGATGAAGTGACGGCCAAGATCATCAAGGTCGATCGTGAAGAACGGAAGATCGCGCTCAGCCTGCGCGACCATCAAATGGATTCCGATCGCCGAACGGTCGATGAATACCATGCCACGCAAGGCGCGCTGGACCAAAGCTTGGGCCGTGCGGCGAAGCAGAGCCGGAAGCGAGAGCAAGCCGAGGACGATAAGTAGGTCCGGTGCGTCAGGTTTCAGTGGGAGCCGGGGGGCCTTCCTGTCCCCCGGCGCTGTGAGCGAATAGAACGATGAGTGACGAAACAGCAGCAAGGCCGGCCAAGCGAGGGATAGTGCGCCGAGCGCTCTGGGCGCTCGGCATCGGACTGGGTCTGCTCTTTCTGATGAACCTGTTTTTCCCTGACCTCGACTTTTCAATGGAGGACCGGGTTGGATTGATTCGTATTGAAGGGGTCATTGTGGATGCGCAATCCACGATCGTCGAATTGAAGCGTTTTGCAGACAACCCCTCCGTGAAAGCGATCGTCTTGCGAATCGACAGCCCGGGCGGTGGGGTTGTGCCGTCGCAAGAAATCCATGATGCGGTCCAGCGGATTCGTAACAAGAGCAACAAGACCGTAATTGCCTCAATGGGCACGGTGGCAGCATCGGGAGGCTACTATATTGCAGTGGCGACCGATCGGATCATGGCCAATTCAGGGACATTGACGGGAAGCATTGGGGTCATTATGGAGATGGCTAACGTCGAAGGGCTGCTCAAGAAGATCGGAGTTGAAGGCGTCGTGATCAAAAGTGGAAAATTTAAAGATGTGGGATCGCCGCTACGGAAGATGAGCGATGAAGAACAGGCGTTACTCCAATCCGTCATGGACGATGTCCATCAGCAGTTTATCGAGGCGGTGGCGGAAGGGCGCGGGCTCGACGTGGCGGCTGTGCAGGCCTTGGCGGATGGCCGAATCTTCACGGGCCGTCAGGCCAAAGCCTCAAAGCTTGTGGATGAACTCGGTGATCTCGAAGCTGCCATTCAGCTTGCAGCGGATGTGGCCGGCATCGAGGGCGAGCCGAAAGTCATTGAGCATCGCCGACGGTTTTCGATCAGAGAATTGATTGAATCGCGAATATCGGGGCTCTTCCCCAAGTTGGATTTTAATTCCGGGGTTGGACTCAAGTATCTCATGGCGTTCTAGCACGTTTGATCGGCGCGCCGGTCGATTCATCATCACGAAAGGGGACTCCACTATGACGAAGGCCCAAATTATCGAGCGCGTATCCGAACAGATCACGACGCTGACCAAGCGGCAGGCGGAAGTCGTCGTCAATACGATTTTCGACTGTGTGCGTGATTCACTGAAAAACGGCGATAAGACGGAGATCCGAGGGTTCGGCAGTTTTCGGCTGCGGGCTCGTCGGATGAAAGAGGGGCGGAATCCCAAGACCGGTGCGACCGTGGCGGTCCCTGCCAAGAAGGTCCCATTTTTCAAAGCCGGCAAGGAATTGAAGGAACTCCTGAACCAGTCATAACTTGGTGTTCATCATGAATGCACCAGACTCTCACGAGGCGGTCGGGATAGATGTCCGTTGGACGGACGAGGCCTCTAAACGTCTAGAACGGGCGCCGCTATTTCTGCGCAGTATGGTTCGCCGTCTGGCTGAGAAAAAGGCTCGGGAACTTGGCTGCGCGGAGATTACGGGGGATCTTCTGGATCAATTCAAGAGTCAAATGATGGGTGGTATGGGGGGTGAATCCGGCATGGCCGATGCGGCGGAGCAAATGGCGCAAGGCCATCTGCCCTGGACTGCCTCCGCTAAGGAACGGCTGAATACGGTTCCGGAATTCATGCGCCACATGATCAAGCAAATTTCCGAAGAGATCGCCAGGGAGCGGGGCCATCTCGAGGTGAACGTCGAACTCTTCGAAAAGGTGGAGGCGCTGGGCGATCTCCGCGAGGCCTCCGGCCCTCCGTTGGAGTGGAGTGACGGGGCGTTGACTCAATTGAACGAGAAATTAAAACAGTCGCCGCCGATCGCCGTCGAATTCGTCACGGACATGTTGAGGCGGGACACCGAAGATTTGGCGAGAGAGAGAGGTGTGACGCGGATCGATGAGTCGACACTGCTTCAATTGTGGGACGCACCCCAGGAACGAGTTGTGTGGACCGATGAAGCATGGAAGCGGCTGCAAACGTCCCCTGATTTTGTGCGTAGCGGAATCCGTAAGGCCGCCGAGCGCAGGGCGCGGAAGCTCGGGCTCGCAGCGATCGACTCGGAACATCTGACGACTTTCCGGAATCAGGCCATGATGAAAGCTGTTAAACGGATTCGCTCGTTTGGGTACAACGAGCTGACGTTTGAAGCGTTCGATACGGCGCTGGAGAAGACCAAGCGGTTGCAGGGAAATGAGCAGGCGGAAAAACGTCTCCAGGAAATTCGCGGGCATTTTGCCGATCCAGACATCAAGAAACCGGAAGGTGGGACACTCGGCGCCGACCTGATGGACCGCTTTCGCCGCTATCTGAAGGGAGAAGGGACGCTCTAGCCCGCAAGTCTTCTGAAAGGTTAAGGCTCAGGTCAAGGCTGAGAAAAAGTCTGATCGTCGTTCAATCTCGACCTCAGCCTGTATTAGAAGGTGAAGCCTTAGTCTCGGAAGCTCATTACCTCAGATAGTTCTCACCACGAGTTCGCACAAACGCAAGGGATCATCTCAAACGGCTTTCCACCGATCGGACGGGACAAAACGGTATGGTGGTAAGGCAGGAGACGTTTTGAGACAGCCCCTGCGGTCTCAGTGGGCAGCTGCCTGCTCCTGCTGCGGCCAAAATTTGTGTCGGATTTGCGGGAGAGGCTCGCTATCGAAATTGGGGATATCGTAGAGACAGCGATCGATCGTTGCCACTTCATCTTCGGTCAGGTCCAAGGTGACCCTCTTCTTCCAAAACTGATCAAGGGTAAAATAATCACCTGACTGCGGCTTCTCAGCCAAGAGCGCCTTCATCGTATCGAAGCCTGCCGTGTCCACCCCTGGGACGCGGCCCTTATTGCGGGCGTGACACCAATGCAGCACTTCAGCGATTCCGTACATCGACAACTCGATCTTCATCATCTTGCTCATGGAGTCCTCCTTACCAAGATTGGTAGTGTACCTCAAACTCTGTCCCGTTTTCAAAGCCTTCACTGAAGGGGCTCAGATTGGGGAAACCGCGTTTGGCGGGGATCGTTGCACAGTTGGATTGATTGCCAGGAGAAAGCAGTGGTCTGTATACTGGCCACGCTTATTTCGGCGGGAAAGCCTGGTTGAGGGGCGTGTGCGCATACGGATGAATCACCACGTTGCCGGTTCCTCGCGCGTGGAGAAGTGCGTGATCAGAAGCGCTGACGGCCACAACAAGCATAAGGCCAGGAACCTTGTGGTTGTGGCGACAAGTGTCTTCCTGTTTATGGCAAGCGGCTGTACCAAGCAAGACCCCTATGCTCCACCAGATCTCTTCTACTACTTTGCCAGTTACAAAGTAGGTAAGAACCCGACGACCGTCACCACCACTGATGTCAATCAGGACGGTTTTACCGATCTGGTCACAACCAACATCGGCAGCAATACTCTGTCGATCCTTCTTGGCAACGGTGACGGTACCTTCCGCGATCAAGTCCAACTGAACGTCTGTAAAGAACCCCGTTCGCTCACCCTCGGGATGTTCAACCGCGATTCGTATCCCGATGTGGTCTTGGCCTGTTCCGGGGGCGATGAAGTGGCTGTACTCTTCGGTCGGGCCGACGGAAAATTTGAAGAGGGGCCGCGCTATCCCGTTCATCGGACTCCCATTGCCATTGCCAGCGACGATCTGAACGGCGATCAGGTGCCCGATCTTGTGGTCGCGTTGCGGAACGACAAGATTAAAGTCTTTCTGGGAACCGGAACCGGCGAGTTCACCCACGGGGCGCAATACGAATATGGCGATACGCCCACGTCTGTGGCGATGGCCGACTTGGATGGCGATGGGAAGATCGATTTGGCCGTGACTAACGGAGGGCCGATGTCGAACGCAGTCTCAATCTGGATGGGGAATGGCGACGGCACGTTTCGCCCTCCTACCGACTATCGGACGGGAAAGCGGCCGCTTGGGGTGAGTTTCACCGATTTCAATCGCGATCGGATCCGCGACCTACTTGTGATCAACGGCGTGCAAGATAGTTTTACGACTTTTCTCGGAATAGGTAATGGGACTTTTAAACCAGGGCACGATTCCGGTGCCGACGCAGGACCGAATTTCGGGCTTGCGCGCGACTTCAATGGCGACAGTCGCATCGACGTCGCCATCGTCAATCTTCAGTCGAGCGATCTCTCCATTCTCTACGGTCGTGGCGATGGAACCTTCGAATATCCGCCGAGAAACTATCGGACAAAACCAGGCCCCTTCGCTCTTGCGACGTTTCGCGTCACCACGAAGGAGGCTGAAGAGCCTGGACTCGTGACGGCGGACAACGGCAATGGAAGCGTCTCTGTTTTTCTTCATCGAGGATTGAAAGCGGTATCCCCTCCCGTCGCGCCCTCCCCGTGAGGTCCGTCGACGTCAGTCGAGAGGCGGAGTGAATCAAAAGGCAGTCTTCTTGACAGCCTACCGACCCTCGGCTACAGTGGCCGACAAGTGCCGCTTCCAGGCACTAGGCACTCTGTTTCGGGGACACTAGTGAGATCCTTTAGATGGTGGTTTGCAATTGGAGCATTGCTCACTCTCTCCGTGCTGATGGTACAGGGGGGAGTGCGAGACCTGCTCGATGGAGCCTCTCCCGGCAGTGGGGCCGGCGCGTACCTCTCATTTGGCACCACAATTTTCGGCGGAGGATTGTTGGCAGGTTGCTTGGCATTGGTGATGAATCGACTTCGATAGGCATAGACAGAGACAGAGAATCTGAAGATAGACGCGTCAATGCACTGTTTGAGATGTAACGGCTTCATGATGGTTGAGCGTCACTATACGCTGGTGAATCGGCGACTCTATGCTCGTTGTTTAAATTGCGGGTTTTGGATCGATCTTGCCGATCTGCTCCGCTTCTTTCACAAAGTGATTGACAGCGGGTTTCGGGGAGGGAAGGTGCGGGAATCGTATACACTATGAGTAGGAGCGATGCGTTCATGATGACAAGAGAGTGCGGGAGATATCGTCGTCCGTCATTTTTTGACTGCGTTGCCGGGGTGTTCATTGGTCTCCTGTTGATCGCCGCTGAGTCCCTCACTCCATCCAACGCCCTTGCGAAGGGGGTCGCGGTTCAATCTGTTCCTGTTCGGACTGCGATTGCTTCGCGCCAGTTCCCTCCGTGGCGAGTCTCCCCAGCCCATGGCATTCTTCTCAAAGAACTCAACAGTGGGCGGGTGTTGTATGAGCACGATGCAGGGAAGCGAATGTCCCCTGCCAGTCTCACGAAAATCATGTCGGCCTTGGTCATTCTGGAAAAGGGTCAGTTGGATGACTTTGTCACGATCAGTCCCAATGCCGCACGGGCGCATAAGACGCACTTGCGCGTGAAGGCAGGGCAGGTTTTCAGGCTGGAAGATTTGCTGAAGGCCATGCTCATCGTGTCCGCGAACGATGCCTGTCTTGCAGCGGTAGAGCATGTGGGTGGCGACGAGGCACAGTTTGTGAATCTCATGAATGCCAAGGCTGAGGCGCTCGGCTTGTCTGATACGCATTTCAGTAATGGCTGCGGGTTTGACAACCCGGACCATTACTCGACGGCCGAAGACCTCGCCGCGTTGAGCGTTATAGCCCTCGATCAGCCGATCTTCCGGCAGTTGGTTCGTGAGGAGCGCGCGATCATTGCGCCTATCAACGGTCATCGTGCGTATGTGTTGCACAATACGAACAGATTGTTGGGACGTATTCCCGGCGTCGAAGGAATCAAGACTGGATTTACCTCCAAGGCTGGGCGGTGTCTCATCGCCAAAGTCTCCCAAAACGGGAGCGATCTTCTCCTCGTAATCCTCAACTCCAAGCGTCGCTGGAACACCGCGACAAATCTCATTGCCTACGGGCTACAGGCAGCCGAAACTCCGCACTGAATTTAGTTCCCCCTGTTTTGATCAAGTCGATACACACGTAAGCAGAGGCGAGAAAGCCGTCTCAGTCTGAGGGCTACCCGCGATCTGCCCCGTTCAAGTCCTTCGTGAGCTATGGCGAAGGCCGATAGACTTTGTAAGCGTGCGTGGAAACAGAGGAGGAGATACGAAGCGGGAACGATTCACATCGGCAACCGGGAAGAAGTATAGGAAGTGATCGAGATCGGCAAGTAGGCGTTGAGGGCGGACATCAGGCCCACATCGCTATCGAGGTGGGGAAAACTCCACATTGACATCTTTCCCAAGATAGTTGATGACGAATCCCTGTTTGCCGTAAGCGAGTATGGCGCCCATCACATTTTCATCCCCGTACTCTTCCTGTCCCAATAGTTTTCGCACGTCATCGGGGCTTTCGCTGTTCAACACGTTGCGAAAGATACCGCGGGTCTTATAGGAGAATCGATTATTGATAAAGATCAGGTCGACCTTGCCGTCCTGAATGCGTACGCCAGCCATAGGACCGGTCGGCTTACGTTGGTCGAGCAAGAAGATAAACGAGGCTTCCTGTTCCACTTTCACTCCAGGAATCTTTTCATTTACAAGAGAGTCCAGGGCTTTGGCTTCGGTGTCTCCCAATTTGACTCCAAACAGTGAAGTGTCGGCACTTTTCAAGGCCTTGGGGTCCATCACGTCGTTCTTGCTCAATTCGTAGGGCTCGCCATAGCCAGGGGGCACCCATGCGCCGATTCCGGCCATCACCATGCAGGCTATCGTGACGACTCGCAGTACATACTTCATCGACTCTTCCTTACCCATGGGTTCCGAAAGATGTATGGCAAGTGAAATGTATTGGCAAAATTGGAGGGGCCAATGCAGTACGTACACATTTTATCGAACGGCCTGAGAACTTGCAAGAACGGTTGAATACGCGATGGGGGCAGACCAATCCGTTATCAGCCTTTTTTACAGGGAACAGGTTAGGTGGTACGATGGGTGGCGATGAGGAGGGCTCCGAGGTGTCGGAGCCGTTGAAAGTAGGGCCGACAGCCTTCGTCAAGCTCGTCGGTCAGGTTATCCAGGTCTGCAACGCAATCTTCGACGATCCTGATCCGTTGGGCATCGAGCCCCTCGGGACTATCGAGGAAATACACGACGCATCCGCTGATCACGGTATCCAGTGTCATCAACGGCCCTTCGTGCTGGTTTCCTACTTGAGGCCATCGCTCCTCCTTGTGGGTTTCCCAGAGAGACAGGACGGCATCCTGATCCATGTTGCCGATCTCCAACGATCCAGTCTGACTCAGATCCGATCAATCCACCCTAGCGCATGGAGCAACAGGACCGCAAGGGCGCGAAGACTAAGCCGCCAGAGTCAGTCGTCGATGTCTTCTCATGCGATACACCAATCGATGATCGGTTCACACCACATGTGCGATCTGATCAACAAAAATACCCCGTTGCGCTCGTACCACCCGCCGCTCTCTTCCTGAGCCATTGGTCTGGCAGTTCGTGGAATGCGACGAGCACGAAGACGCTTTCGATGATTGCGAGAAGTTCTCACTGCAATCTTGCAGGGGTTTGCGGTGACCAACCCGCGAACCTGCGCGATGAAGTAGTGGGGGGGGGGGATGGGTCTGGCGTCGGCCAGCCAACGCCAGACGATTGTGGCCAACGCATAGTTCTTCAACAAGAGACTCCGCAGTGCGCGACCCCTGTCATCATAACAGTAGGAACTTAGGGGTAGAGTCCACGATGGAGATGCGCTTGAGCCACTTTATCGATCCCGCTCATCAGGGCAGCCATCCGCATAGAAGTCTTTTGGGAAATGGAAAATTCTAATGTCCGATTGAAAGCAGAGATCAGAATATCTTGTAATCGTTCTTGAATGTCAGTGGCTTTCCAGAAAAATCGTTGCACATCCTGCACCCACTCGAAGTAGGACACGATGACGCCACCGGAGTTGGCCAGGATGTCCGGAATGATAAAAACTCCTTGGTCCTGCAGGATGCGGTCGGCCTCCAGGGTCGTCGGACCGTTCGCGCCTTCGGCGAGAATCCGGCAGCGCAGTTTGGCAGCATTGCGTTCGGTGATCTGTTCGGATAGCGCAGCAGGGACCAGCACGGTGCAGTCGAGTTGCAGTAATTCGTCGTTGGAGAGCCAGTCTCCCAGCTTGGTGTCGCGGAGGGATTGGCCCGCGGTTTTATAGCGAGTAAGGAGCTCTGGAATGTCCAAACCGGTCGAATTGTGAATGCCCCCCTGCACGTCGCTCACTGCGATAACGCGTGCGCCACACTCCTGCATGATGCGGGCGGTATGGGACCCGACGTTACCGAACCCCTGTATGGCCACGGTTGCGTTTCGCATGTCGAGCTTGAGGTGGCGAAGCGCTTCCATGGTGACATAGACCACTCCGCGGCCTGTAGCCTCCTCACGCCCAAGACTTCCTCCAATCGATAAGGGTTTGCCTGTGACGACGCCCGGCACCGAATACCCCATCTGCTGACTGTATGTATCCATGATCCAGGCCATCACTTGAGCGTCTGTACCGACGTCTGGGGCCGGCACGTCCTTGTCTGGCCCGATCAGCGGGAAGATTTCCGCTGCATAGCGCCTGGTCAATCGTTGTAACTCCGGCTGCGAGAATTGTTTGGGGGCAATTGCGACACCACCTTTGGCTCCGCCATAGGGTAGGCCGGCTAACGCGCATTTCCAGGTCATCCACATGGCGAGGGCTGCAACCTCCCCAAGATTCACGTCCGGATGATAGCGAATGCCGCCTTTCGTGGGACCGCGGGAAGAATCATGTTGCACTCGATAGCCGGTATAGACCTCGACCCGGCCGTCATCCATCCGGACAGGCAGGCTGACTATCAGCGACCGCTGTGGCAGTTTGAGCCGCTCGCGTAAATTATGATCAAGCTCCATGGCTTCAGCCGCTTGATCAAACTGTGCAACTGCCAGCCGGAACGTCGGTGTATCGAGTTCGTGCATTGTGTGTTCCTTTGGTCAAGTGTGAAGTGGGGACGTCGATGTGAGGTGGTGATCATGGTGCTCCTGTCCCATGATGTCTAGCGGAAGACTCATCCATTGAATGTTGAATATTCGTGCGAATTCCTCCGCCAGCTGTTGCGCGACCACTGAGGGCGACATGGCTGACTGCAGAACCGTGGCCAAAGATGTGATCTGGCACTGTGCCAGGCCACAGGGCATGATATGGGAAAAAGGGGATAGGTCCAGATCGACGTTGAGGGAGAATCCGTGAATCGTGACCCCATGATCGATCCGGACTCCGATCGCGGCAATCTTCGCATCAGCATAATTCCAGCGCACCCAGACGCCAGGTTTTTTCTCGAGGCGATAGCCTTCAATCCCCCATCGTAAGAGTGTATGGATCAAGACCTCCTCCAACTTCCGTACGTACTGTTTCGGCCCTGCGCAATAATGCGACAGCTTGAGGATTGGATAGGCCACGACTTGTCCAGGTCCATGATAAGTGATCGATCCGCCACGATCTACAAACTGGAGATTGGCGCCTGTCTGGCGGAGGGCAGCTTCCCCGCAGTCCCAATGTGCTGGTTGGGTGGAACGGCCCATGGTATAGACTGGCGAGTGCTCAAGCAGCAACAACGTATCCCCTTGCCTCCCTGCAATTCGTTTTTCCTGCAGCTGTTTCTGAAGTGCCCAGGCTTCGGCATAGGGAACAGGCTGCGAAAACCAGACGAGCGTACCCGCTTGTGGGGTAGTCGTCGGGAGAGGCCCGCTTCCCTGTCCGCGGAAATCAAGATCTAGGTGTGATCTATCGACGTGATTCACAGGCCAGCCCTCAGCAGCGCGGGACTCTGAAGCGAGATCGTGGACTGTGCGTTCTTTCTCTGAAAGGTCAGTTGCAGTGTCAGCTGGTCTCCTGAAGGGAGGAGGGCGTGCCAACGGTCTCCAGGATCGTCAATCTGATGTTGGCCGGCGGGGTAATACTGTCGTAAGACGCTTCCGACGCCGGCCACTGACCTCGATTGAGCTTGCGCAGGAGTTGTCGTTATACCGCGTGTGAGAATGGTGACTCCTGAGGGTGCCGGCAGGGATTTTTCGTCAGGGGGGGCAGGTCCAAGCGACGATTCAGCATGGGCGATCGGCCTATCCAGTGCCAGGGTGATGATGAGAAGGAATGGAATGGTGAAGAAACGAAAGAGCAGGTAACTCGTCTGTGTTGTGTGCACACTCGTCATGGGGCCTCGTCTACTCGAGTCGGCCTCATTGTCGCACAAGTGCTCTCAGGGTGAAAGCCGTTGAACAGAAAAGGGGCGAGGCTCAGCCTCACCCCTTTCTGCTTCACGAGTCTGTGGCTTACTGGATGGCAGCAAACATTTCCTTAATCGCGGGGGTCTTCAGCTTCTTGAGCGCTTTTGCTTCGATCTGGCGAATCCGTTCCCTTGTCACCGAGAGGTTCTGTCCCACCTGCTCCAGCGTGCAGGCTTGATCGTGGCCGATACCGAAGCGCAGTCGGATAACGGTTTGCTCTCGGGGCGTGAGTGTGCTGAGAATGCGTTCCAGCTGGTTCGACATTTCCGTCCGGTGCACATGGGCATCGGGTGGGACAGCCTGTAGATCGGGGAGCAGTTCCCCGAATTCCGTGCTTCCGTCTCCTATCGGCTTCTCCAGGGCGACTGGTTCTTGAAAAGCCTGCACGGTTTCGTGGAGTCGCTCCGGTCTCATTCGTAGCACCTGCGCCACTTCTTCGAGCCGAGCCGGACGGCCGAGTTGCTGCCCGAGTCGTCTGGTCACGCGGAGGATGCGGTGCGAGGCTTCAGTTTGGTGAACCGGAATGCGAATGGTCCTTGATTGATCCGCCAGCGCGCGCGTGATGCCTTGGCGAATCCACCAGGTTGCATAGGTGCTGAACTTGAACCCTTTGCGGTATTGATAGCGCTCGGCTGCTTTCATCAACCCGATATTTCCTTCTTGCACGAGATCCAGCAAAGTCAGGCCACGGCCCGTGTAATGTTTTGCGACATCCACAACAAGCCGCAGGTTGCAGCGCACCAACTCGTCCTTTGCCCGTTCGAGCACGCTCCGAGCGGAGCGGACAGTGGTCAATCCTTCCTTGAGCTGTTTAGCGATGGCAATTGGAAGCTTCTGCTGCCCCGTTCCCTGCTCGATCATCTCGGTGAGACTCTGCTCGGCCTTATCGATCGCGGTGGCTGAGAGCCCGCTCAAACCTCTGACCACCTGGAGTGTGCGTTGCGCTTCGAGCACTGAGTCCGTACGCTTGAGCCGAGGGAAGACTCGTATGGCGTGTCGTAAGGCCTTCCGAATGGTGCTCGTTCCGTCATCGATTTTCTTCGCCAGCTCGACTTCTTCCTCTCTGGTCAATAGGGCGCGTTCGCCGAAGGAGCGAAAGTAGAGTGACTCCAATATGAATGGGCCGCCGCTCATGGCGGTACGAGTCACCGCCTTCATTGATTCCTCAGGCTGTTCCTCTTCGGCTGTATCTCGGCCGATCACATCTAAGAGGCCGCTCGCCTCGGGATCGTCCGCATCAACGTCCTTTGCAATCGTGACAAGCTCTTCCGGTTCAGGGGTTGGGAATAGGCTCTCTTTCATGTTGTCGCCCCTCCTTTGCCTACCTGATGTTGTACGTCTCATGGTCGTATCCTCACAGGCTCCAGTTTTTTTCTCTGCTCTGTGAGAGACAACTTTCTGCTAAACGATTCATGCTGGGATCTGTGCTGCCAAGTTGTTCCGCTATCTCTCTACGCAGCAAATCCTGTGCTGGATCGTTTATGAGAACGGCGGATCGCGATCACCAGGAAAAGACAGCACTATTAGCGTCGTCTAATGAAGGGGGCTGAGAGAGTGTGAGGCAACCTTGCTGCAGGTGTGTAGGGGTGGCTCTAGGCAATTGACTTAATTGCCACATCTATTCTCTAGGCCAGCTTTTTAAAAATGGGCGATCATATCGAAGGAATCGGCTCTCCAAGAAGACCTGTAGGAGAAGTCAAGAAATCCGTTTCGCGGTTGTTGTCTTGTTGAAAACTTGGCGCGGCACTTCTAGAATGGATTCCGATGTCATACTTCCAATCAGGCGAGCGTATCCATCTCGTCGACAAAAAAGGGCGGCAGTATGCCCTGACCTTGAAGGCAGGAGATCTCTACCAATTGAGCGGTCATAAAATTGCCCACGACGACCTCATCGGAAAGCCTGATGGATCTTTAGCCATGCTTTCCGGAAACAAAACGATGTTGGCGCTTAGACCCACGTTTGGCGACTATGTGTTGAAGATGCCGCGTGGCGCGCAGGTGTTGTATCCGAAGGATCTTGCGCTCATTCCCATGTGGGCGGATGTCTACCCTGGTGCGCGTGTGTTCGAAGCGGGGACTGGCTCTGGAGCATTGACGATGGCTCTTTTGCGTGCCGTAGGCCCGCGAGGCTTGGTGGTGACTTACGAAGCCCGTGAGGATTTCTCGCGGACGGCAATGACGAACATTGAACGGTACATGGGCCCGGTGCCGAACCTCGTCCCGCTTCGCCGGAACGTGTACGAGGGAATCAGCCTGCTGGAGGATGGTCTGCCCTTCGATCGTCTCGTCCTCGATCTTCCTGAACCCTGGCAGGTAGTGCCACATGCCGCACAGGTGCTTCGTTCTGGCGGCATGTATTTGAGCTTTGTTCCCACCGTTCCTCAGGTAGTGCAGACAGTTGAGGCCCTTGAGCGAGCGACGGTCTTTGGTATGGTTGAAACATTTGAAACGCTGTTGAGGACTTGGTCGATTCAGGGCCGGAGCGTACGGCCGGATCACCGAATGGTCGCCCATTCAGGTTTCATTACGGTGGCTAGGAAAATTGAGTCTGGTTTGTGGCCCTTAGCTCACGCTGTTGAGTCTGTCGGTGAGGCTGCTGATACTCACAAAGAACGAGAGGATCACGCAGGATGAATCGATTGCGAGGAAAGGTTGCGGTTGTGACGGGAGGCAACGCGGGTATCGGTGAAGCGATCGCGAAAGCCTTTGCGCGGGAAGGGGCATCGGTCGTGATTACGGGAAGACGGCAAGGGGAACTGGACCGAGTCGTGAATGATATCGTGAAGGAGCAGGGCAAGGCCTTCGCAGTTTCCGGATCTGTCACAGATGAACCCCGTGTTCTGGAGACGGTACGTCAGGCCGTACAGCAGTTCGGACAGCTCGATATCCTCGTCAATAATGCCGGAGTAGGGAACTTTGGGAAGCGTCTGCATGAGATCGATGATGCAACCTGGGCGCAGGTCCTTGACGTCAACTTGACCGGGGTGTTCCGCATGACGCGAGCCGTCTTGCCGCAGATGCTAAAGCAGGGGAAGGGAGCGATCGTCAATATCTCCTCCGTCGCAAGCTTGGTCGGACTTCCCACATTGCCGGCCTATGCCGCCTCCAAGGGGGCGCTCGATGCCTTGACCAGAGCCCTCGCGGTCGACTATGCCAAGGAGGGTATTCGCTGCAACGTGGTGAATCCAGGACTCATCGATACGCCAATGGCTGCTCCGCTGATGAGCAACCCCGAACAGCTGGACCCCATTCTCTCGCACTATCCTATCCGTCGAGCCGGGAAACCAGAAGAGGTGGCGAATATGGTTCTCTATCTGGTCTCTGACGAGGCGGCCTGGGTTACGGGTGGAACCTTTCTTATCGATGGAGGGATGACTATCTCATGAGGAAGCGCCCGATACGAATGACGAATGGTACCGCCTCGTTGATGGATGCTCGTCAGTTGGATTGAAGATAGAGTCCCTCGCGATCTTCCGACATATGGACATCAACACGCATACTCAGTTCTGCGGCGTAATAGGCAATCCAGTCGAGCATTCGCTCTCACCTGCGATTCACAATGCCGCCTTTCAGAAACTCGGGCTGAACTTCGTGTATCTGGCATTCCGGGTGGAAGCGATTGGCGATGCGATCAAGGGTTTTCGCGCCCTGGGCAACTTTCGCGGCGCGAGTGTAACCATCCCCCACAAGGTAGCGGCCGTTCCGTTTCTTGACTCCATCGAGCCGACCGCACGTCATATCGGCGCGATTAACACTATTGTGGCTGTGGGCGGGACTCTCACAGGGTATAACACCGACGCGACGGGTGCTTTGTGTGCGCTTCGTGAGGGTGGCGTGGCCCTGAAAGGTCAGCGAGTGGTCATGCTCGGATCCGGAGGTGCCGCTCGTGCAATTGCTTTTGCGCTAGGGACAGAGCCTGGGATCGAGTACTTGACTATACTAGGAATCGATGAGCAGGAACGCGTAGCCTTGGCCCAGGATCTTCGGTCGAGGACAGGGATGACCGTACGGGAATCGTCTCTTGATGAGGGTGCGTTGCGAAAAGTTCTTCCGGACGCTCATGTGCTGATCCATTGCACGCCGATGGGCATGTCGCCAAAAATACACGAGACCTCTGTACCTGCAACGCTGCTTCATGCGGGATTGACGGTCATGGACATCGTCTACAACCCTCGGGACACCCGGTTGCTAAAGGATGCGAAGGCGGCAGGCTGTTGTGTGATTCCAGGGCTCGAGATGTTTCTTCATCAAGCTGCGGCGCAGTTCGAGCTCTGGACCAATCAGGCTGCTCCAACCGACGTCATGCGCGCAGTCCTGGAATCCCGCTTCTCATGAACATCGTGCTGATTGGCTATCGGGGGACTGGCAAGAGTTCAGTGGGCAGGCTGCTTGCAGCGCGATTGGGGCGAGAGCTCGTGTCAACCGATGCAGAAATCGTCAAGCGGGCCCATCGTACGATTCCGGAGATTGTCGCCCAAGAGGGATGGGAACATTTTCGCGACCTAGAGTCCGATATCTGCAGGGAGCTTGCCAGCCGCGACCAGCTTGTGATCGATACCGGCGGTGGGGCTATACTTCGTGCGCAAAATGTCGAAGCGTTGAAGAAGAATGGCACATTGTTTTGGCTGGAGGCCTCCGTCGAGACAATCGCGAAACGAATCGGTAGGGGTACACAGCGCCCCTCGTTGACGGGGACCAAGTCGTTCGTCGATGAAATTCAGGATGTGTTGCGGGAGCGAACGCCGAAATACCAAGCAGCAGCCGATCACGCCATCACGACCGACCATCGATCAATCAATCAACTGGTTGAGGCCATACTCACGTTGGTGTGAGCATGCTCGATCATTGTCCCTGTCACGTTAGAATGAGCCTGTGTCATTGTCCCATCCTTGACAAGGCCTTCTTCGAAGTGTTTGAAATAGCTGAGCGCGCCCGTAGCTCAATTGGATAGAGCATCGGACTTCGGATCCGAGGGTTGGGGGTTCAAGTCCCTCCGGGCGCACCACAACATCTGCTGAATTTCCAGGATGGAATCATTGAAGTATCAGTAGCTTACAACTGGTCTGCCTGGCCCTTTCGAGAGGGTCGCTCCCCCACCAAAGCTGCATAGATTCCTCGTATCCTCCGCAGTACTCTTGCAACAAGGGGCAGGGTCTGAGGGGTGTCTGAATGGTGCTATGCTATAGGCAAGATCGCGTCAGACTTTTTAGCGGGAGGTTTCTCAGGCGGAGTCAGCGGCAAGTCTGGACGAGGCACTGCCCCTGTTGTGGACGCTGGTTGACGAAGAAGGATCCCACGGCACCCTGGGTCTGTTCCTGCGGATGGCTGAGCGGATAAAAACACAGTAACCATTAGGAGGGGCTTACCATGAATCATGTAGTCCTCCATGACGTCCGAGCTGGTTTCTTTCTAATGGTGGGCTTGGCCATGTTGGCCTTCATTTGTGCTGTAGCGGCGTTAAGTACCGTGATGCGTCCGGCTCGCTGGGCCGATCGAAAGGAGTCCCAATTCTAACCTGTTTCCTCGCTGGCCCCCTCTATCACAGTTGGTTCAGAGGGGTAACTGCTCTCACCTTGCACATCCACTCTTAAGATCCATATACAACAGGCTGACAATTAAGGCGAAATGGCTACAAGTCACAGGAAAGTCTCATCTTTTCATTCAGGTGCTATATTTCATATACATGTGCGAAATGTTATTCAAAAAAATGGGAGAATAATCATGATCGGAAGTCCAATGAGAGCAAGTATCGTGGCAGCGATGGGGCTTGTGCTATTGGTTGGTCAGGGCTGTAGCATGAAATGGTTGCAGTCCGATGGAGAGACGGGAGCAGGGACTGCGCAAAACGGTAGTTCAGGGAAAGGGCTAAGTGGTTTCTCTCAGAATCCCTCGGAAGAGCGTCTGGGGAAGGGCGGCGATATCGTATCGCTTTCCCCTTCTGGGATGAGCGCCCGTCAGCGTGCAGAAGTAACCAAAGAGGAAAAAGCGGCCATCGAGGCTGGCCTAAAGGACGTGTTTTTTGGATATGATCAGTGGATCCTTTCAGACGCCGGAATGGAGGCATTGAACCTCGATGCACAGTGGCTGAAGGATCATCCTGGAGCGGTGATGAAGGTTGAGGGGCATTGCGATGAACGGGGCACGGCCGACTACAACATCGTGTTGGGGGATAAGCGAGCCAAGGCTGCGCGTAGCTATCTGATCGAATCGGGTGTAGCCCCTAAGCAGGTGGCGATCGTGTCGTACGGCAAGGCGCGCCCTTTCTGCGAGGATCCTACTGAATCCTGCTACCAACAGAACCGCCGTGGACACGTATTGTTGAATGTGAAGAAATAGCCGAGTGATCGGCAACCTCTAAGGAGCCCCGGCGCCTCTTCACACGAGCCCGGGGTTCATTGTTTAATCTGGATAAATCAAGCATGGCTCTTGTACGGAATAAGCGAGATTCAAGTAAGAGGGATTCTCGGCCTCGCATGATCAAAGGGGAGCTTCCCTTGGAGAAGCGCCAGCAACCACGTTTTACATCACAGTTCAGAAGCACAATTTCAGGTGGGCAATGCGAAGGCCAAGGTCGGACGCGGGACCTCTCTGCCGGCGGCTGTATGATAGAGACGGATTTTCCGGTCGTCGTGGGGTCTTCGTTTGAGTGCCGCATCTATGTCCCTGGGCTTGACTGGCCTTTGCGGATCGACGAAGCCCAAGTGCGGTGGGTCAAAGCCAATACATTTGGGGTCCAGTTCATGAAGATTAAGCCCGAAGAGGAGGAAAAGCTCAAGCAAGTTATCGCCAGTCTAAACGAAGAACTTAAGGCGTAGTCTTTCTCACCCCCCGTTCCTCCTTTAGACCCAGATAGATTCAGACGGTTTGGCCACCTCGCCTATATCTTCTTGGGCGGGAAGAACCTTTGCTTCTTGCTCACGGAACTGTTCGCGGCTTCACGGTGCGTATGGTATAAGACGACAGTAGGATTTGAAAGAACGTGGAACCGTTCGCGACTTTTCTTCAGGCCAAATAATCAGAGATTTTCCGATGGGACACACCGTATCTCCAGTGCAGGCTGGATATAGCATCGCAACCGTAGCCGGCGGTTGCTTTTGGTGTCTTGAAGCGGTCTATGACCAGATAAAGGGTGTGGTTGCGGTCGAATCTGGCTACATGGGTGGTCAGGTCGATCATCCGACGTATGAATCCGTATGTAGCGGCAGGACTGGTCACGCAGAAGCGGTACGGATCACGTTCGACCCCAACGTCGTCAGCTATCGCGAGTTGCTAGAAGTATTGTTTACCATCCACGATCCTACGACCTTCAATCGGCAGGGACACGATGTCGGGACTCAATACCGGTCGGCAATTTTCCATCATGCGCCTGAGCAGAAGCAGATTGCCGAGGAGGTAATCGCAGCTGTGACGAAAGAGAAGCTCTATGCCAATCCGATCGTGACGGAAATCACTCCTGCCGGGATCTGGTACGAAGCTGAGCCCTATCACCAGGAATATTTTGTGCGGAATCCCTTTCAGGGTTACTGTACTGCGGTGGTGGGGCCTAAGGTTGTCAAGTTCCGTAAGCTGTTCTCCGCAAAACTCAAGACATAGCGAGTTTCGGCTCCTCCACTCGTTCGACACGATGCAGACTATTGTATTCGAAGTGCGATCGCAAGATCAGCCCACCACAGAAGCAAGTCCATATCCAAGCGGCTCTCAATAAGTCCAATGAACTCTCATGAGAGTCGTGGGATCCTTCTCAGGGAATCGAGTGTTGTGGTGAAGTGACCGAGGAGAGGATCTCCAGTCAGGTATTGTTCTCGTGATCGAGCCAGACATCCTCGTGCCCCTCCGCCTGATCGGATGCGCACAGACCCATGAAGTCAAACAGCCGTCGGTCCAGGAGCAGGGGCGGCGCCACGTTCGACAGGGCGGCGAACATGCTATCTGTACAGCCAGGCGACCGATGCTCCCATTCGCGTAAAAACTCCTTCACCTGTTTTCGCTTGAGATCTTCTTGTGAGCCGCAGAGATCGCAGGGAATAATGGGAAACTCGCGCAGTTCTGCATACCGAGCGAGATCGCTCTCCCGCACGGCGGACAGCGGGCGGATGACCACATGTCGGCCATCTTTCGAGCGCAGTTTCGGCGGCATCGTCTTAAGCTTGCCGGCATAGAACAAGTTCAGAAACAGGGTTTCAACAATGTCGTCGCGGTGATGCCCCAATGCAATCTTGGTCGCGCCCAATTCCGTGGCGACGCGATAGAGGATGCCACGACGGAGTCGGGAGCAGAGGGAACAGGTGGTCTGTCCTTCGGGGATGAGTCGCTTGACAATTGAGTAGGTGTCCCGTTCTTCGATATGGAATGGCACCCCGATTTGTGAGAGATAGTCGGGAAGTACATGGGCCGGAAACCCGGGCTGTTTTTGATCCAAGTTCACTGCGACTAGGTCGAAATGAATTGGAGCACGGCGTTGTAAGACCAGCAATAAGTCGAGCAGCGCATAGCTGTCTTTTCCGCCCGATAGGCAGACCATGATCTTGTCGCCATCTTTGATGAGACCATATTCGCCAATGGTCTCCCCAGCAAGACGAAGCAGCCTGGTTTGCAGCTGTTCCGTGGCTCCATCTAGTTTTACGGAAGTACGTGACGGGCTTGCCGAATGTGACATAGGTTGGCATTCTACGTGGTCAGCCACGCGGCTGTCGATCTTCAACCGAGGGGACCATGGGGAAGGATGAGAACATATCGGACGGGAAGCCTCAGTCAGTCCTGTTCGTGTGCACGGGGAACATCTTTAGGAGCATGACGGCAGAATACGCACTCAAGGCGGGACTTGGCCTCGGCACATCCTGCGTCGTCAGCTCGGCCGGGATCGACGCCAAGCCTCAGTCGGTGCATGACTGGGTCCAGACTCGATTGCGCGAGAAGGGAGCTGATCCCACCACACACGTCCAACGACAACTCACCAAAGAGCTGGTCGAGGCTGCCGATCTCGTCATTGCGATGGGGCGAAACCACCAAGCCTTTGTTCGGGAACAATTTGGACGTGACGTTCCCCTGTTTAATCAGGTCTGTCTTGGCCACGATCAGCCGATTCTTGATCTGCACGAAGTGATGCCGGACTGGGAGACCGACCCTGAGCAGGCCCGCGCCTATGTGTGGTCGGTGATCGATAGCATCTGGGCCACAGCACCAGCCCTTCTTCCTCGCCTCCGATAGCCAGGCTTTCCGGCATCTATTGTCTCTGCCGGTTCATTCTTGGACTCGATCGGACATTTTTTCTCCACTTTATAGGTGATAGTCACCGGAATGGCCTTCTAAATCGAGGCCACGTCGAAGCACATGCTATATTTTCCATAGCACCTCTTGCAGGTTGATCGCGAGGAGCATGGGATCGATGCAACGATTACGGACACAGGATGTGACAGCGTCTGACAATCATGATCACGAGCCGGAATGGGTTTCGTGGTCCAACGAGAACCTTTTGAACCTCCCCATGAACCAACTCGGCGTCACGCTCAATGGGGCATTCCTATCAGGACAGATCCAGCAACTCTACGCCGAACTTGAAGCCAGACAGCTCGTATTCCGTCCCCACTTTTGGTTGTCCAACGAATGGTTTACTCCGGATGGGGTGCCGGGGATTGCTGTGCCGTTTTATCTGGCTCATCCTCGACTCGCGAAACTTGAAATGGACCAGATGCTCGAGGTCGAGGGCGGCACACCAGATTGGTGCATGCGAATATTGAGGCATGAGGCTGGCCACGCGATTGAAAATGCCTATCGGCTCCGCCGTCTCCGCCGCCGGCAACAAGTCTTTGGTCGCTCGTCCGATCCCTACCCAAAATATTACAGCCCCAGACCCTATAGTCGGAGCTTCGTGCGGCACCTCGATGTGTGGTATGCGCAAAGTCATCCGGATGAAGACTTTGCAGAAACCTTCGCGGTCTGGCTGACGCCCGATTCGACATGGGCCGACCGCTACAAGGGATGGCCGGTGCTCAAGAAGTTGCAGTATGTCAACGGGCTGATGGAGGGGCTGGCGGCTGTTCCACCTAAGGTGGTCGCGAGTGAGGAGATCGATCCGCTGTCCGAACTGAAGAAGACCCTTCGCGAGCACTATGAGCGAAAGCGTAGGCACTATGGGGTTGAACGACCGTCATTGTACGATCCGGATTTAAAGCGACTGTTTTCCGACGCTCCTGCCCATGCCGATAAACTGAGCGCCGCCACCTTCTTGAATCGCTTTCGAAAAGAGGTGCGCCGCAAAGTCGCCGCCTGGACCGGCGAATATCAATATACGATCGATCAGGTTCTGGAGGGCATGATTCAGCGCTGCCGTCAGCTCCATCTGCGATTGCCGATCGCGGAAGAGCAGGCGAAATTGGATTTCACCATTTTGCTGACCGTCCACACGATGAACTACCTGCGCAGCGGGCGGCATAAGGTAGCGGTATGAAACGGCTTCGAATCCTCGTTTTGATGCACGAAGACTTGGTTCCTCCGGACCCTCTGAACGGGCAGGAGGTGACAGGAGCCGAGTGGAAGACGGAATACGATGTAGTCTCTACGCTCCGCAAGCTTGGGCATGACGTCAAGCCGCTGGGGGTCAAGAGCGATCTCGGTGTCCTTCGGTCAGCCATAGAAGACTGGAAGCCGCACATTGCCTTCAATCTGCTCGAAGAGTTCGATGGGGTGGCGGTATACGACCAGAACGTCGTGTCGTATCTTGAACTGCTCCACATGCCCTATACCGGCTGTAATCCCCGTGGGTTGATGCTGGCGCGTGACAAAGTTCTCGCCAAGAAGCTCTTCTCGTTCCATCGCATTCCGTTCCCGGATTTCATGGTGGTGCCGCAGGGGCGGACGGTCAAACGGCCCAAGTGGCTGTCCTTTCCCTTAATTGTCAAATCGGTGACCGAGGAGGCATCGCTCGGGATCTCTCAGGCGTCCATTGTCCAGGATGACGACAAGCTCAAGGAGCGAGTCGAATTCATCCATGCGAGTGTGGGGACCGGCGCCCTCATCGAACGGTACATCGAAGGGCGCGAATTCTATGTCGGCGTGATGGGCAATGGGCATGTTCAGGTCTTGCCGGTGTGGGAGTTGATTATGGATAAGCTCCCGGATGACGCTCGCCGGATTGCGACAGAACGAGTCAAATGGAGTCGCACGTATCAAACCAAGTATGGGATTCGTTCAGGGGAAGCCAGGAATCTTCCTGAAGGGAAAGCCGAGGAGATTCAACATCTCGCGAAACGTGTCTATCGCACACTCGGCCTGAGCGGCTATGCGCGCATCGACGTAAGAATGGACGCGGAGGGGAACGTGTATGTGCTGGAAGCCAATCCGAATCCACAAATCGCGCACGACGAAGATTTTTCTGATTCGGCAGAGAAAGCCGGCTATACCTATAAAGATCTGCTGCAAGAACTGCTGAACATCGGGCTTCGCTGGCGGCCGGCCAAAGCGGCCTAGCGCGGATGTAACTACTCAGGTGTTCAGACTGAAGGCTGAAGACTAACAGCCTTCAGTCCATCGACCTGAGTCGTGACGGCCATTCAACACCTTCTCGGTTTCTACGGCCTTGGGTTCAAGCAGAGATATTTTCTTCAATAAATCGCAGACTGAAGACTAAAAGCCTTCAGCCTTCAGTCTGAACACCTGAGTAGGTACCTATTTTCTCAGTCGGCGAATCCGTAGCGGGAAGAATCCCGTTCGCCCCTCCACCTGTCTCCCGTGCGCTTCGTTCACGGCAACCCCGCCCGACAGGCCGTTCCCAGCGAGTCACCGTGCTGCCCTGGCCTGGTGTGTGCCGCCGCGCGAGTATGGTTTCCCCGTAAGAATTGTCTTGACACAGCGGACGGGGGAAGCTCATAAGACATTTCCTACAGCCAGTTCAGAGCCGTGTGCCTGCTCCAAGGGGGCATGCAGAGTCGCCTGGCAAAGCGGGCGGCGTGAGCAACCCCGTGAGTCGGTGAAAGGAGATGCCGCGACGTGGGGCCGCAACGGCCCAGGATCAGATCGTTCACCGCATGCGGCAGTTCGTGAACTGTCCGTCAAAGAAGGAGGCCAGCATATGAAACGGATCAGTGCCATCGCCATGTCCCTGTTGCTCATGATCGGACTGACGGCCGAAGCGCAAGCAGCCACATCAGGAGCCATTACCTGTAGGTCTCTCGTGGGCAACATCGGTTCCGATTCGGTTGAGCTAGTGATCATGGTTTACAATCCGAATGCCACCGGGCAACAAGGGATCACTCGCTTTCGGATTTTTGACTTCGGTGGGGGAGTAGCCTTTGACCAGAGTTTCGCCCCCCCCATCCCGGTGTTCGCACGTGGATCATTCCCCATCAGCTCGGCGGTGTTCCTTGGTTTTGCTGCTGAGGGTGTCCAGATTGTAGTCAACTGGAGCCAAACGGTTGATACGGCGGCGGCGCCGATCGGACGGATCAACATGTTGACCCATCCTAATATCGCAGGCGCAAGCCTGACGTCCGTGTCCCAATTTAATTGTCCATAAGCGAAGGAGGCCCCAAATGCGCACAGCAGGAATATGGATGGCCCTCATTCTTGGAGGGGGGGTGCTGACCGGAGCTGCTCTGGCTCAAGTCCCAGATGACGAGGGACTAGGGGTGACTCCCGCTAGTGCAGAGGACGCTGCCGTGGCTCAATCTGATGAGGTGAAATCCGGCACGAACTATCAGGCGCCGGGCGTGCATGTCTGGATGGGCCGAGTTCCCTCAGTGGCGGAATTCCAAACCGCGCGCACAACGGCTCCCTCAGAGGCCAAGCGCCGTAAACCCTCGGTGTCGGACGCGCCCGACTTCCAGAATGGGCACATACAAGTCTACTTAGGACGAGTCGGAACACCCGGAGGTCGCTAGAACGTGTGACGCTTCATGGTTTCGCATGGGTAACCAGAAGGGCGACGCGGCGGCCTCCTGTGGAAATCGCCGCGTCGGTGCGGCACACAGCACCCACTTCCGGCACGACGATGCGTGGTTCATTCGGCAGCGTGCCGGTCAACGAAAGGGTTTTCTCTGGTCGCATGGGCAGCTGACCTGCCAGCCTTAGAGGACAGCGAGAGTTGGGAACCCTCTTGAGGCATCTTTCGAGGTTCTATTTTCGCTTCCGCCACTCCCACGGCGGCACGGGATGCGGTTCAGCCCACAAGCCTTTCTTGGCCTCTCGTGCTGCCTGCTCTAGCTCTTCCAGCACCGTGCGTGAAACGACGGATCGCCTCAGTGCCCCAGTTCAGGCATACACGTCTTAGCGACGTGGGTGAATCCATATGGAAAAGCATCCCCCCGCGCCGGTCTCCCTGTGCGCCTCGTTCACGGCAACCCCGCACTACAAGCCGTTCCCAGCGAGTCACCGTTCTGCTCTGGCATGGTGTGTGCTGTCGAGACATGGTTTACACGTAAGAATTGTCTTGACAGACAGGAGATGCATGGTCTACAAAGCAGCTTCCACGGCCAGTTCCGAGCCGGTCTGGTTCACTGAGGGCGCTCCTATGTTGATCCAGAGCCAGCCAGATAGTCGTCTCCACTCACGCCCGGCTCCCGGTTTGCACGCACGCACGCACGCACTCACGTCTCGACATATCTCTCACCGCGCGTCCCTCACGGCGTCGTCTGGTGCGCCTGCCTGTCGCTCGGCAGACAGGGGGCCCGTAGGCAGAGGTCGTCGAATCATCCGATCATCTGAGGGAGCATCATGACACGCTGGCATCGTCTCGGGGTCGCCATCGGCCTCACGGCTCTCGTCGGCTGCGGCAACCCGACGCCGGAGGGTCCGGTCTCGGGTCCCAGTACCGGCTCGGCCGCCGCCGTCGTCGCAATCCCAGCTGGCGTCGCCCCGCCCGCGCCCACGCCGGACACGCGCCGCACAGATGCTTCACGCGCCACCAGTCCCGCGCCAGACGCCCGCGTCCCGCCCGCCGCTGCCCCAGCGATCCCCTCGCCATCCAACGCGCAGACCCCCGCCGAGCAGGCGCAGCGAGCGGCACGGGAGCAGTGGTTCGCCGAGCTGCGCGAGTCTCCGGACGCCACGGTCCGGCTCCAAGCGCTCGAACACTGGGCGCAGCAGCCGGGCACGGGGATCGATCCGCTGACCCATGCGCTGGTGGACGAAGACGAGGCGGTGCGGGCGCGGGCGGAAGAACTGTATGAGCAGCAGCTCGCGCGGGAGGAGGCCGCGGCGCTGTGACGCGTGAAACGTATCTCGTCCAAACGTTTCAGGTTTCGAGTGTCATGTTTCTCGTTCGTAACTGCTCAGGTAGATAGGCTGAAGGGGTTCAGGCTGAAGGCCGGAGTTCGAAATTCCAAACACTTCAGCCTGAACCCCTTCAGCCTGTGCCCGCAGTCTTCAGCCTGC
>Ga0209515_10001909_pt1 | contig 33347 bp, 39 predicted proteins | sample Subgroupgradi54m_FD_187454 | JGI IMG/M metagenome (GOLD analysis project Ga0209515, IMG submission 187454) | Subsurface groundwater microbial communities from S. Glens Falls, New York, USA - GMW60B uncontaminated upgradient, 5.4 m (SPAdes)... ... | reverse complement strand
GCCTTCTTTTTTAACTTCTGCCAAGGCTTTAGCTACCTTCTTTTCAGTAGAGGTTTTAAACTTGTCTTCTTCGTATGGTCTATATATTTCGTAGGCGGGGAAGGGCATGGTGGTTACTCCTTACCTTGCCAAGTACGCAATGTTTTGGCTTCTAAACCTTGAATTTTAAATTCTTCTATAGGGGTATCTTTGAAAAACTTATTGGCTATAAAGACTCTGGCCATATTCTCCCGATCTTTAGCGGCGCGACCGCTAATCTCAGCTTTATGGAAAAATTCTTTAAGCACCACTTTCTCAAGCGGCTCCTTAAAGCCCGATGCCTTCCAAGACTTCATGATTTCAATTTGATCTTTTAGGGTAATAACAAGTTCTCGAAATGCCAATTGGTCAGAACGGGTTAATGTTTCTTCTGCGCCTTCACGAACGCTTAAAGTAAAATCTTCTTGGATTTTGCGACAGGCAGTAGTAAATCTTTTAAGCTCATCTAATTTTTGTGGTCCCTCTTTTTCACTCCAGTCAATATTGCCTCGACGATCGGCTAAGACAGCAGCTAAAATTTTAAGTGTTTCCGGAGCAATGAGACGACCGTCTTTATCTTTTCTGCCAATGTCGAGATAATGGATTTCTCTGGCGCCAGCGCCACCAATAAAACGTCGAAGCGTTGCCACATCAAGTTCATAGCGCTGCTTGTATCGAGAAGACTTAAGATTGGCAGTAGCCATAATCGGAGCTCTAATGGGAATCTTTTCTCCGGTGACAGGATGAACCCAAACGTCGCCAACTCTCTTTTGAAGAAAATCATGTAGGACCCCGGCAAATTCATGGGGCATAAGGTTGATTTCATCCAAAATGACAGGCCGTCCTTCTTTTTGAGCTTTGACGAACTCCGAATAGTTAAAAACCGTCTCGCCAGCTTGAAGTCCTCTAGCGCCAATGATTTGCGATTCTTTGATCTGTTCGCTAATGGAAACGACAACTGGAGACTTTTTTAAGTAGCGTTCAGAAATATATTTAGCCAATTGAGATTTGCCAGAACCGGTTTCTCCTTGGAATAGCACGGGTGCACCCTGCAGAAGATCCGGCAAGACCTCTCTAATTAAACCGGTTCGGGATTCGGTCTCAGCAAAGCTATATTTTTCAAGATCGCGCTGCATTCTTCGAATTTCAAGGCGCCGTAAGAGATCAACTGTTTCTGGCGTCAGTTCAAATTGCCCCAGCTTTTCCTCAAGTTCTTTTCTGCGATTATCAAAATCATCTAATTTCTTTTTCTCTATAGGTCCTGGAGCACGGCCGATTTTTTCAAATAAAGATTTTAATTTTACTTCAGAGCTAGCCAAAGCTTCATGTTCTTTTCTCAGATGTTCATAAGATATGGCTTGGCCGATAGTCTTTTGAGCCTTTTGTTTTCGCTCTTCGTAAGCAGTGACGACTTGAGAATCCGTAGCAAGTTCTTGGATGCGTTTGTTATAATCTTGGAGGGTTTCTTCTTGGAATTCGGCCAGTTCCGGATCAAGTTGAGCGGCTTCAAAATGAGCTGCTATTTCGGTTTTGCCTTTGTTTTTCAATTCTTCGCGTTCCTTAGTTGACAGTCCCCAGGCTTCACGAGCGTGCTTATTCGCTTCTCCTTTGAGAACGTAAAGATTAGCCAGTTCTTCGGCGTTCGCCTCTATTTGTTCCGGAGTAAGTAATTTCTCTTGTTGGGTTTCGTCTTTTTCAAGCCGTTCGACTTTTGGCGTTGGTGTTCTTTCCATAAAAAGTTAATTAATATTCTTCTAAATATATACTTTTTCTAGCTATTTAGCAATTTTTAGCGGATCTTGTGTAATTGCAGTATTTCTATATATAATAACTTTGAAGCTTGCTAATAGAGATTGGGCCATATGGTTTAATCTTGCGGGTTTCCTCTTTTTCATTTTCCACCAGAGTTTCTGTGGCCCTTAATGGTTACAGGAAGCGTGTGGTAGAAAAGAGTAAGAAAGATGAAACTACTTGTTTTATTTCAGCGTAGATGTTCTAAGTTTATCTAAGGACTGCTACCAAGTAAAATTCAGGAAAGAGTCCTACAAGACGATTTCCGGTGCTTTCGGAGGAAATAAAACACAAAGGTTCAGTCGTCTGACCGCAACTTCGTCAACGTTGGCAATTTCGACTCGGATGGTCTTAACGTCAACAACGATACGCCCGACAATCGCAATTCTAATTTGGGCGTCTGCCCCTCTCGGTAGTGTCATCAATCCCATGCCAATACCAAGAAGCCTTCTCGGCGCCGAGAAGGCTTCTTAATTGGGAAATCATTCACTCATGAGTTGATTTTATCCAGCCGCCAAGCATGCGACCGATTTCTTGAAGTCGATTTTCGCAAATAATATAACGCTTTTCACTTAGCGCTTTCAGGTCGGCAGCTAATCGAACCAAGATTTTAAGGATGTCTAGTTTATTACTAACTAGTTGAAGCACTTTTAGTTTCTCATCTTTGCCGGATTGGGCGGCAACAATCACCCCCTCAAGCACATCGAGAAGACAATTTTCGCAGCGTTGGCCGAGTGTATAGCGATCTTTCTTGGGAAAATCAATTTGAAAGACATAAAATTCTCTCAAAAAATCATATGACTTTTTGAATATTGGGATCTCCATATTAAACTGACCACTATATTTATGAGGACCTTCGATCATATTTTTGAAAAAATTATTAGCGTAGAAAATTTAATTTCTTCTTGGCAAGAATTTAGAATTGGCAAAAAAGACAGGCAAGACGCTCTTGCTTTTGAACGCAACCTTGAGGACAATATTTGGGATCTTCATGAATCACTTATTAGTAAAACTTACCATCATTTGCCGTATAGTTCTTTTTTTATTCATGATCCCAAGATACGTCATATTCATAAGGCTTCGGTGCGCGATCGAGTACTCCATCATGCGATCGTAAAGCATCTAAATCCGATTTTTGAACCAACCTTTATTCCGGATTCTTATTCTTGTCGGATAAATAAAGGCAGTCATAAAGGCGTTCTAAAATTTAATCAATATGCTAGAAAAGTCAGCAGGAATTTTACTAAATCTTGTTGGGTTTTAAAATGTGACATTAAAAAATACTTTGCAAGCATTGACCATTCTATGCTTCTTGCGATCCTTTTCCGGCGTATTCAAGATCAAGACCTTTGTTGGCTATTAAAGGAAATCGTATCAAGCTTCAAATCGGAATTCACGACGGATTACAACAAGCCCAAAGGAGTACCTATTGGGAATCTCACGTCCCAGCTTTTTGCCAATGTATATCTCAATGAGTTCGACCGATTTATGAAGCACGAGTTAAAAGAAAAATACTATATTAGATATGCAGATGATTTTACAGTACTTCATCCTCAAAGAGACCAATGTGTAAGCACGATAGAGCCAATCAGCTGTTTTCTTAAAAATCACTTAAATTTAGAATTGAGCCCAAATAAAATTATTTTAAGAAAATTTTCACAAGGAATTGATTTTCTTGGCTACGTCGCATTTCCTCGCTTTTCTGTGACTCGCCCCAAAACCGTAAAAAGGATTTTTAGAAAAATTAAAAAGAAAATCGAACTCGTTAAAATTGGCAAAATATCTTGGGAGTCTTTTCATCAGACACTCCAATCTTATTTTGGCGTATTATCTCATAGCGATTCATTCATACTGAAACAAGAGTTGGAAAATCAAATATTTTTTTGGATGACTAATTAAAATTTTTTAAGGATAATATTTTGTGAAACTTTTAATAAACTGTTATGTTTTACGGAAACAAAATTTGTGTTGTTCCATCAGAGCAGAAAGCATCGGTCGTTAAGTCGCATTTATCCAATCTTAAAACTTTAATTACCGGTGTAGTTATGCCATTGGTACTTGTTTGACTAACAACGCCCGTACCATAAACCACAATGAAATCGCTGGCGGCGTTTAACGATGCTGTCGCTTTCTTATATTCTGATGAGTCGTCAATTCTGAGCATCATTATCTTTAAAGCCACGGGATTTGTATAATCAGTTATTGCTATGTAATTCGTATCCCCTCCACGGTCTCCAGCAGCCAAAAAATCAGTAACCATTCCGCTAAATTTGATTTGTTGATTCAAATAAGCCGGTGGATTTTTTGCATAATCGCTGAAGTTTATTTTGGAGAAATCTGACCAATTATAACTTACAGGTTGTTTTTGAACTTGTGGTAATTGTGATTGGGAAGTGGACTTGGATAGTAAAGGCTTTCCGTCAATATAAATTGCTGATGGATGGCTGGCAACAACCGATGTAGCCGGATCGATATTAAATTTATTACATATATTTCTGAGCTGTGGTGTTAGTGTTGGATTAGATTTAGTATTGCTTGTTACCCAAGAATCTCCACAGGTTGGCATGCCTTCTTTAACATATACACCATTAACTTCCGCCCAAGGACCTTCCTGGGGACATATAGAAGGAGGCGCATCTGTAGTCAATATTATAGATTTTCCGGTTCCGTCATAAATAATAAAAATGCAGTTATCTTTACCATATGTAGCTGATCTTGTAACTTTTCCATAGAGTTTAACCAAGGAGTAGTTAGGCAAGTTGGTCAGACTAGATATGCCGACTTTCTTATTAGTTGCGTTGCTTTGCTGTTGAGCTTGAGACTTGGTTTGGGATGTCGGTGGAGTCAGATTTGATACTGCATTATTCTGAACTTGTGATGTTGGACCTGGTTGAATTATTTCTGGTTTATTTAAAAAACTAATCAATGCAATTGGTAGAAAAATTGCTATTGCTATCAGAACCCCGCTTATAATCGGATGGGATAAAATAAGCCTCCACACTTTTTTTATCCAAACAATAAAATCTCTAAAATTTATTTTTTTAGTAAAAACATTTCCCGTAGGTATCGGTTTTTCTGATACTTCCGTCTTAAAGACCTTGCCGCAGTAATGACATTTTAATGCGTCTTCTTTGATCAGTTCCTTGCAATCGGGGCATTCCTTCATGTTCTTTGGTTTTGCAATTAAAGTTATTATAAATCCGACTAGTGGAGTAAAGAGCAGCGAAAGAAAAAATGCAGCTAAACCGCCTTTATTTTTATTTTTAGCGTAGATACCTACCAATATTGAAAATATGACCCAAAATATAAAAATTGCCATAATTTTTATTAATTTTTAATGTGCCGGCAGGAAACATAAAGCTCCCCGCCAGCGATAGCCTTGCAGCTACCCATACCGGTTTCCCGATATGACTAGTTAGGTGCTCTGGACGGAGAGCTTAATATACCTAACTAGTTTTTGTGCCATGCTCACCAGAATCTGATGAGTTTAGGCGATTATTTAATTATATTGATTTTATAATACCACGATTTCATAATTAAAATAACTTGAAAAATAAGACGACCAATCTGAAAGTGTTCAAGGACTTAAAAAGTTAATTAAAAATACTTTAGAGGAAACAAACTGGTGGCTTATGAGTGACGGTCTTTCTTATAGCCTAGGTTTCCTAAGCGGTCGCTTACGTGGTGTAGAAAACGAAGAAGCTATAAAAGAACTAGTTACGGCTCGTCTTAAGAAATTAAGCAAAGAAAACGATGATGAGACAGAGTAGTGTCTCAAATTACGAATAAAAGTGAGACAGTCCAAAGTGCCCTTTATGTGTCTCAAAATGTCTCATTTTTAATTTTTAGACCCCGACCCGAGTGCCTCAAATTCAGCTCTGTTCAGATAGCTCAAAAAGCCCTATAATACCCCATATTAGTGGGCACCTAACCCGAATGTCCCGCCATTATTACTTTAGAAGATTTTAAAAAATTAGACATAAAAATTGGCAAAGTTATTTCTGCGGAAAAAATTCCTGATTCTCTAAAACTAATTAAACTAATTTTTGATATTGTCGCTGACGTTGACGGTCGGCCAGTTTTCTTACATCCCGAGGAAGAAATACCCCCTGGCAATATTGTTCGGTAGAATCTTACTTCAAGGATTGAATAATTTACGAAAATGATTTAATCTTCAGTTATTCAAAGTTTGTCATAATTTGTACAGAAGAGTCGAGGAAACCATGTTGCGCTCAGCTTGCTTTGTGTGTTTTCTTGCGTTCGTTTTTACTTCCTGTTCTTTTTTTGGGTCGTATACTCATACACCTTTTAGTCCTGTTCATCCAACACAAGAAATAATAAAATTTTCGAGTCCACGAGCAACTTTCTTTGACTATGAAAAGAAACAGATTAATTGGATAAGCCGGACGCTGACGGATTATGAACAGACGCGCTATGAAGAATTACTGATTAGCTTTCCGTCTATGGGCGATAACGGGCAAAAAGATAATCGTGTTTATCTGCGTTATCTAAAGAACAAGTTAGCGGGTAAAAAGAGGCTGATAGTGGTGCTCCGGATCCCAGGCGGTCCTTCTACTGAAGGATTTCCTTCTTCTATTATGGCTGCACATCTTACCAATTGGGGACACCTTTCTTATCCATGGTTTACCCAAAGTCAGGATATGGACAGAATGAATGTTATTATTATTGAAAACGTGAAAGGTATTGTTGACTGGCAAAAATTTAAACAGGTGCGAACGGAGACGGCACTTCTTGAGATGGCAGAGCGAACTGTTAATGTAATACGTACTCATGTGATTGATATTAGGCGGCTTCTGGATTTGGTGGAAACCTGGGAAGAGATTGATGAGAAACGAATCGGGATTGTCGGTTTCAGCACGAGCGCTACTGAAGCGATTATCGCGATGAGTATTGATAAGCGGCTTTCTGCGGGTGTATTTGTTGGAGGTGTTGCGCGATTTCATGAACTTATAGCATACGGCACGAAAGAAATTACGTATTCGGTGCAGAAGGTGGTTGAAAAAACACTTGGTTTAACGAAACAGCAACTGGCTGACAAACTTGAAGCCGCCTTTGCGCCGATAGATCCAATAAAATATGCGCACATGATTAATTCCGAACGAGTGCTCATGTTTGATTCACGGTATGACGAATATCTCTCGGAAGAAATGCGAGAAGCGTTGGCAAAGTCACTTGGTAGACCGGAACGTGTTACATATAACCTTGGGCACACCAGAACAATCGCCATAGGATCATCGGTTCTTGGTGGCGGTAAAATCGGCCGAATGGCAAAACGCTTTTTTGATGAGAAATTATGACCCCGCAATGCGGGGTCATTTAAAAAACCTATGCAATACATAGGTTTTCAAAATGATCCGAAAAAGAATAATCCGATACTCACTCCATCGCTACTCCATACATCAACTCCGTGCCCCGGTTCGGTGTAACGAATTCGAAGTTTCAGCCAGAAATCGCTATCTATAATAACTCTCTTAAGCAGCGCAAGTTCGCCGCTTTGATGTTTTTTTTTCAAGCCGTATTCATAAATTCCCGCAATCGAAATCCCGCTCGGATTCTTGTCGGGAATCCCAATGCTAAGTTTCGCAACCCTACTTAATGGGTTGATATATGCCTCCGTCTCAAACCATCCCCAAGCCAGTTTTGCATATGGGACGGGAGAAACCACTTCAATCATTGAGGATGGATTGTCGTCAAAACGGAGCGATGCACCTATCCTAAATCCCTGTAAATCCGTTTTAGGTTTTCCCGAGAAAAATCCAACGGTACTGCGATCAAAGCGTCCTTCAAGTCGCGGATGGGCATAATTAAGATAAAGGTTGTGGAGTGATCGGAAGAAAAGAATGTCTTCCTCGCTCAAAATATCAAAGGCGTTTGCCGCAAACTCGGAAAATCCGGAACCTATGCTTCGCAATACTTCCGGCATGGGCCGATCGTGTTCGCGCCCCCTCAATTCCGACTCATCCAGATAATTGTATATTTCAGGTGGAGCAAGGCGTCCAACCCGATCCGTTGCGCCAAATTCACGCTCTAATTCTTTGTTCATTAGCCGAAACGGATTTTCAACAAGTAGCGTATAGACTGGTTCTTTGTCGTGGATCGCCTCGGCTTTTCCTAAGACGGAGAAAAAACATAAAGCAAAAATAAAGATTGCCGTCGCTTCCCGCATAACTCCCCCAGCGTGGTGTGATAATGTAAAACATCTAATGACACGACCTTAACACGTATCGTCTTCTTTTGCCATAACCAGTTTGCAATGTGCGGAAAACCGTGGTATTATATTAAATATGTTTAAAAATGTTTTAGAAAAAATCTTATATCACAAAGTTGCGGCTCTTGCCGCAATCATAGTATTTTGCGCGGTCACATATTTTGGATACAAATATTTTTTTGGGAGTGCCGTGGAAACACGCTATGTTACGGCTACTGCCCAAAAAGGCACGCTTATTGTTTCTATTTCCGGTAGCGGTCAAGTATCAGCATTGAATCAAATTAATGTTAAACCAAAAACTTCTGGAGATATAGTTTTTGTCGGCGTAAAAAATGGCCAGGAGGTATGGGCCGGAATGCTTATTGCAAGCCTTGACGCGCGCGACGGGCAAAAACAGGTGAGGGACGCGCAAGCCAATCTTGAAAGCGCGAAAATTTCGCTAGAAAAACTCAAGCAATCAAGCGCCGATCTCGCTAAAATTACTGAAGATTCTTTTAATGCTGTGTCTAATGCCTTTTTGGACCTCCCGATAATTATAAGCGATGCCGAAGTGATTATTTTGGGAAGTACCATTAATCCGCCCAATCAAAGCAACGCCGGTTTTTATAAAGATTTTGTCAGCGTAAATGATACGACTAGTAGAGATCGGATCGGTATTATTATTACTGTCGCGCAAAACGATTACGCCGACGCCCGCGCTAAATATGATGAGGCGTTTCTTCTTTACAAAGATACAAATCGCTACGTGGATTCGCTAGCGGTAACAAATTTGCTAAATAAAACAATTGAATTTAACAAATCGCTGGCGCAGGCGCTTAAGAGTGAAAAAAATATTCTTGATTTTATCGCCGATTACGCGTCGGCTAATTCAAAATCAATCCCGACGATTGTAAGCTCCTATCAAACTGCGCTTAGAACCGATATCGGTAAAACTAACGGCTTTATCTCAACGCTTATTGACACTCAAAATGCTCTAAAAAACGCGCCACTTGATATCCGGTCGCAAGAACTTACTTTAAAGCAGAAAGAAAACGCGCTTTTAGACGCCAAAGAAAAACTTTCCGATTATTTCATCCGCGCGCCGTTTAACGGAATTATTGGAGAGCTCCAATTAGAAAAAGGCGACTCGGTATCGCCTTCAACTATTCTGGGAGTGCTTATAACAAAACAAAAACTCGCCGCTATTTCCTTAAATGAAATCGATGTCGCCAAAATAAAAATTGGTCAAAAAGCGACGTTGACTTTTGACGCGATTCCCGAACTTACAATGAGCGGGCAAGTCGCGGAGATTGACGCTATCGGAACCGTTTCACAGGGAGTGGTAACTTATAAAGTTAAAATCGCTTTTGATATGCAAGACGAAAGGGTAAAAACGGCGATGAGTGTCTCGGCGGCGGTCATTACATATATAAAACAAAATGTATTGCTTGTTCCAAATTCGGCGGTAAAAGCGCAAGGCAACACTCACTATGTGGAGATTATAGAAGGAGAAGACGCTATCACCGCTTCTTCCGCAAATATAAGTGGCCTGTCTGCGCAGGCAGGAGCTGTTTTAAAAAATGCTCCCCACAAACAAACATTAGAAATCGGACTTTCCAATGATGAATCTACCGAGATAATAAGCGGACTCAAAGAAGGCGATCTTATTATGGTGCGAACAATTTCAAATTCTTCTAAAATGCAAACCACACAATCGTCAAGTAATTTGAGAATTCCCGGCTTCGGTGGAGGCGGCGGCCGTTAGTTATTATTTATAGTAAGTAAATCGAACTATGATTGAGTGTAAAAAAATTGCCAAAATATATAAGGATGCCAATATTGAAACTCGGGCGCTCAAAAATGTTTCGTTTAAAATCAATAACGGAGAATTTGTGGCCATAATGGGTCCTTCCGGTTCCGGTAAATCAACGCTTATGCATATATTAGGGTGTCTTGATGTGCCTACTTCAGGTCAATATCTTCTTGACGGGCATGATGTTTCAAAACTCACAGGTGATGAACTGGCTGATATTCGCGTGAAAAAAATTGGTTTCGTATTTCAATCTTATAATCTTCTTCCACGGGCAACAGTTCTTCGCAATGTCAGCTTGCCGCTTGTATATGCTGGCGTTAAAAAAGAAGAGCGAGAAAAACTCGCAATCAAGTCTCTTACTGCCTCTGCTTTCCCGGAACAATTTTGGAATCATTATTCAAATCAGCTTTCCGGAGGAATGATGCAAAGGGTCGCCATTGCCAGGGCGCTTGTAAATAATCCGACATTAGTTCTTGCCGACGAGCCCACAGGTAATCTTGATACTAAAACCGGCGAAATGGTACTCAGAACTTTCCAAGAGCTTCACTTTAATCATGGACGAACCATTATTCTTATTACTCATGAGCAGTATGTTGCTGAACATGCCCAGAGGATTATCCAAATCAGAGATGGCGAGATTATAACCGATAATATAAATCATAATCGACGTATTATTAATGGTTCGATAAGCTCACCACTATGATAATTTCGGACTTATTTCAAGAAACTTATAATGCTCTTTCGGCAAATAAGGTAAGGTCGGGTCTTACGATGCTTGGTATTGTCATTGGCATTGGATCGGTTATCGCCATGGTTTCCATCGGTCAGGGCGCCAGCAGGCAAATTCAATCAAGCATTGAAGGGCTTGGCTCAAATCTTCTCACCGTATTTCCTGGCGTCATCCAACCCGGCAGAGGCATTGTTTCTTCCGGTCGCGGTGCGGCCCAAACTCTCAAAAACGAAGATATAGATGTCTTAAAACAGATTACCGGCGTGGCCCATATTTCTCCTGAACTCAATCGGCGTTTTCAAATAACTTCTACAGGCGGTAACAACACCAATTCAACCATTATCGGAGCGACTGCGGAGTATCCTTTAGTAAGAAATGTTTCTGTTGAAGAGGGGTCATTTATTGCCGAGAACCAGTTGCGCAGTATGGGCCGGATAGCGGTATTGGGACCCACGGTCGCCAAAGACCTTTTCGCGGATTCAGACCCGATTGGTAAGACAATTCGCATCAATAAAATTAATTTTAAAGTTATTGGTGTGCTTGCGTCTAAAGGAAGCGCCGGCTTTTTCAATCCCGATGACACGGTTTTTGTGCCGCTTACCACGATGCAAAAAATTCTTGCCGGCGCAGATTTTCTTTCAACAATTGCCATAAGCGTTGACAATAAAGACCTGATGCCGCAAGTTCAAGCCGATGCTACCGTAGCACTCGCCTTAAAACACCGCGTTGATCCGCAAAATCCTGATTTTTCTATTCTTTCGCAAGCGGATATTATTGGAACCCTCACGCAGGTCACAAACACTTTCACGATTTTTCTTGCCGCGGTCGCGGGCATATCGCTTATTGTTGGCGGCATCGGCATTATGAATATGATGCTTACTACCGTAACCGAACGCACGCGCGAAATAGGCCTTCGCAAAGCCATCGGCGCCAAGAAAAAAGACATTAGTATGCAATTTCTTGCGGAGGCGGTGATGCTCACTTTTCTTGGCGGAGTTATTGGAGTTATGCTCGGTTGGGCCATTTCTTTCGCGGTCTCCAGTTTTGCCGGTATTGCAACCAGTGTTTCTATCTTTTCAATTCTTTTGGCTTTCGGAGTATCCGCGGCTATAGGAATTATTTTTGGCTATTACCCGGCCCGCCGCGCCGCCGGTTTAAATCCCATTGAAGCGTTAAGATATGAATAATAAAAAAATAATAATCAATAAATAAACCATGGAATATTTATTTTTACTACTGACAAAATACGGGTATTTTATCCTTTTTCCCATTGCTATTGTTGAAGGGCCGATTATAACAATTATTGCCGGCTTTTTAGCGTCTCTTGGCTTAATGAATGTTTTTATTGTTTTTGCAATAGTCATGGCTGGCGATATTGTTGGAGATTCAGGTGCTTATATGATTGGCCGATCAGGAGGCAGGCTTTTTTCTCGTTATTTTAAAAAACATTCTGATAAATTAGACAAGGCAAAAAAATATTTTGAAACGCATCACAATAAAGCGATTGTTTTATCAAAACTAATTCACGGCATCGGCATCACAGGCTTATTTGCCGCCGGAAGTTTAAATATTCCTTATAAACGTTATATTACGATCTGTTTTCTTACGACCGCCGTTCAATCTCTTGCATTGCTTACTATTGGAATATTATTCGGTCATGCCTACGTTCAGTTAAATAAATATCTTAATTATTTTTCTACAATCACAATAACCGCAGGTTTAATAGTTATTTTTGTTATTGCAATTAAAAAATTAAAGTTATTTTCTGATTAATAATCTAAATTGTGGACAGTAATATAAAAACTCAAGAAAAATTAAACATTGCCATGGTTTGTGACCCAATCGGCGACAGTAAGTCTGGCGCGGTTGTTTCAACGCTGCGTTTTGGGAAATTATTAAAAGAGCGGGGACATCACGTTATTTTTATCGGCGCGCGGTCAAAAGAACACACAGGCCACAGCCATCACCATGGCATAAAAGCTTATCGTTATCGCAGTATTCCGGTTCCCAAAAGCGGAGGCTGGCACCTTGCTCTCCCGACCGTCAAAGAATTAAAAAAAGTTTTTCAAGAAGAAAAAATAAATATGGTGCATATACTTCTGCCGATGTCGGGAGCCCTCATCGCTATTAAAGCCGCGCGAGCATTAAATATCAAAATAGTGGCGCATTCCCATTCCCAGCCGGAAAATTTATTTATGGATATGCCTAAGCTAATTCAGCCTGTGCTTAACAATTTATGGAACAAATATCTGACGTGGGTTTATGGAAAAGCGGAATTGTTAATCTATCCATCAGAACTGGCGCGGTCTTTACTCAATAAATTAAGCGACAAAAACCAGCCGTCAAGCGTTGTGAGTAACGGAATAAATCTAGGTGAATTTAAACCAATAGATATAGGCGATTTTCATGAAAGATTTAACATACCGAGTGATAAGGTGAAGTTGTTATTCGTCGGACGGTTATATCCGGAAAAATCAATTGATACGCTTATCAAAGCAGTCCCTCATATCATCAAAGAACATCAAAATACGCATATAATGATAGCCGGCGTCGGACATCTCCGATCAAAATTGGAAAAGTTGGCGTATAGTCTTGGTGTCAATAAACATATTACTTTTTTGGGACTGGTCAGCGATGAAGATAAAATATTGACCTATAACGCAAGCGACATATTTGTCTTACCATCACTCGCCGAGCTTGAAGGTATAGTGGTTCTGGAAGCCATGGCTTGTGGCAAACCGATTATCATCTCCGATGCCAAAATTAGCGCGTCACGATACTTTGTAGATAGCAATGGTTTTTTGTTTAAAAAAGAGAACAGTGAAGATTTAGCGCGCCAGGCTCTAAAACTGATTACCGATGTAGGTTTGCGCAAAAAAATGGGCGAGGCAAGTCTTATAAAAAGCAGGCAATATGACATTAATGAAAGCGTTTTAAAGTTAGAAAATATTTATTACTCAATTTTGAATAAACAGTGATGAAAGAATCGTATTTTTCTAAAAATAATATTTATTATAGAATGAACGAATTTCAATTTGGCCGGCCGACGCTGATTTTCATTCACGGACTTTCAGGCAGTTCATCGGCTTGGATGGAATACGAAAAAAAGTTTGAAAAAAAATATAATCTTCTTTTTTTGGATATTCGCGGCCACGGTAAATCAAAAAAATTTCCCCATTATTCTGATTATAAAATAAAACATTTTGCTAAAGACATCGATGATTTAGTTTCATATCTTAATATTTCAAAATTTATCCTAATCAGTCATTCCTTTGCGACACTGATTGCGGCAGAATATATAAAGTTATTTAGAGAAAACGTTCTCGCAAATATTTTTCTTTCGCCAACGTTTAATTTAGAAGCATGTTTTATGGCAAAAATTGTGCGGCCTGTCATTAAGCTCTCTAAGATTTTTGACTTATTTCCATTTAATCCAAAGCCGGGACATCACGTTGACTATACGAAATTCCCAAATACGACTGACTGGAATATTAAGAGATGTTACGGGGATATTTCAAATACAACCTTGCGAGTTTACTTGCATTGCTTAAGACAATCGCTAAAACTTGAACAAGAATACCTCTTGGAAAAAATAAAAGTTCCAACGTTGATTATTCATGGAGTAAAAGATACAATAGCACCGGTACGAAATTCTATTGCTCTGTCTAAAAAAATAAACCATTCCAAACTTATTCTTCTTGATAATGCTAATCATATAATCGTGCTCAATAATTTTCCCGAAATATCGCAAGCCATTGAAAATTTTATAGAAGAAGCAAAACTGGGATTAAAATAACATGAATCGCATTATAGATAAACACAAATCATGTTGGTCGCAAAAATCGTTTTTATTTTCGGCACTTTTGGCATTTTTGTTTTTAGCGTCAAGTTTAGTTGTTAATTATACTGCCGGCAATTATGCAATCAAAAGTGCCAGTAATGGGGTAACTGATATTATACTTGATAATGTGCCAATAATGGATGTAGACGGCATTTTTATTTATGGCGCCATTTTATTTGGTTTATTTTTAATCATTCTTTTGATTAAAGAGCCCAAACAAATACCATTTGTAATTAAAAGTATTGCTCTTTTTGTTTTTATTCGGGCTATCTTCATTTCTTTAACCCATATTGGATCCATTTTTCAACAAGCGCCTCCAGTTTCAAACATTATTCTCCGCAATTTAATGTTTGGTGTTGACTACTTTTTTTCCGGGCATACCGGTTTGCCGTTTCTTATGGCGCTGTCATTTTGGAGTAATAAATATCTTCGCAACTTATTTCTTGCAACTTCTTTTATTTTTGGAGCGAGTGCTCTTGCAGGACATTATCATTATTCTATTGATGTTTTCTCAGCTTTTTTTATTAGTTACGGCATATTCCACATTGCTCGATGGCTATTTGCCAAGGATTACAAATTATTTCTATTAAGCTAAAAAATAGTATAATATCGGCAATGATTGAGTTTTTAGAAATTAAAAATGACTCGGAATATAATCCTCTTTTGATTGCGGGAAATTCACCTTTTACCCAGGGTCTAATTTATGGCAAATGGCAGGAAATGGCGGGACGCAAAGTCAGGAGGTTTGAAATAAAAAATATAGAAAAAGCTATAGGTTTTTTTCAAGTTATAAAATATGAATTACCATTCTCAAAAAACCTTTTATATATCCCGCACAGCCCTGTTTTAAAAGAGACAAGTCTGGATAATGAATTTTTAAAAATATTTCTCGATAAATTATCGGAAATTGCTAAAGAGGAGGACGCGATTTTTGTGAGATTTGATTTTTTCCCGTTCGTCAAACACAATATTTTTAATAAATATTTTAAAAAAGTACCAATATACGCTTACTATTCTTCTTATTTCCAGCCGAAATTTGAGTGGTATATTAATCTCACGAAAACGGAGGACCAATTATTTAGTGAAATGCATCAAAAAACTCGCTATAATATACGGCTCGCGGAAAAGAAAGGCGTCAAAATCGAAATTGTAAAAGATGATTTTAAAAAATATTTTGAAGAATTTTACATGCTTTTAAAAGAAACGGCAAAACGCGATAATTTTGGATTGCATCCGAAGATTTATTACCAAAATATTTTTGAAACTCTTACAGCTAACAACGCTTTTTTGGTGATAGCAAGATACGATAATAACATTCTGCTTGTTAATCTCGTTTTGCTTTATGGCAGAGTTGCTTATTTTGTTTTTGGTGGCTCAAGTGGTAAATTTAAAAATCTGATGTTTTCCCATTTGGCGCAATGGGAAGCTATAAAAGAAGCAAAAACACAAGGAATGGCAATTTATAACCTCGGTGGAGTTCAAGGAAGTGACAAGGGTTATGAAAATTACGAAGGCATTTCAGGTTTTAAAAAAAGGTTTGGAGGAGAAATTTTTGAGTATTCAGACTCCTATGATATCGTATTAAAATCTTTTTGGTACAATCTCTATAATTTAAGAAAATGGCTTTTAAATCAAAAGTAAAAAAACTAATTCCTGAATGGCTTATCTCAATTTATCATCTTAGTTTGGCGGCTTTGGCTGGTTTTTATTACGGCTGGCCTTCAAAAAAAATGATTACTATTGGCATTACCGGCACAAAGGGCAAGACCTCCTCGGCTAATTTTATCTGGTCAGTTCTTACTGCGGCTGGGTATAAAACGGGATTAATCGGAACGGCAAACATAAGAATCGGTGAAAAAGAATTTTTAAACAAATATCATATGACAATGCCCGGCAGATTTATAATACAGGATCTTTTGAAGAAAATGTTAGACAGCGGCTGTAAATTTTGCATTGTTGAAACGACTTCAGAAGGAATAAAACAGTGGCGGCATTTTGGAATTTTTTATGATATCGCAATTTTTACGAATTTAACGCCGGAGCATTTACAGGCGCACGGCGGCGATTTTCTAAACTACAAAAAAGCCAAAGGCGAAATGTTTGCCGCGCTTAAAAAAGGCGGTCGTAAAATTATCGGCGGCAAGGAAATTAAAAAAATTATTATTGCCAATTATGATGATCTTCATAAAGAATATTTTTTGGCTTTTCCGGCAGATAAAAAAATAACTTTCGGAACAATTGAAGGCGCCGATTTTCAAGCTGATCAAATAAGAAACACTAAAGACAGCTTGGAGTTTTTTGTCGGCCCAACGCCGTATGAAATAAGTATTCTTGGCAAATTCAATATCTATAATGCGCTACCGGCAATTGCTGTCGGTTCGATTTTTGGCGTTTCTAGCGAACAAATTAAAAAAGGTTTAAAAGATTTAAAAAATATTCCCGGCAGAATGGAAAAAATTGACGAAGGACAAGAGTTTTTGGTTTTTGTTGACTACGCCCACGAGAAAGAGGGTATGAGCGCGGTTTTAGAAACGGCCGGAGAACTGGCTACAGGGTCGGTCGGAAAAGTAATTGTTCTTTTGGGAGCCGAAGGTGGCGGCAGAGATAAAGCTAAAAGACCGGTTTTAGGAGAAATTGCTGCAAAAAAAGCCGATTTTGTTATTGTAAGCAATGTTGATCCCTACGAAGATGACCCAAGAGAAATTTGCGAAGATATTGCCGTTGCGGCGGAAAAATTTGGTAAAATTCGCGAGCAAAATCTGTTTGTTATTGAAGATCGGCGTCAAGGAATCAAAAAAGCGCTTTCTTTAGCCAGCCAAAATGATGTAGTATTAATAACAGGAAAGGGTTCCGAACAGTCAATTGTAATCGATGGTAGGCGTTATCCTTGGGATGACAGGGTTGTGGTTCGTGAGGAGTTGAGAAATATTAAATAAATAATTTTCACACATGGCTCAAATTATTCCAGCGTTAATAGTGTCTGATAAAGATATATATAATGATTTTCAAGAACTAAAGGACAAGTTTGAACGGCTTAAGCCGTTTTTGTCTGAATTTGAAAATTGGATCCAAATTGATATGACCGATGGAGAATTTGTAACGAGCAAAACCAATATTAGTTTTGAAGAACTGGCATATTTTACAAAACTAGTTAATGTTGAGTTTCACTTGATGGTAATAAGGTTGCAACAGTCCATTGATAAATGGATTGAGCTTCAACCAAAAAGAATCGTATTTCATATTGAATCCTCCGAGACCGAAGATATTAAAAATATTATTACAAAATGCAAGCAAGCGCAGATTGAAGTTGGGTTGGCTTTAAATCCGGAGACGCCATTCTCAAACGTAAAACCATGGATGGAAGAAATTGACTCGGTTATGTTTATGGGAGTTCACCCTGGGTTTAGTGGTCAGAGTCTTATTTCGGACACGACGACAAAAATCGGGTTATTGCGCTATAATCATCCTAATATTAAAATTGAAGTAGATGGTGGAGTAAGGGTTGAAAATATCAGGCAGTTAAAAGAGGCGGGGGCCAATATATTTATTGTCGGTTCTGGCCTTTTGGTTGCACCAGACGTCGGCCAAGCAATCAAGGATTTAAAATCAGCTATAAGCTAAAAGTTCAAAAAGATGTCTCATTATATACATGACGATAAAGTTAAGGAATTAGAAGAGCTTGCGAATAAAATTCGCCAAAGTTTGATTGAAGAACTGGTTGAAGCAAAATCCGGACATACGGCAGGTCCTCTTGATATGGCTGATATTTTTACTGCTTTGTATTTTCATGTTTTAAATCATGATCCGAAAAATCCAAATTGGCCCGATCGTGATCGGCTGATTCTTTCAAACGGCCATATTTGTCCGATTCGATATGCAACGATGGCTCATGCCGGTTATTTTCCTCTTGAAGAATTAAAAACCTTAAGAAAATTCGGAACGCGACTTCAAGGGCATCCTGAAAGAGAAAGATTACCCGGCGTTGAAACAACCTCTGGTCCTTTGGGTTCCGGTTTGGGGCAGGCGGCCGGAATTGCTTATGGTGCCAGAATGGACGGAAAAAAATTTAGAGTTTATTGCGCGATGTCTGACGGCGAACATCAAGCCGGAAATTTGTGGGAGTCAGCAATGTTTGCCGGAAATAATAAGTTAAGTAATTTAACCGGCATTGTTGACCGCAACAATATTCAGATAAACGGCATGACCGAAAACGTGATGCCGCTTGAGCCGCTCCGCGCCAAATATGAGGCCTTTAATTGGCATGTTCTTGAAGTTGACGGCCACAATATTGAAGAATTTGTTGACGCGGTTGAAGAGGCCAAAGCTATTTATGAAAAACCAACTGTAATTATTGCTCACACCATTGCCGGCAAGGGGATTCCCGAAATAGAACGCGACTATAATTGGCATGGTAAGCCGCCAAAACCGGAAGAAGGCGCGAAATTTTTAAATGAATTACGAACCTTGGGAGGAAAAATTAAATCGGAACATGAATGATATGATAAATAAAGACGCTTACTTAATTGAAGATTTATTAACAGCGGAAAAAGTGCCTACCCGCGACGGTTTTGGCAAGGGCTTGGTTGATGCCGGCGAACACGACGACCGCGTAGTTGTGCTTTGCGCCGATTTAGCCGAATCAACCCGATCCCATTGGTTTAAGGAAAAATTTCCAGAGCGATATATTGAACTCGGTGTTGCCGAGCAAAATATGGCAACAATAGCGGCCGGCCTCGCCAATTACGGGAAAATTCCTTTCATTACCTCTTATGCCGTTTTTAGCCCCGGACGAAATAACGAGCAAATTAGAACGACAATCAGCTTGAATAATTTGCCGGTAAAAATTTGCGGCGCTCACGCCGGTATTTCCGTTGGCCCCGACGGCGCGACCCATCAGGCGCTTGAAGACATCGCTTTGATGCGGGTTCAGCCAAGAATGACGGTTGTAGTTCCATGCGACGCTATTGAGGCGCGCAAAGCAACCAACAGCTCGGTCCTTTGCTGTGACGGTCCCGTTTATCTTCGCTTCGGGAGGGAAAAATCGCCGGTTTTTACAACCGAAAAAACTCCTTTTGAAATTGGAAAAGCCGTAATCTTCCGCGAAGGGAAAGATGTTACGATAATCGGCTGCGGCATGCTTTTATATAACGCATTAATTGCGGCCGAAGAGCTGTCAAAAGAAGGAATTGAAGCCACGGTTATCAATAGCCATACTGTAAAACCGCTTGATGTTTCGACAATAGTAAATTCCGTAAAAGAAACCAAGGCGGTAGTAACAGTTGAGGAGCATCAAGTTGCAGGTGGGCTCGGTTCTGCCGTAGCCGAAGCGCTTAGCCAGCACTTTCCGGCGCCGCAGGAATTTATTGGCGTTCACGATCGTTTCGGTGAATCCGGAGAGCCGGACGAACTTGTTGAGGCCTTTGGTATGGGCATGAAAGATATTAAGGCGGCAGTGTTAAGAGTTATAAAGAGAAAGACATAAAATTTTATGGCAAATTACGACTTTTTAGGAATCGGGGACATCACAATAGATGCTTTTATCCGTTTAAGCCAAGCGGAAGTCGTTTGCGATGACCACAATGAACACTGTAAGCTTTGTTTAAATTTTGCCGACAAAATTCCTTACGATGAGGTATATATTGTTCCAGCGGTAGGTAATGCTTCTAATGCAACGGTAGCTGCTTCCCGGCTAGGATTAAAGAGTGCCTTGATGACCAATGTGGGCGATGATGCTAATGGCATGGACTGCATTAAAACTCTTCAAGAAGAAAAAGTTGAAACTCAATTTATTAATATAAATAAATCACAAAAGACCAATTATCATTATGTTTTATGGTTTAAAGATGATAGAACGATTTTAATAAAGCACGAACAATATAATTACGAACTCCATGATTTTGATATGCCCCGCTGGGTTTATCTTTCGTCTTTAGGGGAAAATTCTTTACCGTTTCATACGGAACTTGAAAAATATCTTATTGATAGACCGGAAATAAAATTAGCTTTTCAACCTGGCACTTTTCAGATGAAATTTGGTAAAGAGGCATTACAGGGAATTTATAAAAGGTCGGACTTATTTTTATGCAACATGGAAGAATCGCAGAGGATTTTAGAAACAGACGAAAAAGATATTAAAAATCTTCTTAAGGCAATTTCAGATTTAGGTCCGAAAATTACAGTTATTACTGATGGAGTTAAGGGTGCCTATTCTTGCGATGGTAATGAAATGCTGTTTATGCGGCCCTATCCTGATCCGGCTCCGCCATTAGAGCGAACCGGCGCTGGCGATGCTTTTTCTTCAACTTTTACTGCCGCTTTAGCTATGGGAAAATCGGTAAGAGAAGCAATGATGTGGGCGCCGGTTAATCCAATGTCGGTTGTCCAGCAAATCGGGGCGCGCGCTGGTCTTTTAACCCGCCCGGAGCTTGAGGAATTTCTTAAAAACGCCCCGGCGGATTACAAACCAAAAGTTTTAGATTAACGTTGAAAAAGTTTGATTTTTTGTATTGGATAAGGTAAGATCGTGTTATGTCAAACACAAACGTTCTAAAACTAAAAAATAGTAACTCCCAACTTCCTTTATTTGTTGAAAAAGACGAGGACGGTTTTTATGTTATTGAATGTCCTCTTTTTGAAGGCTGTTATAGTCAAGGAAAAACTTTAGATGAGGCGTTGAAGAATATCCGCGAAGTTATTCGCTTGGTTATTGAGGAAAAGAAAAATCGCGAGCTTCTTAAATCATATCATCCGCAGGAATTAAGCCTTCACACTATAACTCTATAAATCATGCCTCGCTTGCCTCTCTTGTCCGGTAGAGAAGTCATTAAAGTGCTAATCAAAATAGGCTATCGTAAAATTCGTCAACGCGGTAGCCATGTTCGTTTATCGTGTCTGGGCAAGAAATCGATTACCGTGCCCGACTATAAGATTGTTAGCCGAGGGCTGTTGAGAAAAATCTTAAGAGATGCCGAAATATCACCAGACGAATTTGATAAATAAATTTTCAACATAAATGTCTGTAATAAAAGATTATTTAAAAGACGCCGCTTTAAACAAATGGGCTTTAGGCCACTTTAATTTTTCAGAAGACGAGGCAATTCGAGCGATTGTTGAATCGGCTGCTGAATTAAAAACGCCTATTTTTGTTGGCACTTCCGAAGGTGAAAGAAGTCATCTCGGCTTAAATCAGGCAGTAGGACTTGTTAAAGCTTTTCGGGAAGAGTTCAATATACCGATTTTTTTAAACGCTGATCACACCAAAAGCTTTGATGGCGTTGTTGCGGCTGTTGATGCCGGCTATGACGCAATTTTAGCAGATTTTTCTGCACTTTCTTTTGAAGAAAATGTTAAATTAACCAAACAAAGCGTAGAATACGCAAAATCAAAAAATCCGGATATAATTGTTGAAGGTGAATTAGGTTATGTCAGAGGAGAATCAAAAATTCAAAAAGAAATTATAGAAATAAAGCCGGAAGATTTGACTAAACCCGATGAAGCGGCACAATTTGTAAAAGAAACCGAGGTTGATATGCTGGCGCCGGCGGTTGGTAATATCCATGGCATTGCCGCTAACGCGCCGAAATTGGATTTTCAAAGAATTGCTGATATCAAGCACGCGGTTGGCGAGAATGTTTCCCTCGTTTTGCACGGCGGTTCTGGAATGAGCGAATCCGATTTTAAAAACGCAATAACAAATGGAATTTCAATGATTCATATCAATACTGAAATCAGAATCGCTTTTGCCGAAGCGGTTAGAAGAACTATTGCCGAAATGCCGCAGGAAACGACACCTTACAAAATTTTAACTCCGTCAATTGAAGCGATGCGTAAAGTTATAGAAGAGAAACTTAGAATTTTTGGGAGTATTAATAAAATATGAAAATTTTTGTAACAAGACTGGTTCCTGAAGCGGGAATCAAAATGTTAAAAGACAAGGGTTATGAAGTCACTGTAAACCCCGATGACAGAGTTTTAACCAAAGAAGAATTGATTACTGCTTTGAAAGGACAAAATTATGATGCCTTATTTTGTCTTTTAACCGATAAAATTGATGGAGAAGTGATGGATTCATTCGGGTCGCAATTAAAAATTATCGCTAATATGGCAGTCGGCTTTGATAATATTAATGTTGAAGAGGCAAAAAAGCGGGGGATTATAATTACTAATACGCCCGGCGTTTTAACCGATACAGTGGCAGAGCACACTTTTGCTCTTATGCTTGCCATTGCTCATCGGATACCTGAAGCCGACAGATTTTCTAAGGCATTAAAATATGAAGGCTGGGCGCCGATGCTTATGCTAGGAAACGATTTATCTAATAAAACTCTTGGTATAATTGGTCTTGGTCGAATTGGTTCTCTAGTCGCTCATCACGCGGCGAAAGGGTTTGAAATGAAAGTTTTATATTATGATATAAATCGCAATGAAGAGTTTGAAAAAGACTTTAACGCCGTTTATATGCCGCTTGACGATTTATTAAAACAGTCCGATTTTGTCTCAATTCATGTTCCACTGCTTCCTACTACACAGCATTTGATTAACGCGGAAAAATTAAAATTAATGAAACCGACGGCATATCTGATTAATACGTCCCGCGGCCCGATTATTGACGAAGCGGCATTAGCATACGCCCTTAAAAATAAAATAATCCGTGGCGCTGCTTTAGATGTCTTTGAATTTGAGCCGAAAATAACTCCGGAGCTTTTGGGATTGGATAATGTAATTTTAACTCCCCACATCGCTTCGGCAACCGAAGAAACTCGTTCAAAAATGTCGGCTCTCGCAGCAGAAAATATCATTGAAGCATTAGAAGGACGAACTCCGCCCAATATCCTTAAATAGTTGACCCCCTACTATTGACATTTTTAGATATTATATTTATATTTAATCTCTCTTTATTTAATTATGCGCGAATTTGATAAAGGTAATTTAAAATTTATAAGCCCCTGTCCGATCTGTAAAGCCCAACTTAATGCGGAAAGAATCGCGGTTTTAAGAAACGAGGGCCAAACCTCGCTTCTTCACGTTGATTGTGATAGTTGCGAAAGCTCGCTCATAATTACTCTTATAAAAACCAATACCGGTATAGTAACCAATGTCGGCATTCTGACTGACTTAAAAAAAGGCGATTTTAACCGTTTTAACGATTTGCCGGCCATTACCGCGGATGAAGTTTTAGAGTTTCAAAAACATAATAAAAATGACAACATTAGAACTAAAAAGTAAAAAAAGGGAAGTTTTTGGAAAAAAGGTAAAAACCTTAAGAAATGAAGGCCAGATTCCGGCGGTGGTTTACGGCGGAAAAGGTTCCAATTTATCAATTTCGGTTAACTCCGATGAATTTAATAAAATTCTTAAATCTGCTGGAGAAACAACCCTTGTTAAAATATTTATTGATAATGAAAAATTTAAGAACGTTTTAATATATGATGTTTCTCGTGATCCGGTTAAAGGTAAGGTGCGGCACGTCGATTTTTACGAAGTAAAAATGGATGAAAAGATTATTAAAAAAATACCAATTATTTTTTCCGGTTCATCACCCGCCGTCATTGATTTAGGCGGCGTCCTTGTTAAATCAATGCAGGAACTTGAAGTTAGGGCCCTGCCCGCTGATTTACCTCATGATATCTCGGTAGACATTTCCGTTCTTAAGACATTTGATGATAATATTTTAGTGAGAGACATCAGACTGCCGGATAATGTTGAGACGCTTGAGAATCTACAAACTTCGGTTGCCGTTGTTGTGGCGCCAAGATCAGAGGCCGAAATTGAGGCTTTGTCTTCCGAAGTTGAAGAAAAAGTTGAGTCAGTAAAGGTTGAAACCGAAGAAAGGGTAAAAGAACGCGAAGCAGAAAAAACTACGGAACCGACAGCTAAAGCTTAATATTAAAAAGAGAGCTTTTAATGGCAAAAAAATTAGGACTTTTGTTATTTTTGGTTTCCTTAACGTGGCTTTTGATCCCACTTAGAGGGGTTTTTGCCGACGAACGGGACGATAAAATAAAACAACTTGAAGCGTCAATAGATGGGTACAATCAGGAAATACAAAAAAGGCAAAGCGAAGCTCAAAGTTTGTCCAACCAAATTTTAATTTTTGAATTACAGATAAAGCAGGCTCAAGCCGAAATAGATGCCACTAATCTCGTCATTAAGCGGCTTAATTCCGCCATTAGTCAAAAAGAATCAAGTATCGCTCAAAAAGAGCGTGAAATAAAACAGCAAAACATTCTTTTAGCTCAATATTTACGCCAAATAGCAAGAAGCGATGGCGGTTCACTTCTCGGTTTTTTGTTAAAAAACGAAAAATTTTCGGATTTTTTTAACGACATTAATTCTTTAAATAACGTTCAAAGTCAAATTCACTCTACGCTTGAAAAAATCAAGGAATTAAAAGAAAAGCTGATAAAAGAAAAAGATGATTTAGAGAGTGATAAAGCTGAGCAGGAACAGCTTAAGCAAATTCAGGCGCGTCAGAAAAAAGATATGGAAAATTCTAAAAAGCAAAAACAAAAACTTCTTGACGAGACGCGAGGACAGGAAAAAACTTATCAGCAACTTGTAGCCAAAGCGCGCGCTGATATTGAGGCGATAAAAAATCAGCCCTACAATCTTGCCATGGGTTTCAAAATGACTTTTGAAGAAGCATTAAGTTATGCCCTAAAGGCTTCGCAACATACCGGAGTTCGCCCGGCTTTTATCATGGCGATTGTAAAAATTGAATCGGATTGGGGCGGTAATGTCGGCAAGGGTAATTGGCGCACCGATATGCATCCTAGAGATTTTAATGCTTTTGCCAGTATAACGTTAACATTAGGTCTTAATCCCGACTCAACTCCGGTTTCTAAAAAACCATATTACGGTTGGGGCGGGGCAATGGGGCCGGCGCAGTTTATACCGACAACGTGGCTTTTATATGACGCGGCAGTCGCTATTCTTACTGGCCATAATCCACCGTCGCCCTGGAATATTGAAGATGCGTTTACCGCTTCAGGACTTAAACTGGCTGAGGCCGGAGCCAATCAGCAAACTTATGCGTCTGAAACCAAAGCGGCAAAAATATATATTGCGGGCGGCCGCTGGAATACTTCGCTGACAGCCAGAATTTACGCTAACAATGTCATGGCCACGGCAGCTAAAATCCAAAAAGACATTGATATATTAAGTAAATCCCAGTAACAAAATCTTAAATTCTATACTCTCGATTGATTATTTCAGCGTTTTAGTTAAGGCTTCAATCAACGGTTCCATATTGCCATCAAGGATTTTTTCTATGTTGTGCCATGATTTTCCAATGCGGTGATCGGTTATTCTGTCTTGAGGAAAATTATAAGTTCTCATTTTTTCTGATCTGTCGGCCGAACCGATCTGGGCGTGCCTTTCGGCTGTGATTTGTCCCGATACCTTTTCTCGTTCCATTTCGGCAAGTTTGGCCCGCAAAATTGTCATAGCTTTTTCCTTGTTCTTGAACTGAGAACGCTGGGTTTGGCAGGATACGACAAATCCAGTCGGAATATGGGTGATTCTAACCGCCGTTTCAACCTTATTAACGTTTTGGCCTCCGGCTCCCGACGATCTAAAGGTATCAATTTTCAGATCTTGCGGTTTTATGATGACCTCTTTTTCAGTCACTTCTTTTAAAACGGCAACCGAAATAGTGGAAGTATGGACCCGTCCGCTTTTTTCTGTTTTAGGAATGCGCTGGACGCGGTGAACTCCCGATTCATATTTAAAAACATCATAAACTCCGGGACCGGTTATTTCAGATGACAAGTTTTTAATTCCGCCTGCCTCTGATTCTGTAATATCCATTGCCTCGGCTTGAAAACCGTGCTTCTCCGAAAATCGCTTATACATTCGCCAGAGTTCATGCGCAAAAAGACCGGCTTCATCTCCGCCGGCGCCGGCCCTGATTTCTAAAATTATTTTTTGAATTTCATTCATTTCTTTCGAATCGATTTTTTAGCAGTTTTGGCGGTGTGTTTTTCCGTAGCTTTTAAGAGTCTTTTCTTAAATCTTTCAACGCGTCCGGCAGTATCAATTATTTTGTCTTTGCCGGTATAAAAAGGATGGCAACGCGAGCAAATTTCAACGCTAATCTCCGGTTTGGTTGAACCAACGGTAAAAGCATTGCCGCACGAGCATTTAACTTTCGCTTTAGGAAAATATTCTGGATGTATTTTTTCTTTCATAGTTACTGTTTAACGGGGCAAATATATAATTTTTCCCGACAATTGTCAATAAATTTTTCTTGTCAAAAAACAGATTATTTGTTATTATCTCTAAGTTATGGAAAAAAAGAACAATACCATAGAACTTGATTTGGAAGCCATGGCTTTAAGCGGCGTTCATTTGGGTTCACAAAAATCAAGCAGCAATCCAAAAATGAAACCATTTATTTGGGATAGGAAAAACTCATTCCTGGTTATTGATCTTGAAAAATCAAAGGAAAATATAATAGAAGCTCTTAATTTTCTAATAAGTATTAGGGAAAAAGGCGGCGTCATTTTGTTTGTCGGAACTGGCATTGCGGCAAAAGAAATTACAAAAAAAGTGGCACAAGAGCTTAACATGCCGTTTGTTACGGAACGATGGCTTGGCGGAACATTCACAAATTTTCCTACAATCAGCAAGCGAGTAGAGTATTTGAAAGATTTGGAGAGGCAAAAAGCCGCGGGCGAATTCTCAAAGTATACGAAATACGAAGTCGGGAAAATTGAAGAGAAAATGAAAAAACTGAAAAAAGAATTCGGCGGCCTTATAAGTTTAAGCCGTTTGCCGGATGCCATTTGGGTAAGTTCGGCAAAATATGATAAACTAGCAGTGGCGGAAGCAACCAAAAAAAACATACCTATTGCAGGAATAGTAAATACGAATTCAGATCCTGCGCCGTTTACTCATCCAATACCGGCGAATGACTCCGCTTTAAATTCCGTGAATTTTATTCTTAATCTGGTAATGGAGGCGTTAGTAAATGTGAAACCGATAGTTATCGCGGAAGAAGTGAAAAAAGAAGAAGAAAAAGAAGAAGAAAAAATAGAATCAGCGTCCTAATATGGTAAAAATTGAAGATCTTAAAAAAATTCGTGAAATGACCGGCGTTTCTATTGACGCTATTAAAAAAGCCCTTGAAGAAGCCGATGGAAAAATTGAACAAGCTTTGAAATTTTTAAAAGAACGTGGTGTGGCAGTGGCGGCAAAAAAATCGGATCGGCAAACCGGAGAAGGGCTTATTTTTTCATATATTCATGCCAATGGAAAAATCGGCGTAATTGTTACAATACTTTGTGAGACCGACTTTGTGGCGCGAAACGAAGAGTTCAAGAATCTTGGCCACGAACTGGCAATGCATATTGCTGCGACCAGTCCCACAAGCGTTGAGGAACTTTTGGCGCAGCCGTATGTCCGTGACGAGGTTATTACTATTGACGCCTTAATTAAGGATTATATAGGAAAACTCGGTGAAAACATTCGTATCGGAGAGTTTTGCAGATTTGAAATTTAATTAGCATGTTTAATTTAATTCCAATCTCACTTCTAATAATGGCGCTTGGCGGCGTTGTTTATATATTTTCTAATCATTTGTCCGAACTGGAAGAAGATGAAAATGGCGCCGAAGATTCCGGCTTTAGTTTTAAGGCTAAGTTTGCGGATTTCGTTAACCAAATGCCTTTAGATAATTTTAAGTCCCAGTCGTTGTCATTTACGCAAAAACTGCTTCACCGCATAAGAATTTTACTTTTAAAAACCGATAATCACTTAATGAATTTAATCGGAAAAATTTCAAAGAAGGATAAAATGACTAATGGAAATGGAAAAAATAAGGAAGATGGACAATCGCAAAATAATGATAATTTCTGGCAAGATCTTTCTAGTCGCAAACAAGAGGCCCCGGCAGTTGATAATATTGAAATGGAACCAGAAGTAAAAATCGATTTAGCCGTTAAATCCAATCCTGTAGTAAAATTAAAAATTTCCAGAAAGAAAAAATAATGCCAGCGTAGCTTAGTAGGTAGAGTATGTTTATAGTTTGAAGTTAGTTGACTCATTACAGGACATTATTTATAATGTGGTTATTAGGAATGTCATGTATGAGATTGACTAAGCAAAAACTAGAGCGATTTTATATTAAAAATAAAAAATCATCAGCTGAAATTGCTAAATATTTTAATTGTTCAGAACATAAAGTTAATTATTGGCTTGAAAAGCATAATATCTCTAAACGTTCTATTTCTGAGGCAATCTATGCTAGACACAATCCAAGAGGTGACCCATTTAAGATTTATAAGCCGTTAAAGATTGAGGATGCTAAGTTATGGGGCTTAGGTCTGGGGCTTTATTGGGGCGAAGGGAACAAGCTTAATAAATATGGTATTCGTTTAGGGAATACAGACCCAAATCTAATAAAAAGATTTATTGAATTTTTAATATCTTTTTATGGTATAAACCCAGTCAAAACAAGGTTTGGTTTGCAAATATTTAGCGATATAAGTCCTATCAAGGCACTGAATTTTTGGCTTCGGCATCTAGGAGTATCTAAATCACAATTTCAGAAAATAATTGTTACTAAATCAAGAGGACTGGGGACTTATAATAAAAAAATGCGACACGGCGTTTTAACTGTTCAATACTATAATAAGAAACTAAGAGACATTATTATCAATGATTTAAAATATTTTAATTTTGGGGATTTTTAGGCCGGAGTAGTTCAGTGGCAGAACGTTTGCATGGTAAGCAAAAAGTCGGGAGTTCGATTCTCCCCTCCGGCTCTGGTAAAAATGAAACTATCTCGCGAGTTAGGTAGTTTTAAATAGTGTTGGTATATTCTTTTACAAAATCTGTTTAAAGGAGTTGCTATGAAGAGGGCGGCCTTCACAGTTTGGAAGACGATTACCCTCGGCATCAACAAATCGCCCAGCGAGTACCGCAAGGCTCTGAAGGCCGGTGGATACCACATCGGCGACTACGCCGACCAGATCCTCAACAAAGTGAAGGTCAGCGAAACGGAAACTCAGCTTAACCTAGTCCTGATGGCTGTTGCCGAACTGGGCCTCAAGACCAGAGCCACCCGACAGCAGATCTACGCTCGCGCCATCGAGCATGGTCTGGGGCGCTGCCCGGCAGAAGTCGGCCCTGCTTTGCGTCTGCAGTACCCTGATCAACCTAATGAAGAACGGCTCCATATAGCCGTGGAGCCTATTACCGTCTTGGGTGTCAACCTGATGGTGTTCAAACACTTGAGGGTGTTCGGAGTCGATCACTACAACGGCAGGCGATGGTTGCACAGTGGCTGTGGCTGTCCAGACGGCTTCTGGGCTGCTTACGACTGCTGGGTGTTCGTCGCTCATTGTAAGTAGAGTCTTTTTTGTGTAGTCGCCACTGGTTCACTCAGTGGCTCTTATTTTTGTAATCAAAAACCCCGATGAGATCGGGGCGTTAAAAATTTTAAAGTCTATATAAAGGAACGTCGTAAGCGCAATAAGGGCATTCTTCATCGCTCCAATCTTGAAGCGGATATGTCAAGGCGGCAATAATTGGTATCGTAGTTGAAGCAAGTTTAAATACTTTTTCATTAGAAGACCGGTTTACAACAACAGCCGCGCCTACAAATTGACACTCGGCGCCTTCCTCACTAGCTGAAGCTTCGTTACAAGCGGCAATAGTTTTTCTTAGTGAACTGCCAGTTGAAAACACATCATCAACAAGAAGTACCCGCTTATCGCCATTAAGTTCAAAACCCCTTCCTAAGCGGAATTTTCCCTCACCGTTTCGCTCAAGGTACATTGCCTCAATCTTCGTTGAGTTGATTGCGTACAATAGCGCGTTAATTACCGAGATTGCGCCTATTGGCGGGCCGATCATAACATCAACATTATCAAGCAAATCTCTTTCTTTCAGAAGTTTGTACAACCTGAAGCCAATACTATGACTGATATGCACATAACGTAGGCCAAGGGCAGTTTGGATAAAAACGTTTGTGTGCCGGCCCGAAGCAAGCAGAAAATGACCTTCGCAATTATTTTCTATCTTTTCAAAAAGCGGCAATTGGCGCGGAATTTTTTTCTGTCTTAACAGCGTGAGGCGATTCAAAGTCGTAATTTTTGTGGTGTAAGCTACGGCGTTAGCGTCTTCTAAATCGCGTAACAACTGTTTTTCGTCATCACTCGATTCCATTGCGCTTCCTCCGTCACAACAATTACAACTTTGAAAAGCTTTAGAATACCGTACATCAATTCCTTGAATATGTAAATGTTTTGTTATAAAATGAGCGCTATGCGTCGGTACTCAAGCGGCCAACGAGGGCAGACTGTAAATCTGCTGGCTTCGGCCTACGGAGGTTCGAATCCTCCCCGACGCACAAAACAAAAATAGCCCTGCAGTTGCGGGGCTATTTTTATATAGTATAATAAAATCAATAGTTTCTTCACAATCAGAAATGTCAAGCGGAGGTTCAAATGGGAAAACAGCTTTTGCCGTTGAATACGCTGAATGTTCCACCTAAGAAAATAGCCATTGTTTTTGGGAGCGGCGGGCTGGTGGGAGGGTTTGAAGTTGGAGCTTTCGCACCAATCGAAGAAAACCGGCTGCCTTTTGATAAGGTATATGGCTCATCGGTAGGGGCAATTAATGGTGGGAGTATAGTTAGTCGCAATGGCTCGTCTAAAGAATTAAGACAAGCCTGGCTTTCTTTTAGAAAGCCATCGCAAATTTTTGAATATCAAAATGCTTTATACTTTATCGCAACTCTTGGTATGCCCGAATCAATTTATAAAATTGAACCCCTAATAAAGCTGGTTGCAATGATAGATGCAGATGAGCTGGTAGCTCAAGAAAGAGAATTTGTTGCTACCACAACTAACGTCCCCTCGGGAAAAGTTGTCTACTTTTCAAATAAAGATCCGGAAATTATTGCTCGACCAATTGTTATGTCGCTTGCAATTCTTGCCTCATGCGCGTTTCCCAGTGGATTTCCCGCTATTCCGATTTTTTATAAAGGCAAGTGGGGTGAATATATAGACGGCGTCTTTAAAAGGCCGATGCCTTTGATTAAAACGTTGAGAGACGGCTATGACACGGTCATTGCTATTCGCTGTCGATCCGATAAAACAAGAGGCAAATACCCACGCGACTGGGCTCATGCTGTCGCATACGGTCTTGAACTTAAACATAACTTGGAAGAAAAAGATGAGATAGAAAGAGTAAGACGAGAATATGAAAATGGAATTAACTTGTTTGTCATTGAACCAGAATTCTTGCCGCCAACGCTTACAACGGTTTCATTTGATAAAGGAGATATTCAAGAATCAATTATGGAAGGCAATCGCATATCTTTGGTAGTGCTTGCGCCGCTTATTGAATATTATAAAAGCCATCCGATTTAAAAGAATAAGATATTTTACTTTAATTAAGAAATATTTTTACCCCGAGTAATCGGGGTTTATAATTTGCGAAAATCCACAAATTATGATACTATTTTAAGGTAATTTTAATCTGCCAGCGTAGCTCAGCGGCAGAGCAACTGTTTTGTAAACAGTAGGTCGTCGGTTCAAATCCGACCGCTGGCTCCGGTAAATAATAAAAAAATTTATGAAAGCGCAAGAAAAAGTAACAAAACTTCAATGTTCGGTGTGTAAGCGGACAAATTACTACACTCAAAAAAATAGGAAAGTGGTGGAAAGAAAACTTGAATTCAAGAAATTTTGTAAATGGTGCCGCAAGCATGTGGTTCATAAAGAAACAAAATAGCTTATGGCATATAGCTTATAGCATATGGCGTATAGATTTGAACACTTGGATATTTGGAAAGATTCCATCGATTTTTCTGAGGAAATTTATAAAATTGTTAAGAAATTTCCGAGAGAGGAATTATTCGCTTTAAGTGATCAACTTAGACGCGCATCAGTATCTATTTCAGCTAATATTGCAGAAGGTAGCGGCAGTGATTCAAATAAAGATTTTAGGAATTTTTTAAATATTGCTATAAAATCTTTATTTGAAACGATAAGTTTACTTACAATTGCCAATAGAGTTGGGTATATTTCCACAGATATTTTAAAAGAAATATATAATAAATCTGAGATTTTAGTAAAGCGTATTCAATCATTCAGAAATTCGCTAAAATAGAGCTATAAGCTATTGGCCATAAGCCACATGCTAACGAGGGGGCATAGTTCAGCGGCAGAATCTTCGTCTCCAAAACGAAGGACCCTGGTTCGAATCCAGGTGCCCCTGCAATTGTGGATTTCGTGTATAGGTAATGTCTAATTTAGGTGTTAAAATTAAAGAGTCGATAGCTTAACAATTTTAAAATAATCTAAAAATTATGTTAAATAAAACAGCGTTTGCAAATGCCATTGCATTAGTAACAGCTTTATTTTATTTTATCTTTTATTTAGTAAGTTTAATAGCTCCGGCTGCTTTTAAATATTTATTTAATGCTCAGTTTTTGGGCGCCAACGTAGCCTCACTTATGCCAGGAATATCATTTACTAACTTTTTAGGCATTTTATTTACGCTTGTTATTTTTACCTGGCTAATGGGTTATCTTTGGGCTTGGTTTTATAACTGGTTTGCAAAGTAAAATTCAACCAAATCCTAAGAGAGCTAATCGGTCAATCAAAATTAAAAAGAAATTTTAAAATGTATTTGCATTATTATCAAAATTGGATGGTGCCCTTTACTGGATTCTTTCTCGGCATATTCGGCGGATTATTTTTAATCCTGGTTGCCTGGAGTTTTGTCTGGAAAGGTATGGCATTGTGGAGGGCAGCAAAAAAAGGCGATAAAGTCTGGTTTATAGTGTTTCTGATAGTTAATACACTGGGACTTCTTGAAATTCTTTATCTGTATGTTTTTAGCAAAAAAGAATAGCCATTTTTTATCCTAAACTCAATACGACCTTAGTTCTAACATCCTGCACAAGCTCCTGCAATCGTGGATTTCGTGCGTA
>Ga0209515_10001907_pt1 | contig 33383 bp, 50 predicted proteins | sample Subgroupgradi54m_FD_187454 | JGI IMG/M metagenome (GOLD analysis project Ga0209515, IMG submission 187454) | Subsurface groundwater microbial communities from S. Glens Falls, New York, USA - GMW60B uncontaminated upgradient, 5.4 m (SPAdes)... ... | reverse complement strand
CAACGCGCCGTAGCGCGCGGCCGTCCCGGCGGTACCTGAGCCGTAGAACTCTGTTTCAAACGTGAGCTCGTAGTACCGGCTCCCGAGCAGCCCCGGTGAGGCGCTGATCGTATCGCGCGAGAAATTGCGCTCCACCTTTGCGCCGACGGGATTGATCGTCGGATTGAACGCCGGGATGGCGTCGCTTGCTACCACCGGCACCGAATCCGTCCCATAGGTTGTTTCTACTTTTGCCAACACCAACGCCCGTCGTCGTAAGCCCATTTCTGCTCCTCCTTTTGCCGCCCAAACAAAAAGACGGTTCTGGCTGGTGCACCAGAACCGCCTCTTTGTTAGGTTGCCCCCGCGAGTGATCAGCCCGCGATGGACGGCACGTTCAGTGTGTTAGTCGCTCTCCATCCCGTTAGGTCCTCGTATCAAGCGTCGTGCGATAGTGACAATCCATGTCGATGATCACCCCGCGCACCGGGAACTCCGCGACGTTATCGCTGATCGTGAACTCGGTGCGCGGGAACGTGAACTCGATCAGGCCGGTCAGTCCGAGCGTTGGGAACAACGCGCCCAGCGCCTTCTTGATGTCCTGTTCAAGATCGAGCACCCCCTTGTAATTCGCATCGCCCTTCAGCAGGGTCGGAATGTCAAAGACCTGCGTGTAGGCGATGATGTGGACGAGCAGGTGGCAGTCGAGGTTCGGGTAGGCTACCGCGGCTTCGGTCAGCATCGCCGGTTCGATCTGGATACAGGGAAAATCCGCGCGCGCGATCCCGCGACGCAACCCAAGATCAATGCGTTGGATGTACGCCTTGGTGCTGACGGCCAACGTCGCATCAGCGTCGAGCGTCGTCTTCACCTGATTGAGCACTTGCTTCGCGGTGGCCATCTATTTCCCTTCCACCACGTCCTTGATCGTCTTGAATACCATCAGGATCACCTCACGCGCCTTTTCCCTGAGGGACGACCGCATATAGCTGCGCTCAGGAATCCGCACCGACTTCTTGAGCACGAACACCGGCACGACGCGCCCCGACGGGTACTTGCCGTACAGGACGTGATTGCGGAAGAAGGTGGCCTTGAACCCGCCGAGGGATGGTTGGCTGATGAGGTCGCGCGCCCGGTATCGCGCAACGCCGGCTGCCGTCAAGGCCACTGGCAAGGGGATGGTGAGGTACTGCGCGTTCTTCGGCGTGATCGTCCCACCGTACTCGTGAATCTTCGCGTAGATCACATTCGTGCCGACTCGCGCCACGGTGTCGTCGCCTTCCTGCGCGACCCGGTGCGTGATCGACGACCTGAGCCGACCGCTCCGCACACGCAACACTTGGCCGCTCAACTTCTCCGTGCGGATATAGGACTCCAGGAGCAACGCGCCCTGATTCATCGCCTTGCCGCCAACCCGGTCACGAATCTTCGCTGGCAGCGCGTCGAACTTCGCCATCATCTCTTTTGATCCTTCAACGACGAGCGTGAGTTCGCCAGGCATCACGGCCACCGGCTCCCCAACCCGCTCGGCTCACCAGGAATCCCGATGCGCCGGTAGGACTTCACAATGTCGTCGGCCTGCTTGATGAGCCGATCCGATCGCTGCGTGGTTTCGATCTCGATGCTTGTTTGCATCGCGCTTTGCGTGTCGAGTAATTCGGCCACCGTCATCAGCAAGGCTGCCCGTTCCAAATCTTCCGGGATCACCTTGTATCCGGCGGAGTAGATGACCTTGATGTTGTTATAGCCTTTGAGGAACGGCACGAAGGCATCCAGGGTGACAATGCCGCTGGCATAGTCCACCGAGTAGTCCGTGGCGGCGATCAGGGTCGTGCTGTCGTACACGCGGTTGTAGTCGTCGTAAAGCTGGAAGGTGGCAGTGCTGTCGACGGGGAACTGGTTAAGGACGAAGCGACGGAACTTGCCGTCGCCGTGATGGTACTCAATGTAGGCTTGATACTCGAAGTTGCGGTTGCAGCGGGTGGCGACGGACTTGCTGATGCGCTCGATGATCTCCGCGATCACCACATCTTTCGTGGTGTCGTCAGCCTTGATTTGCAGATACGACTTCACGCGTTCGTGGGTAGTTAAGGCCATGTGTCCTCGCCGTCCGAGTCCTCATCGTCGTCATCAGGGAGGTCTGGATCGTCGAGGAGGGAGGGGCGAGTGATGAGATTGAGCGTCGAACGCAGATGCTTGCGGCTCCCCACCATACGATCCGTGGTGATCCACAGTTGCTCAATCGATCTTACTTGCACTCGTGGATGCATTCCGCTCCTCCTTGGAGCACGATCTCAGGGATGGGGCCGGGCTGGACTCCTCGCGCCGGCCCCGATTCCCTGAACTCCACTTCGTACGCCGTACTTGTCAAACCTTACGCGCCAGCTGCCGCCGGAACGAGCGGTGGGTTGACGCGCAGCATCGCCACCGACATGGTGAAACTCGGCGACGTGCCGGCAATGGTGGCCAACACGCGCTGGAACGGCTTCAGCGGGTTCACGCGAACGCCCAGATGGAACTGGTGCGTGGCGTCCACGATCTGCGCGAAGGCCGCACCGGTGATGTCCGTGTACGTGCCACCGGAGGTCAAGCACTCCTGAATCTTGACGTCCAGCGTCGGAGTCGTCCCGCTGACGGCTCCGACCATGGCGACATACACCACTTCCTCGTACCCGGAGCAGTCCACACCCGTCCCGGTTGCCGTACTGGTGTTGGCTCCAGGTGTGATACCCAGCTTCGGGTTGATCGCTGTCGTAATCTGTCGAGGCATTGCTCAGTCTCCTTGTCTGTGGCTCACGGTTACGACGCGGCGGTCTTGATGGCAACGAAGGCAGTCGACACCGCAATATCAATGGCGATGCGCTCCGTGATCCGCAGACCGGCCATGTTCTGCTCGAACAGGTTGTTCGCGCCGATGGTGCCTTCCCGCGCCAGCGCGATCGTCATTTGCTGACGGTCGGCAAGCAGGGCGTACATGAAGTTCCCGTAGATGGCGAAGTTCACGCCAGCGGCCGGAGCCGAGGGGAGTTTCTTCGACGTGTCCCACGGGATCCCGGCGATGGTGCCCGGTGCACCCATGGAGGCCGGCTGCAACGCGTAGGTCGTCGTCACCTTGATCTGCCGCAAAGCGGTCAGTGCCGACTTGTGGAACACGTAGACCGCGCCCTCATCCACGTCCTCACTCGTCTTGTCGGCGGCCTTGATCAGGTCGTCCACCGTGAGGTCGGTGATGGCGGTCTTCCCGGAGGTCGTTGAACCTCCCAAGGAATACGAGTTCACACCAGACGCATTGAGCACCCCGATGAATGGCACACCCGTGCCGTTGAACGCCTGGTTGTCTTCCTCAGCCCCGATTTCCTCCGCGAAGATCGTCTGGAGGTATTGCAGGATGGGCAGTCCGGCATCGGCCAAGAACTCCGCGCTGTAGCTGCACAGCCCGACCATCGTCTTCGCGTTCAGGATCACTTGCCCGAGGACTGGCTTGCTTGCGGTGCCTTTGACGACTTCACCCGGCCACGACACCGTGACCGTGGAGGTCTGACGCGGCACGCGGAGCGTGTCGGTGTTCATCGGCAACTGTCGCGCGTACTTGCGGAAGATCCCGTACTTCGGGATGATGCGGATGATCTCGGCCCGAAACTCCTCAGGCACCAAGTAGCCGCCAGCGGAATCGGTGGACTCGACCATCTGCTTGCGCTGGGCTTCAGTCGTCCACGACTGCTCCATCTCCTTGCAGTTCTGGACTTCACCGCGCACCATCGACTTCAAGAATGCTTTCATCTTGTCGTGCCACGCCATCTCGCCGATCTGCTTCTCGCTCAGACCGGGGAACGCCCCGTGCTTGAGGTCAACCTTGGTGAGCGGCGCGATCTTCTCGTCGATCAACCCGAAGATCATCTTCTTCAGGTCGTCCATCGTAATTTCTTTGATGGGCTGTGGTTCTGCTGCAACGGTCATGTGTGATCTCCTGTGGTTACATGATTCCTACGACACGCGCCCCGTCAGATGCTTTACCCGGCCATCCACTGCTCCCGCGAGTTCCTGGCGAAAGGCGTCCAGGCTCTCCGGTGCTCCATGGACTCGGATAACCGCGTCTCCCGGTGCAACCGATCCGATAATCCTGATCCGTGGTTCGCTAACCGGCTCCAGTGCTTTTTCAAGGATTGCAATTCGTTCTTTCAGCGCGATGATTTCCTGATCGCGCACATCGAGTGTCGCTTTCAGTGCGACGAGCTCGGCGTCCTTGGCATCCACTGTGGTACTTGGTGCATCTGATGGGGAGACGATCATCGCATCTGCTTTGGCGGCGGTAATCCCTAAGGCCGTCTGCACATCCGGACTCAGGCTCAACCCCTTTGTCATCGCCAAGGATAACGCTTCGGGATTCGCCGGAACAGGGACGGCGCTGAACTCGAGCAGTTCGGATTTGGTGTAGATGCGGTTGGGCGAATTCTTCTTGCCGTCACCCGGTTGCATCTCCAGCGGGATAAACCCGATGCTCCACGCCTTCATGTGGCCGTCCACGTAGAGCTGCTTGATCTCCTGGGCGAACTGCGTGTTCGCAAACCGTGGCTTGGCGACGATCCCATGCTCGCGGCGTTGAATCCATTGCGCCGAGCCAATCGGGGGCAGATCGTAGCGATGCGCGAAGAGGATGACGGGGTTCTTCTTGAAGTTCTCCAGGTCGATCCCCTTGGGATCCACGACCTCGTTCATGCGGTCAATCGCATCGGTCGTGATCATCACCGGCCGCGTCCCGTCGGCGTCCTTGTCTTCGTCGAGCAGCTCTCCCACGAAGAACAAGCGCACGATCTCCTGCACGCCTTCACGAATCTTGTACTGCTCGCGCAGCTTGATCCCTTCCGGCGATCCCAAGTTGATTCGCAACACTCTCGCGTCCATGTGTCCTCCTATGCAAACACAGGCTCGACGGTACAACGGCAATTGATGATTTCTTCTGGTGATCCGCTCGGGTCGCCAGGATGATCGAGCCATTCGCCGCCAACTTGGAACGACTCATTGATGCCGACCTCTTGCCCTTCGGCATCCGCGTGGGTTTGTCGCACGCGCTCATCATTCGCGGTGAGCCAGCGTTTGGTCTTGATGCCCGCCGCCCGGTAGGACAGCAGGGAGCCGACATTCGACGCGCTGACGACTTCGGTGCGGGCGATCCTCAATGACCGATAGCCGAGCAGTTGCTGATAGAGGTCATCAATGCGGGAGGCGATGTCCATGACGGACTCTCCCTGCAGCACGCCGTCGCCGATGGTATCGGTGAGAGCTTGCGCGACGTTCTCCGTCACACGCTTCGAGAAGAACGCCACGCGCTTGTCAATCGCGTGCAGCACCGATTGGTTCAGCACGTCGAAGTTCACCTGCGCCCCGGATTGCGCCGCCCCGAACTCCGCGCCGATCTTCACCGCCTGCTCGACGAACGGCTGGCTCCGTTGGCGCAGCCGTTCCTCCTCCTTCGCCTTCGGAAACAGCAGGTGCGCGGCCAGCGGCTCATGCGCCTTGATGACGCCGTGGCTGGCCTTCTTGAAATGCTCCAGGTTCAACTCGACGATGCGCCGTTGTTGCACGAAGTAATCTTGCAGGTCGCGGAAGAAGCGTTTCTCGGTCGGCGTGATGACACGCACGAACTGGTATCGCTTTTGCGTATCGCTGGCCTTGCCCACACCCTTCGGAGCCTCCGGCCCGGTCGGCGTGGCGATGGGCGTTTGGCTCGGCGGCTCAGACGGATTTCCTGCGCCAGCCATGCTGTATGGCAGATCGCCCCATGGCACCGGCTCCTCGCCGTCCGACTCACGCACCTCATTGATCGTCACCACCCCGCGATCCAGGTACGCGCTCATCTTCGTCAACGCGAACTCGCGGTTCTCCGGCACTGGGTCGTCGAACTTGACGTAGAGGTTCGGGTCGTAGATCGGCAACAGCTGCTCGTTAATCTTCTGCTCCATGCGCCGCAGCCGCGGCAACACCGTTTCGGACTGGTACGTGAAGTCGTTGGTTTCCGCGTTGGCGCGGTTGACGTGCTCGGTCAGTCCCAACTTTGAGGGCGGGACGCCGAACATCGCGCAGATTTCCTCCCGTGTGGCGATGCGCCCGCGCAGGTAATCCAGTTCCTTCGGGTTGAACGCCGTGTTGGTATACGTCAAGCCTTTCTCCAAGATGGCGATGTTCCCGGAACGGGACGCGCCCTGATACAGGGAGTTCCACATCGTCCGCAATCGCTCCACCTGCGCGTCGGTCAATTCACTGTCGGTCGTCAGCGCACCATCGGGACGCGCCATATTCTTGAACAGCGCGATCTCGTACTCTTTCTGAAACGTGTTGCTGTCAATCGCGTAGTGGCCGCCCTCGACACACCCCTTGCCGTAGTACGGGCTGTCGGGATTCGGGAACTTGAACTGAATGATTTCCTCAGGCGTGAAAGCCACTGGCCTCGGCATCTGCGGCAGCAGGTACATATAGCCATCGACCATCCGATCCTTGCCGGGCACAATCCGCATATAGTGGGCGAGCAGCGGATAAATCTCGCCGGGGATCATGCGCCCGTTCACGCCAGCCAGCCGCGTCGGCGCGAGGTACCAGTAGGCGTTCCCCGTCAACTCCATGTAGAGGTCGGTGATCTCTTTCAGATCAAACTCATTCATGTACGGATTCACGTTCCGCATGAGGTCGAGGAAGATGTGATCGGTGATCTCCTGGTCATCGCTGGTGACGCCCACCACTCCCGTCCGTTGGAACAAGCGCAACTTGACCTTGCCGACCGACTGCGCGTTGATGCGGGCGCAGGCGAACACCCAGGAGTTATCCGCCTTGACCATTGAGTTGTAGTTGGCTGGCTGGACGCGCCCATAGGATGATTCCCCAGGCAGACCGGTCGGCCAGACGGGGCGAGTGTTGGCGGGCGGGAGCAGACGGGCGAGCGGGGCCAGCAAATCCAGCGGCATCACCGTTTAGCCTTTGATTGAAGATACAGTGCCACGCTATAGCCCAGGCAGCAGAGCCCGAGCACAGCTAAGCCCACGAGCCGATGCAGCATCCAGGCGGCGGTCACCAACAGGCCCAGGCCCACCACAAAAAGGCACGAGGCGAGCGTAATCATCCGACCGGCCTCCACACGGCGTCATCCGGCGCATTGACGCGCAGGATGCGCAGACCCAGTCCGCCGCCGGTATACTGTTGGGCTTGCCGCGCCAACAACAGGCCGTCCACGCGATCCGGACTCTGCACCCCTCGCTTGCGCAGCTCCTCTTTGCTCTCCAGCTTGATCTTGCCCTTCGGCGTGCTGTACTTGCGGCTCGTCATTTGGGCGATCTGTTCATCGTCGTTCAGGAGTTGAAAGAGCCCGAGCCGGAGATCCTCTCGCAGCTCCCACCACATCTCGGCGCCCTTGTCGACATAGTCATCGTCGTTGTTGGGCTTGCCGCCGAAGTTGACCGCGATCACCGAGAGGCCAAGCGCACCAGAGGCGTCCATCAGCTGGTCATAGACCCCGGCCCCGACTCCACCGACATCGACCGCGACGGTCTTGATCTGCTCCTCGCGGGCGACTTGGAGTGTGCGTCCCGTCACCTCGAGCGTGTCCTGCCCGTGGATGGCGACGTGTCGCGCCTGACGCTTGCCACGCACAACGGTGATGACGCTCTCATCACCGCCCTTCCAGGCCACATCCACCCCAATGCCCCCGGCACCCTCATCGGAGAGTTCCAATTCCGTGGCCCGTGTGGCCCACGCTAAGGGGATCACCACGTCTTCACTGGCGTCCGGCACCCGGCCCAGGACACGCAGCTGATAAAAGGGCGATTGCTCGCCCCACTTGCGGAGGCGTTCCTGGCACCATTCGAGCGTGGCCAAGCCAGGGATCTGCCGCTGCGCATTGGCTTCGGCCGCTTCCCACGCACTGATCTCAATCAGATGCCAGTCGAGACACCGGCAGGACACCCCTTTGCGGCAGGCCGTGCGCACCATTTCATAGAAGGGCCCGGAGCCGGCGGGCGGCTGTGAAATCGCCAGCACCCGCACGTAATCGCCTGTCGTGAGGCCTTCCAGGCTCTCCCAGATGGAGGGATGCAACCCGGAGGCTTCCGAGAGCAGAATCAGCACGTTGCGCTCATGGAAGCCTTGAAACCGGTTGCTAACGGTTTGGCTATCCTTCGTCGCAAAGCCGATGGCATAGTGCTTCTCGGCGAACTTCCATTCCTGCTCCAGCATCCGGCCGCCTAATGGCACCTTCGCGTTCTTGACGGCACTACGAATCTCACCCCAGACGACCTTGTTGACCTGCCGATCGGAAGGAGCGGTCGTAATCACAATGGACGGAATCCAATTACTGAGAAACCACGGGACGATGCGACCGCTGAGGAAGTCCTTGCCGGTCGCATGCGCCGAGATGACGAGCGTGCGCTGATGGGCCATCACGGAATCCCACATGAGGGACTGTTTGGCCCACAGCTCCGGCCCGGCCAGCACATCCCGGTAGAAGCTGCGCCAATCAGTTTGAAAATGGTGCTGCAAGTCCAGCACCTGTTCGTCCGTTAAGTCGTCCACCATGGCTTCGGGCATTGACCACCGCACTCAGCAGGCCGACCCAGCCTGCATCGCTGTCCACTTTCAAGGACTTTTGCTCGATGAGCTTCAAGCGCTCCGCGAGATCCAAGAGCCGATCGTCTTCCGCAGCCAGCTGCTCCAGACAGCGGGCTTTCACCATGTCCAGCTTCGTGCGGGCGTAGGTGAACCACAGCTCCTTGGTGCGTTCCCGGTGATGCAGGAACAGCTCTTTGAGCACACCACGTTTGGTCAGCAGCTTTATTTCCCCGCCCAAGATGCGCCCGCCCTCCTCGATGTACCAGTAGGCTTTCCGCAGTTCCAAACCTTCGATTTTTGCGATTTCGGTCGCCGTCATGCCGCGAATCACGTAGCGGTAAATCTTTGCGGCGCGTTCCTTTACTTCCTCTTGCTTGCTCACTTTCTCCATCGCAATTTCAGCCGCCAGTGACATCAGTCACCTGTCCGGTGGTCACCACACCTTGCAGGTCCGGATTGCCGGCCAGAAATTCCGCCGCCAAGTACTCCAAGGCCCGCCCACGGACATTCTTGCCGTCCAGCTGCTCCTCGATCTGCTGCAGCGCTCGGTCGATAATCTCGGCCTGTGGCTTGTGGACGACAAACGTCATCACCTGTAAGGCATCCCGCTCCTCCATCTGCGCTTGCAGCTCGATCGTGGCACCGATGTCATCTGGCAGCTTGAGCAGTTCCTGATGATCCTCTATCTCCTGATCCTCCAGGCCCAGCTCGCGCCCCAAATCGGCGATCGGCACACCGTCCTTCGCGATCTCCGCGACCAACAGTGCTTGCTTGATCGGGACATGCTGACCTCGCAGAAGGTTCATCTTGAGCGTGCCGATTTTCGCGCGCAGCTCTGAGGTGCTGATGACGGCGCAGGGAATCTCGGTCAGTCCGGCTTCTTTGGCCGCGCGCCAGCGCTGTTCGCCATCGATCAGCTCAAAGTTGCCATCAGGCATGGGGCGCACCAGCGGTTCGCTGAGAAAGCCCTCCTGGCGAATGCTGGTGACCAACTCTTGGAATGCTTGCTGGGACATGACATTCGGGTTCCATCGGTTCGGCCGGATCCGCTCAACCGGGATCTGCTGGATGTGCTGCAGCGCGTCAGCCATGAGTCACCACCGCGAGCAGTTCCTTGCGCACCGCCTCCGCATCGCTCTTGCGGGTGAAGGCATAGCGGAAGTTCACTTGATGTACGGCGGCGGCCGGGGCGACCGCGTGGACCATCAGATCGAACTCTTGCAGTGAGTAGCGCTGACTGCCGTAGCTGAGGACCACGACCGGAAAGTGACGCGCGCAGTCCAAGAGCTGCATCACGAACTTGCCGGCGTCCTGGCTGTTGAAGGCGCTGACCGCGCGCGGCTGTTCGCGTCGCTCAATGATTTGATCGAGCACGCCGTAGAAGACTTCGTAGGGTTGCGCGCCAGCATAGGGCGGATCCAGATAGCAGATGTCCCCTTTCGTGCGGCTAAGAAACTCAAAGACATCTTCCTGATGTGCTTCGTTCACATGCCCGCTTGGGAAGACCGCGGCGTTGATCTGTTCCTTGGTCTCTTGGAGAATCCGCACGGGATGCATGCAGGTATACGGAATCTTTTTCGTGCGCGAGCGTCCCAGCCCTTCATAGGCGTCCGTCTCCAGCTTCTGGAAATAATCGACCGAGTGAATCTGGCTATAGGGCGTGATCTTGAGCATATATTTCACCAGCGCCAGCCGCAGCAACTGCTGCTTGGTGCGGTGGGCGATGTCGGCAATGGCCGCGATCGCCTGGTCGATAAAGAGCGCGTGCTTGCGCATGAACATCGCGGGCACAAAGTGCTCCTCCACGAAGTGGCGATTGCTGGGCCCACCAAGAAAGAGCCGGTAGATGTCCTCATCGCTCAAGGTCACCCTATCGTTCACGATCAGGCTGTCCATGATGATGCGGCTGCGATCGGCCAGGTCGTTGCTGATCACTTTCATCCCCTGAGCCTTGGCATAGAGCGAGACCGAGCCGCCTCCACAGAAGCCATCCAACAGGGTCGTCTGGGACCAACGCTCACGAGGAATGACGCGGGAGATTTCTTTGAAGATGACGGGGCAGAGGGCGCGTTTGCCCCCAAAGTAGGCTGGTAGGGCACTGAAGCGGCTCCACATGGTCTCTCAGGGAGAGCGTAGATCAAACTATCGGAGGAATAATAGAGGCGGAACGGGGGCGGAACGTTTTAGGTGGTTCGTGGATCCATGCGCCATCGGCGATAGGCGCGTGCGTTTTCAATGCGGTGCATTCGCAAGGTTTTATTGGTCTTATAACGGCGACGGTAACGCTCGTTCCGTGCGAGCTGCCGACAACGGTTATTGCAGTAGCGCTGGAGATAGAATGTGTTGGGCGTAAACTGCCGCTTACACTTGGAGTAGCCGCACTTCATGCTGTTGGATCATGGTCGTTGTGCCCCGGAACAAAGATGGCGACACGTCCGCCGTCTTCCTTGAGTTGCCAGGGCGCCCGATGTTTGTCCAGCTGGTCAATGGCGAATTGGATCTGTTCCCGCCCCCTCACCCAGACGGTGAGTTGTTTCAGACATGACGGTGCCCTGCTGACAGAACGATCCACGATGGTCATGACACCTCCACGTCAATTCTCGGCCGCGTTGCATCATATTCACAAGTTACGCTGGAGCCCACGTAGCGATCATGTGGGTAGGCCATCCCCGTCAGCGCATCCAGGACGGCTTTGAGGACGTTGTCCGGATCGGGATGCGCACGGTTTTTGAAGAAGCAGCGGACATGCACCGAAATCGCGGGAGGATCGAGGCGTCGGCGGGCGACTTTCAGAAACGCCATTGCCACGCTCGACTCAAAACGCCTCGTTTTCTCCGGCGTATAAAAATGCTGCCCCCGCCCTTTGCGCGGCCGTTCCTTGCCGACGGGCGAGCCTTCGACGATAAACTTAATGCTCATCCGGGATGACCTCCCAGAACATCCGTAAGGTGCCATCCGTCGTGATCACATCATCCCGGGCGGCACAATGCGCGTGTACCAGTGTGGCCTGCTCGCCGTAGCGCACGCCTTTGACCCGCTGCCCGTTGATCAGCTGTTTCTCGCACCGCGGACAGAGAGGCAGTTCAATGATCATGTCGTGCTTGTCCTGCGCGTGAGCTCCTGCCGCGCCTGTTCCAGGAGCATCATTGCGTAGCGTTTCTCATATTCATCAATCAGGAGGTGCAGTTCTTCCGTCGTCATGCGACGAAAGAATCTGGGGAGGTGTTGGGAGGGCACCCGCTGCTCCGGCACGGGCGTTTCTCCGATCAGGAGCACAGTATTGACGACTGATACCGGAAAGACGGTACGGGTACCGTCACGCTCGATCCCCTCATAGATCGCCTGCAAGGCCAGACACGCACGCCGTTTTGAATCAATCATCTCGACGCCCATATGCAGCCGGTCTGAATCAACGCCGCACCGAAATAGATGAGCGCCCAGGCCAGCTGGGCCCGCATCAGAAAAACCGCACACGCACCGAGATTTAGCACCAACAAAGCCAGCAAAAACCAAGCAGGTGTCATCGATAGAGCTCCATTTGGTATTCCGTACGGTGTGCGATCCCCCACGCGATCGATTGGCGTCCGGTCAGACGACACGTGCGCCGGCCGACCTCGCCCACGAGGCCCTTTTCGCGCAGCTCAAAGACTCGTGGCGTAACGCTGTTAATCGGCCAATGGAGGAGACCGGCCAGCTCCAGATTCGTCATTCCCTCTGGATGTTCTTGAATGACGGCCCACACCGCGAGCTGATGGGCACCCAACTTTTGGGATTTGATGAGCTCGTCATATGCTTGGAGTGAAGTAGCCTGAACACTCATGGCGTAGGCTCGACCGTCACCCGCAGCTTCCCCACCTTGAGCGGCGCCAACTGCTCAAACGCCGACCGGCTGAGATCAATTACGACGCCTCGCTCGCGTGGTTTGCGCCCGGGTCCGAAGTCGAGATGGGTCACGATCACACATCGATCCGTTTGATCGGCCAGACACACCCGATACGATTTGCCGAATCGCCGGTGCGGCAGGGCGCAGACGTAGGCGCTGTCGTAGAGCCGGATTCCACTGGCGGTGATGCCGCTGTTGCCCTCGCGCTGACAGGAGGACACTGTAAAGTAGGTCGCATAACCGGTCTGCGTTTCCGCGTTGGCGATGCCGGCGATGAGCCACATGATCAGGAAGGCCGCGAGGCTCACCCAGAACAAGAGCCTGTCCTCACTGAGCGTGTTATTCCTTATGGCCTTCGCGCCCTTCATACGGTCGCCAGCGCTCTCCAGCGTGTCCCGTCGCCGAGCTGATGCTTCGCCAGTTCCGCCTGAATCTCCCGCAAGGTCTTGCGTCCACATCCTCGGAAACGCAGCACATCCTGTGGGTCGGTGCGGAGCAACTGCTCGATGGTGTCAATCTTCGCCAGCGCGAGCACATGCATGGCCCGCACACTGAGCTCCAACTCGCGCACCGGTCGGGTCTGCAGCGTGTCTCGCTCCACGACGGCGGCCTCCAGAGGCAGCGTCTCCATGATTCCGTAGAGACGCCGGAGGCGGTACCGCGCCGCGCCCAAGCGCAGTTTCCGGAGTGCCTTGGCCTGGATCTGTCGGATCCACTCCCGTGTCACCGAGAACTCCAGACCGCACTCTTTGAGAGTCTTGCGGCAGAAGATTCTCCGGTCGAGCACCAACGCCTCGCGCTCGGTGAGCGTGTGACGCAGCACATCGATTACCGCCCGCTCGCGCGCCTCCTCCACGGTCAGGTCAAAGACGGCCTGAAAGAGCCGATCGGACACGTTCACCGCTTGCGGTTCGCGGCGATCCTCGCTGGGCGTCACTGGCTCAGGCATCGGCCCGTCCCCCCATCCCGTACAGTTCCACGCTATACGCCCGCCCCAACTTGTAGCCAATGGGCATCCGCATCTCGTCATAGCAATCCTGACTGTCCTGCTCGGCATCCTGATGCGCGTAGCAGCAACACCGATAATCCGGGGCATGGCCGCAGGATTTGAGCGGGGCTTTCTTGTCCACCATCTCAGCCGCATCAGGCGTGAGCGGGTGCTTGGGACGGCCAAGGTATTCAGGCATCAGGCGTGTGCTCCTACGGGTTGCTTCGCGGGGATGTTGCCGACCTTGCTGATCAGTGCCTTGATCTGCTCTCTGGCTGACGGATCCCCGTAGGCCCGTTTGAGCCAGTTGCGGATCGTTGCGGCCCAGTCCTTGCGCTGGCCTTCCCACTCCCCGCGCGCGGCGCAGTAGCTGACGATCTTGCGCAGCTCCCCCAGGATCCATTTGGGCCCGACATCGCTGTAGGCATCAAACAACCGGCGCATGACCCGTTCTGGATCCTGGAGCCGATTGATCGGTGAGGTCTGTTGCAGATAGGCCAATACCGCCTGTTCGTCGGTTGTGAGCAGTCGCGGCGGGGTTTCTGGAGTGGGTAGTTGTACTTTATTTGTATTGGTAGTAGTACCTAACCTAACCTTACCTAACCTATTAGAGACCTTGGTAGCCCCTACATAGCCCCTTCCAAGCCCCTTAAAAGCCCAGGCATAGCCCCTCTTGCTGTAATGCGAGACCAGATCACCCACCAAGGGGGAGTCGGCATACTGCCGCAAGATCGCCTGAATATGCTGGAGCATGTACTTGTTTTCGGAGACAATCCCTGGTTGGTGCTTCATGGCGTTGGTGATCCAGATAACCCCACGTTCCTCGTCATAGCGCACGCGCGTGTAGCCGTTCTGTGGGGTCTGGATCTCCTTGAAGGCGACCTCGAGCCGATCGCCGGTCAAGCTGGTCTCAAAGGCGAGCGTGATCTTGCTGACGGCATAGAGCCCGAGGGGGTTATTGCGGTGGCTGGTGATCAGGTTCAGGAAGAGCAGCTTAGCGTCGCTGCCCCAGGACTGGAACACCGGATCGCCCCAGGTGCTATTGAGCACTGGCTGGTATTTCGCCATGTCAGAACGGGCTTTTGCTCGTCGCTACCCCTGCCGTTGCCTGCTCGTAGTGCTCGAGCACGGCCTTGTCGATCGCGTCTTTCAGACCTTTGTTCTTGATGAAGACGAGCGCGTAGTACTTCTGGTCGTTGCCCTTCTCCGCCGGCATCGAGACGAAGAGCCCGTTGCTGCCGTCCAGCACCTTGACGCCGTTGATGTCCATGATGTCGCCGTACGTCTCTGACGTGATCGTGATCGAGCACGCGGCCTTCAGCGCGCCCTTGTCGATGAACCGGAATCGTCCCACTGCAACCTGCATCGTTGGCTCCTGGTCGTACCGCGGTGCGAGCCGGGCGCCGCGCCAGACCCGCACCGCTTCTTTAGTGGGACGCTTACGCCTCCGGGAGTGCCGTCGGCCCGGTCTTGGCGGCTGGCTTGGCACCGGCGTCGATCTTCTCGCGCTCCTGAATGCAAGCACGCTCCAGCACACTCGGCCCATCCGGCTGTGGCGCGATGACCGCTTCCAATACTTCCAGCTCCATTTGCTTGACGGCTTCCCAGGATTTCACGCCGAAGACCTTCTCGGCCACGATCACGGCCGCTTGCCGATCCTTCGGCGAGGTGCTTGGTAGCCACCGCGTGAACGTCGCTTCGATCTCGCCGAGCACGATCTCTTTGCGCTTGCGACGCTCGAAGTAGGCGCGATCGTCTTCTTGCGATGGGAAGAGCGAGCCGGTGCCGCCACCTGCCTCCAGCCCTGAGTGCGTGGCGTTCTTCAGATGCCAGGCGATGACCGGGTCGAACGCCGTGACGACCGCGCGCGCGTTGGCCTCATCATCCGGGGTCGGCGTGAAGACGAGCTGCCGGCCCATCAGGAGTCGGGCCCGGTCTTTCTCCACAGTCGCCACGAAGTCGAGCGAGGAGCCGATCGCCATCTGCTCGGCGGCCTTCGCCTTCTCTGCCTTGTCTTTGGCGTGGTGCAGGCGCTCTACCGCCTCGGCGTTGTCGATCTGCTGCATGTAGATGAGGAGTGCTGGCTCGTGGCCGAACTGCTCGCCCGCCTTGAACTTCGTGTCGCTCTTGTAGAACTCGAGCTTCCCGCGCTCGTTGACGGTGGTCGCGTACTCCCACCCCATGCGCGCGCAGACGAGGTAGTGCAGCTTCGAGGTCACGTACGGCTTGGTGAACAGCCGCCAGGTGTCGTACAGCGTCGAGAAGTCCTTCATCTCAAGCGCTTTGTAGCCCGACTTCTGCGCGAGGAAGCTCTCGATGACGTCGTTCCAGAAGTGCGTGACCGAGTCGAGGATCAACACCTCGCCGCTGTCGTGCAGCGCCTCCGTGACCTGGACGAGTCGCTTGAACTCCCGTGTCTTGATGACCTCCAGGCGCATGCCCGCCTTCTCCAGGACGCTGGCGACGAAGTCCGAGCCGCCCTCGGAGTCAATCATGTAGACCGACTTCTTTCCCTCCCGCCGCGCGATCTCGCGCGCGAGCCACGTCGCCGTTGTCGTCTTGCCCGACCCCTGCGCCCCGTAGAACCCGAACTTGCAGAAGCGCGTGTCCGTCCCGGCCGTCTTGAAGCCGAGCTTGCCCGGGTCGATCATCGTGACGACCTGCCCGTTGGAATTGCCGACCACGGCGGGCCGCGTTCTCGTCATGACGCGCTCCGTCGCCGCCGTCCGCGGCGGATCTTCCGCCACAAATGGCCGATCTGCGCCAGTTGCCGACTTCATCACGAACCTCCTTGACTACGCAGGACGCTGTGGTATCCTGCTTGCGAGCCGCCCAAACGGCTCAGCAGGTTCAAGCGCCGGTGCGCTGCGTTCGCATCGGCGTTTTCTTTCCTCGATGAACGCCTCAAATTCCTCGTCATCGACGAGATCGATGGCGTACGGGGACCAGTCGTAAGGGTTGGCCATTCCTGCTCTGCTCCGCCTGCAGTGCTGCAAACACCCGATCAGTCACGCGATCGACCTCCTCGTCAGTCAGTACGGGGTGCCGATCTGCGCCTGGTCGCTCCGCAAGACACAAGGCCGCGACACGAAATCCCGCCGAGGTCATCGTTCTTTCTCCATCCGTCCCTTCATGGCCAAGAAGCGCAGCCGTTCGCTGAGGATCTGCACTCTGGCTTTGCGTTCCTCCAACCAGCGCAGGTCGTTCAGCACCGTCGCATCGAAGCGGGCGCGCTCCAGTCGTTCGGCCAGTTCCACCGCTAATTCTTTGAAGTCCCATGCAAGCGACCGCTCCGAGAACCGCCCGCTGCCTGCTGCGCCCATGGCTAATCACGGTTAATCGAAATTTCTTTTGCGCGTTTTTCCACTGGAGCCGCTATAGTGCGGTGGTGGGCCACGTTCCAGGTCTTCCAGCGGCATGTACGGCTACAAAACCGTTGCCATCGCCTCATTGGATGGAACGGTTGGCCGCAGCATGCACAATGCGTTGCTTGCCCTGAGAAATGCGTTGCTTGATGGGTTTGAGGCCTTAAGGGCTGCTGAGTACTTGCCGGACTGATAGGTGTCTTGCAACGCGTTGTAGAGCGAGATAGAATGGGTCGGTTAGCGGCCATCTGTGACTTTTGTCGCTTGATTGGCAATCCACTCCATGAGCAGACGTCTGGAGAACCGCATCGGGGCGCGCTCGCCGTCTCCGAGGCGAAACATGCCAGGGATCTCTCCGGCATTCGCCTTCTCGTAGATCGTGTTGGGATGGAGTTGGAGCAGATCAGCTACCTGCTCTACGGTGAGGATGTCGTCCGGTTGGTTGACTTGAGGTTGGGTAGTTTTCATGTACAGGCATGACTATATTCTACATTGCACAATTTGTCAAGTGAAAAAATCTAATGCGTGGTGAACGTAGGTTCTATGTCGGGGAGCGCATCAAAGAATTGCGCGAAGCCAGGGGGATAGGGCAGCTCGCCTTGGCGGTAAACATCAAAAAAAGACCGGAGACAATCTGGCGTTGGGAGCGCGGAGGTGGCATCAAAGAATCAGACTGCCGAAGACTTGCCAGGGCTCTCAATGTGACCTTTGACGAAATAGTCCAAACCCCTCTGCCCCCCGGCGCCGAGCCGCTCCCCACCTCCTACGTCAAGGTGCCCTTGCTTGGCATCTGCCCCGCCTCAGACAAGAAGATCGTCCTTGACGAGGTGATCGAATGGGAATGGCTGCCACGTGAGGACGTGCGCGGGCGGCGAGTCTACTTACTGAAGGTCAAAGGCGATTCGATGAATCGCGCGGGGATTGATGACGGTGATAAGATATTAGTTGATGCCGAGGCGCAGCCAGACAACGGGCAGGTTGTCGTCGCGCGCATCGACGGTGAGTCGACGATCAAGCGCTTTTACCGAGACGGCACAACGGTGACGCTTTCACCCGACTCGACGAATCCTAAACACCAGCCGAGGATGTTCACGAAGCAAAATGAGATTATGCTGCGCGGCGTCGTCAGAAGTGTATGGATGAAGCGGGTCAAGTAGGGTGGGTGCCATGGAAAGGGTTCTTGAAATGAAACGACTGCTATCAGTCGTGCTACTTTGTTCCGGATGTGCGGCGACGGTTCCGTACCTGAATAACGCATCATCGACGGAACTGCTGCAGATTGAGAGTCGTGAACTCCCAGCGGATTATGAGACTGCATTCCGCGCAACCGTTGCTGGGTTACAGCAAGCAGGCTATGTGATTGCCACAGCTGAGCCGATTTCCGGCGTTGTGACAACGACCAGCAAACCTGGATCTGTGATGCGGAAGGCGATAAGTTTTGTGGTCGCTGTTTGGGGAGGGAATCAGACCCACATCGTCTCAGCGCAGGTACAGCGCGTGGGCCCCACAATATCCCGCGTGCGCCTTAAGATCATCCAAGAAGCGACAAATAGCAATGGTCGTCGCAGTGAACTATCTGACATAACCGAAGTGACAGACTATCGCGCCGCAGTATCCTCGTTGCTTGACTCTATTACATCCCAGTTACCTAAGACATGACTGACCGCCTTTCTCAGGGCGACCGCATCAAATGCACTTTTGAAGGCCTGGAAGATCGCGCGCTCCTCAAGGAGTTAGGTGAGTTTTTAAGGCACCAAGCCACGATCAATCGTCTCGTCAGCCGCATTGTCGTCCCAAAGGATAAGCCAGGGATCGCCATCGAGCTGCGGATGCCGATCCCTGAGATCATTGAGCTGAACTGGCGCGACTACAGGGTCCGTGCGACTGGATTTAATGGTGAGTTATTCATTGCTTGCAAGAAACATGGCGAAATCCTTTGAAGTATCCAAATCAACCACGAATAATGAAGAACGGTAGCCGACCTTATACCTTTATCGATCTATTCGCGGGAATGGGTGGAATGCGAATCGCTCTCGAGCGTCTTGGCTGCCGGTGTGTGTTCAGCTCTGAGTGGGACTCCCATTGCCAAAAAACTTATGAAGCTAACTTCGGGGAGCGTCCAGCTGGCGACATCACTAAGATCCAGAGCAAGAACATACCAAATCACGAGATCCTCTTGGCCGGTTTCCCTTGCCAGGCCTTCAGCATAATGGGTGACATGAAAGGCTTCCAGGACACGCGCGGCACGCTGTTTTTTGAGGTCGAGCGAATTTTGAAAGCGAAGCGTCCCGTCTCGTTCATCTTAGAGAACGTCAAGCAGCTCGTCGGCCATGACAGAGGCCGGACTTTTCGAGCTATCCTCGATCACTTGGAATCTATCGGATACTACACGAACTGGAAGGTACTAAACGCCCTCGACTTCGGTCTGCCCCACAAGCGTGAGCGAATCTTCATTGTCGGATTCCTGAAGCCGTATGCTTTCCAGTTCCCGAGCGGTGGTATCAGGAAGATCGAATTAGATGAGATCCTCCAGAAGGATGTGGATAAGAAATATTACGTCTCAAAAACGATCCGAGACAAACGTTGGTCAATGCACAAGCCATCCTGCATACCCAGCATCTGGCATGAGAATAAGGCTGGCCACATCAGCTCGTATCCTCACGCTTGCGCTCTCAGAGCCACAGCCTCCTATAACTATCTTCTGGTCAATGGCGAGCGGCGTCTCACGCCCAGAGAAATGATGCGCCTGTTAGGATTCCCTGACAGCTTCAAGGTCGTCTGCTCATACAGTCAAGTGAAGAAGCAGGCCGGAAACAGCTTAGCCGTGCCAGTCGTCGAGGTAGTTGGGCGAGAGGTTCTGAAATGCCTGAGGGGCGAGGTGTCACTTGCGCCAGATGCTTATGCTCGGCAGGGTCTCCTGTTCCCTGAGCTTGAGCAGCACCAAGAGCGGAAGGCAATGGAGTTGGCGATAGCCGCTCGATGACGGTCAGCAAAGCAAAACAGCACCTTGACCACGTCATCTCGATCTCGCGTGTCGATTGGTATAAACCCATCCAGGTCGCTGAGATCTTCTATAAGCATCGGCTCGATCCCCAATCCCTGAATCCCGACAATCTGGAGACCTACAGGACGAGGTCAAAGAAATGGCGAGATGAAATCACCGTGAGGCTATTAAGGAAGCGGTGCACATCGTCCGCAAGGTTCCAAGACAATCTGTTCGAGGCCAATGCCACCCCTCCACCTGTCTTGAAGGTACTGGCGGAGGTCAACAACAAGACTGGCGGGGCGGTGGAAGCATATATCTACCAGGGGTTCATGTCGCGCCAGGGGATGCTATCGGAGATTGCCGCGTTTTTAGTCGGCGTCAAGCCGGAGAACTTCCGCCTGCTCGACCTGATCTCGAAGTTCATCCATGAGCCAGGACTTCGCCGGAGCATTGACAAGGCGTATGAGATCGTCGTCTACGCGCTCTTTGAGAGTTTGGTCGAGGCATTGAACGCGGAGGTCAGGCTTTCCGTCTCTGAAAAAAGAACGGAGCTCGTCAAAGAGTTTGAGGGCTTCACCAAGCGCGTACTCGGGATCTCCGCTCAGCAGCTTTCGATTGCCATGCCGGCGAAGCTCTATCGGGCTGGGGTCACTAATGCCGCAGATCGTGGCCTGGATATGTGGTGCAATTTCGGGCCGGCAGTCCAGGTGAAACACTTGACGCTGACCGAGGATCTCGCCGAGGACATGGTCGAACAGATCGCGGCTGACAGCATCGTGATCGTGTGCAAGGATGCCGAGGAGGAGCCGACCAGACGGATCTTACAGCAGATCGGCTTATGGAGCCGCGTACGAGGGATCATCACGCAGAGCGAGCTGGAGGAGTGGTATCAGAAGGCCCTGTGCGGAAAGCACAAGGATCTTCTGGCCGATAACCTCATCAAATACCTGAGGATGGAGTTCTCCAATGAGTTCCCGGCCTGCTCAGAGATCGTACAGTTCATGCAGGAGCGAGGGTATGACAAGTTGGCTTCAGTGGAGTGGTGGAAAGATAAGCCGGCGGACGCCAAAGACGCGAGATCGCGTTGACCCGCTCACGCGCTCCAGGATTATGGCGGCCGTTAAGAGTAGTGGTACCCGCTCGACGGAGCGTCGGCTCATGGCGGCACTCGCAAGCAGTGGAACGCGCGGCTGGCGGGCGCAAGCGCGCGACCTTCCAGGTACGCCAGATGTCGCGTTCACCAGGATGCGACTGGCCGTTTTCGTAGACGGCTGCTTCTGGCACGGTTGCCCAAACTGCTACCGAAGGCCCAAGAGCTCCCAGGCCTACTGGGACGGGAAGGTCGCCCGTAACGTCAGTCGAGATCGAAACAATCGGAATCGGCTCCGTAGGATGGGGTGGGCTGTCCTGCGTTTCTGGGAACACGAGGTCGCGGCGAGCCCGATCAAATGCGTCGAGCAAATTAGGAAGAGGCGATAACGATGGGCAAGATCGAGCGAGAACGGCATGGGTACTTGTGGGCAACCACCGATGAGTACAAGAGGATCGAAAATCTCATGGCCTCATCTGGGGTCTATAGAGCGAGTCGATCCGTGAACACAAAAGCCGACTTCGTGAGAGTCGCACTCATCGCGATTGGGGAGCTGCTGAAAAGAAAGCCGCTGAGCGTTCCGTCGGGTGCTTCACAAGAAGATGTGGTCAACGCCATCGTCAATGCCTTCAAACGTGAAGGGTAGTGATCTATGTGGAATGCCATCGGTATAGCTTGCGGTATCATCGGCTCCGTGGCCGTCTTTTGCTTTATCTTCCGATCGCAGATTATCGACCTATTTCCGCGGCTGAAGACTCTTGGTTTCGCCTCATTCAGTCAAAAGAATCGTAAGCCGGAACGCGATTTGCGTGCTGAAGCCGACACCCTCCTGCGCGAGTTGGACAACGAGCTAATCCGTGAGCAAGAAAAGATCCTCAGCACAGAGCTGGAGAAGCGTTGCGGCCTCAGTGTGGAAGCTGTACCGGTTCTGCTCCGATTCTTAAGCGCAGTGGCCATCGCTTATCGTTTTCTAAATGATTATATGTTTATCTACGGTAGCCAGCTTAGTCTCCTGGACTACCTCAACGAGGACCAGCGTCGGCTCACTGGTGAACCAGCTGAGTCGCTACGGGTGTTCTATAGCCTCGCAGCGGTTCAATACCCATCGCTATATAAGAATGACAGCTTCGATCGTTGGCTTGGCTTCCTCAAGGACCGGATCTTCCTGCGAGAAGATAATGGCCGGATGCGGATCACCGTCTATGGACGTGAGTTTCTGGCGCACATGGTAAAGATGGGATGGACAAAGGATCGACTCGGTTAACATCTTGCGCGATTTACTGCCGCTACTCCTCCGAGCAGCAGCGCGACTCGATGTCCATCGAGGCCCAGCGCCGCGAGTGCCTGGCCTTCGCTGAGAAGCAGGGCTGGCGCGTCCACAAGGTCTACGTCGATGAAGCCCGCTCCGGCACTTCTGACGACCGCGCGGCCTTCCAGGAGATGATCGCCGAGTCCACGGTCAAACACCCGCCGTTCCAGTTCGTCCTTGTCCACAAGCTCGATCGCTTCGCCCGCAACCGATACGACAGCGTGAAGTACAAGGCGCTCCTGCGCCGCAGCGGGGTTCGTGTCGTCTCGGCGACGCAGCCGATCATCGGCTCGGGCGACCCGACCGAGGTACTCCTTGAGGCCATGCTTGAGGGGATGGATGAGTTCTACAGCCTCAACCTCGCGCGTGAGAGCCTGAAGGGGATGGCCGAGAATGCCCGGCGCGGGTGGTGGAACGGCGGTTTTGCCCCACTCGGTTACAAGCTCATCACAACCCAAACCGAGAAGGGCCCGAAGCGCAAGCTCGCTGTCGAAACGTCCGAAGCCAAGCTGGTGCGCCGGATCTTCGCGCTCTATCTGAAAGGCGATGGAGTCAGCGCGATTCGGCACCGGCTGAATACGGAAGGCCTGAGGTGCCGAGGCGGCTACCCGTTCACGAAGAACCTCGTCCTCGGGATCCTACGCAACGAGAAGTACTGCGGGGACGTCACCTTCGGCAAGCGACTCAACAAGCGGCGACGGCCCATGGACTGGAAACTTGATGCGATCACCATTAAGGATACCCACGAGCCGATTGCCAGCCGTGAAGACTGGAACCGTGTCCAGACGATGCTCGATGGACATCGACGCGTCGCCCCGCATCCTCGGGCATCTATGAGCGACTACCTGTTTTCCGGGCTGATCGAGTGCGCGCTGTGCGGGGCGCGCTTCGTCGGCCAGTCCGCCCACAGCAAAGGCCATCGCTACCCGTACTACGTCTGCAACACGATCATCCGCGCGGGCTCTGCTGGCTGCCGGCAACGCCGCTTCAATGCCGAGACCCTGGAGCGCATCTTTCTCTCCAAGCTCCACGAACGGCTCACGACCCGCGAGACGATCAAGAAGCTCATCACCTCACGGAATGAGCTGCTCAAGGAGGCTCAGGCCCAACGGGAGAATCGGCTGCCGCGTCTCAATCAGGAAATCCAGGCCCTCGATCGCAAGCGCACCCGGCTGTTTGAGCTGGCGGAGGAGAACAAAGGGTTGACTTCGGAGGACATCGCGCCCCGCGTGAAGGAGCTGGCGGCGCTCATGCGGGGGAAAGAGCTCGATCGGGATCAGCTCAAAGTCCAGCTGGCCGCCAAGCCGGTCAAGGTTTCTGAACCCGTCATCCGCGAGCTCGTGGATTTCTACGCGGCCCTCTTTGCGGATGAGTCGTTTTGGGGCCGGAAGCGGCTCGTTCACGCCTTCATGGTCTCGGTCAAGATCGATGATCGCTACGCCTACCTGACCTATGACCCGTCGTTGACGTCTGAGCGCTACCGGATCCCTCTCGGCGGAGACGAGGACGGCGGCTCCGCGAATGGATCCGCAGAGCCGCCGCCCCAGTTTCGCATGAAGCGAAAATGGCTCCCCGGGCAGGACTCGAACCTGCGACATGCTGATTAACAGTCAGCCGCTCTACCAACTGAGCTACCAGGGAATGAATCTGGAATTGCGTCTTTGCGAAATACGACTGAACGGTTTGGATCGTGAGACGATCCGGTCGCGGCTGTGACCGCTCCTTGAGCCGACGGCCTATTATACCCCATCCCTCGCCGGACGCGCTAGTACGAGCCTCTGGCTAGAGCGCTCTGCGACCTTCGAGGGCGCGCGCGAGCGTGGCTTGGTCGGCGTACTCAAGGTGGCTCCCCACCGGAATGCCCGAGGCAATGCGGGTGAGCCTGAGATTCTTCGGCCGGATCAGTGTTGAAAGATACGCGGCGGTCACCTCGCCGTCTTTATCGGCGTCGGTGGCCACGATGACCTCTTGCACGATGTTATCCGAGAGCCGCTGCAAGAGTTCGTCGATCTTCAGCAACTCCGGCCCCAGACCATCGAGCGGTGCGATGGCGCCAAGCAAGACGTGGTAGAGCCCTCGGAAGGCACCGGTCTTTTCGATGGCGAGGACATCTTTCGGCTCCTCGACGACGCACAGGATCGATGGATCGCGGGTGGCGTCCTGGCAAATCTGACAACGCGCTGTCTCACTAAGGTTGAAGCAGATTTCGCAAAAGCGCAGGCGCTCTTTGGCGTCAACGATCGCCTGCGCCAGCTGCCGTGCCTCCTCTGGCGATGTGCGCAGCAAGTAGAAGCCCATCCGCTCGGCCGAGCGTGGACCGACGCCGGGAAGTTTTTCCAACGCTTCAAGGAGCCGCATGAGGGGCCGTGCGTACGTCACCATTAGGTAGGACGCGGTTGGTCGAGAATCGTGGCGTTAAACAGTTGGACGATATCCTGGACGATGGGTGGGGTGGAGGACGCCGGAGCCGCTGCGCTGGATGCCGTCGATGGCTCGCTGGAAGGCGGCAACGTCTCGTACTGGACCGAGATCGCCCGCTGGCACAGCTCACGAAGCAGTCGCTCAATGAGCCGACGGTTTTCCGTCACGCTCAACACTTCCTGGTGCAGGGCAAACCCTGGGAGTCCCACGGTCAACGTCCCACCGTCAAGCTGCATCGGTCTGGCATCGGTCAGATAGGCCGCCAGCGACATCTTCTGTTTCCCCAACCGCTCGAGAAACATCGGCCAGATCTCTGAGCACTCTTGCGGCATCATCGTGGAAGTAGCGGAAGGCGCGACGGGTTGTCCCACGTCCTCGGAGGGCTGTGCCGCAGCCGGACTCACCGAGCGCGCCGCTGGCTGAGGCCTGCCGGAAGACGTTGGACTCGATGGAGTTAGAATCATGACGGGTGGCGTGGATCCGGGAGCGGTGCGCAACCGCTCCAACCGCTGACTGATCTCATCAAGCGACTGCCACTGCTCCCGCGTGCACAGCTTGATGACCACCAGCTCGAGAATCGTTTGTGCCATGGGACTTCGGCGGATCAACTCATACGCCCCGGTCAACATCTGGAGAAACAGCAGGAGCTCCTCAGCGGAGGTGTGTTGCGCTTGGGTTTCCAGGCGCTGGAGACGATCGGCGGGCTCATCGATGAGTCGAGTGATGAGTGCCGCGCGAGACGGCGCCTCCGCGATGCTGCGCAAGATCAACAAATTGCGGATATGACGCAAGAGTCCCGTGAGGAGCTGGGGGACGTCTTTGCCCTGCTCCAGTTGCTCCAAGAGGAGCGAGAGTGCGGTGGGCGTGTTGTGCTCAAGGATCGCTTGGGTCCAGTCGATCAGCGCGTCGGAGGCGATCGCACCCAGGAGTGCGGTGACGTCCGCTTCAACGATCGCTCCCTTCACAAAACTGCTTAACTGTTCGAGCACCACTTCCGCGTCGCGCAGGCTGCCGTCGGAGGCGCGCGCAATGGCATAGAGGGCGGGCTCGTCGATCTGGAGCTTCTCCGCTTTGGCCACACGCTGGAGCGTCTGGACGATCGTCGCCGACTCCAAACGACGGAAATCGAAGCGTTGGCAGCGGGAAAGAATCGTTGAGGGCACTTTGTTCGGCGCGGTCGTCGCGAAGATGAACTTGACGTGCGCGGGCGGCTCTTCAAGCGTTTTCAGGAGCGCGTTGAACGCCTCCGTCGTGAGCATGTGGACTTCGTCGATGATGTAGACGCGGAAGGGCCCGCTCGTCGGGGCGTACGGCACCGTCTCGCGCAGGTTGCGGATCTCATCAATGCCGCGGTTGGACGCCCCGTCGATCTCAACGACGTCGAGGCTGTTGCCCTGGGTAATCTGCGTGCAGCTCGGACACTGATTACAGGGGTTTGCCGTCGAACCCTTGGCGCAGTTGAGCGCCTTGGCGAGGATACGAGCGGCCGAGGTTTTGCCAACACCACGCAGCCCGGTGAAGAGATACGCCTGCCCCAGACGGCCGCTCTCCAGAGAGCGCGTCAGGGTCGTCGTCACGTGCGGCTGACCGATGAGTGCGTCGAACGTTTGCGGGCGGTATTTACGCGCGAGTGGCAGGTACGTCATCGAAAACTCATCGTGGGCCCATCAGGATCCCTGCTACGAACAAGAAGAACACGGAGAGGGAGGGATTTGAACCCTCGGTACGGGTTTTCACCCGTACAGCGGTTTAGCAAACCGCCGCACTAGACCGGGCTATGCGACCTCTCCCTAACTCCGAATGTGTTCGACTTACAATTCCGTGCGCGCACCCGACGTCGCCCGTCGCATGAGCGCGTGACACTCCCCCACCAACACCTCTTTGGTGACGACGAGTCGTCGGTTGAGTCGTTCGTTGTTGGTTAAATCGACGGCGGAGCCGCACGCGCCGCGTTTTGGATCGGGGGCGCCGAACACCACACGTGCGGCACCACTGAGGAGCAGCGCGCCGACGCACATCGGGCAGGGCTCTTGCGTGACGTAGACGACCGTCTCGGGCAACCAATCAGACTGGAGCGCGTTAGCGGCTTGCGTGATGGCGATCACCGTTGCGTGCGCGGTCGGATCGCGCAGCAACTTGACCTGGTGATGGGCGCGCGCCACCACTTGCCCCTTGTGGACAATGATCGTTCCAATCGGTAGATCGTGCGACGTCAGCGCTTGTTCTGCTTCCTTGAGCGCTTCGCGCATGTACTGCTCATCCGGTTTTGCTGTCGTGACCATCGGCTACTCTCTGTCCTGGTCGCTTGAGAACTGCGCCCAAGTGGGATCGAACCACTAACCTTCGGCTCCGCAGGCCGACGCTCTATCCAATTGAGCTATGGGCGCGTAAAACTACTAGATGAGCGGCGCCGCACTCGCTGCCTCGCTTGCCGCTCGGTATCGCTCGTTGCGGCATCCGTTGATATTTTCCTTGGCGGGAAATATCAACGGAGAGGGTGGGATTCGAACCCACGAGCCACCTTTCGGCGGCTACGCGATTTCCAATCGCGTTCTTTCAGCCACTCAGACACCTCTCCATTCTATTGGTGCGGTGATGCTTCGTATAGCTCGAAGTTTGTCCGACGGGCGTGGCGACATCAGCTCATGTGTCCCTCGTCGGGAAACAGCAACGGAGAGGGTGGGATTCGAACCCACGAGGGCCTTACGACCCTACCGGTTTTCGAGACCGGCGCCTTCAACCGCTCAGCCACCTCTCCCAAGCCCAACAGTCCCTCCCTCGGATAAAAATACACGGAGGAGGTAGGATTCGAACCTACGGTCCACTTACGTGGACAGCGGTTTTCAAGACCGCCGCATTCGACCGCTCTGCCACTCCTCCGACGGTGCCGCAGGGTCAGATTTAAAAGAACAATCGCTGGATGAGTGTCGAGTACATCAGCTGCGCACGCGACACCCCATCACCAAGCGCTTGCACGAACGAAAACTCCGGCACCGCAAGCGGCAGGCAAGCACCCCCGACTAAGAGCGTCAGGATGAACACCAGCCCAATGGCCAAGAGGTACGTTTCCACATGCCAGCGCTCCCGCTGCTGCTGCAAGTCATTTGCGGTCATGAGCCAATGAAACGCCATCGCCATCCCGATGAGCACCACGACCGGGCCCTCGATCACCGCCCGCTCCACCCAATGCGTCAGCGCCCAACTCAGCACACACAGGAGCACCATGTAGCTGGGGATCACGTACGGGCTAAACGCCACCAGCGTCGAGCCCTGTGACGCCGGATCGGCCGCCTTGGCGCCTTTTGTTTTTCCTTTACCACTGCCTTGCCCTTGGCCTTCAACGCTCGCGACTTGACCGCCGAAGAGCCACACGGCCAGGGCTGAAAACAGCCGATGGCTCGCACGGAAGAGCGACACGGGCCGGTAGAGCAACTCGTGAATGCCGACGTAGGTCAAAAAACCCCAGCTCACCAGCGTGCGCACGTTCACTCCCGAGATGCCGATGCCCTCCAACTGGAGGAGTATGCCCAGGAGCAGTCCGATGACCAGCGGGATCAGCGCCGCGACGACGATGATCTTCACCAGTCGACCGAACAGACTCGAGGCTTTAGAGGTAATCTTGCCCATCACAATACGGGCGCAGCGGCTCAGGAATCCGCACGCGTCCATCGGCTTGTTGATGCGTCTCCAAGAGGCAGATCATCGTGCGCGCCAGTGCAACTCCCGAGCCGTTGAGCGTGTGGACCGGCGCGAGCTTCTTCGTTGCAGCCTGGCGATACCGAATATTCGCGCGCCGAGCCTGGAACGCTTCAAAGTTGCTGCAACTCGAGACTTCTAAAAACTGTTGCAATCCAGGGGCCCAGGCTTCGAGATCGTAGCACTTCGCCGCCGAGAAACTCAGATCGCCTGTGGCGAGGCATACAACGCGGTAGTGCAACCCCAGACGCTGGAGGATCGTCTCCGCCTCGTGCACGAGCCGCTCGTGCTCCTCGTAGGAACGCTCGGGCGTCGTGAACCTCACGAGCTCGACCTTATCAAACTGGTGCACGCGCACCAGCCCCCGCGTCTCCTTGCCATAGGAGCCCGCCTCTCGACGGAAACAGGCGGTGTAGGCCGTGTACGCCACCGGCAACTGGGATTCCTCAAGCACCTCATCCCGGTGCACATTCGTCACCGGCACCTCGGCGGTCGGGATGAGAAAGAGATCGTCATCTTTCAGCCGGTACATGTCCTCTTCAAACTTCGGCAGTTGGCCCGTGCCGAACATCGAGGCGCGATTGACGAGATACGGCGGTGAGAGTTCCGTATACCCGTGTTCTTTGGTGTGGACGTCGAGCATCCAGTTGATGAGCGCGCGCTCCAGCCTCGCTCCGTTGCCGGTGAACAGTGGAAAATGCGATCCGCTCAGTTTGGCGCCTCGCTCAAAATCGATCAGCCCTCGCTCTTGCGCCAACTCGATATGCGTCTTGGCACGGAAGGGATGGGCCGCCGGCTGCCCGATGGTGCGCACAATCTGATTCGCCCTCGCATCACCCACCGGCACGGAGCTGTGCGGAATATTGGGCAGATACTCCGATTGCTTGCGAGTTTCTTCCTCAAGCTCCTTGAGCCGCTGTTCTTGCTGTTTGATCTGCTCTGACAGCTGCTTCAGGTGCGTGGGCGTGGCCATCTCTTTACCAGCCTTTTGGCGCGCGAACTCCTCGGAGCCCTGCTTGAGGGTGTGCCGATCCTGCTCGATTGCTGCGAGCAGCCGCCGACGCTCCTGCTCCAGCACCAATAACGGAGCGAGATCAAACGTGCTGCCGCGCTTCTTCAGCGCCTCGCGAATCGCGTCTGGGTCTTCTCGAAACAACTTCAGATCTAACATCAATTAGCCTTTGATCACGCCGAGCGGACGCATCCGCGCGACCCGCTGAGCTAGCCCGGCGTTGTGCACGACGCGCACGACGTCGTTGACATCCTTATACGCGCTTGGCTGCTCCTCCGCAACCCCTTTGCGTGCGAATCGCGCGTCGCGTGGTTCCTTGCCCAATCAACTGCAGTTTGTCCACTCGCCGCCACGCTTTCACCGTTGCCTCGCGGCGCAACGCGTCAGAGCGGTCATCGCAGGGCTCGGCGTAGACGAGCGTGGCCTGCCCTCGACTCCGCACGTACGCGGACCCCCGGCCCGTGTTGTGACGCCGGAGTCTCGCACGAAGATCCGTCGTGATCCCCGTATAGAGCGAGCCGTCGGCGCACCGCGCGATGTACAGATACCAGGCCATGTGATTCCCTCACACGTGAGCCTGCACGGAGCGAACTTCCAAGAAGCATCACCCAACGCCCGTCACGACGAGTAAAATTCGATGGGCCGCTTGCAACCGAGCCGGTGTACCCAGCGCAGCTGGGTCGGCGAAGGGAGGACTCGAACACTCCCCTCCCTCGCTCACCCCCGCGAGCGAGAAGTCATGGGCCGCCTGGGACTCGAACCCAGCACCCACAGCTTAAAAGGCTGTTGCTCTGCCTGATGAGCTAGCGGCCCACGTTGTGAGAGTACCGACACGTCCGACGCAAATGCGTCTTGGCCGCGCACGAGACGCCGTGTTGGCGCCCCTCGTCGTCATTATAACAATCACCGTGCCATCAGTCCCGATGGAAACGTCCGTCGCGTGGCACGTGACTGGTGGGAGGATCGACCTGACACCCGCCAAGGGGCGGGACACGCGGACACGCATGGAGGAGTGGACGTTGAGCGCCCCACGGCGGGCGAGTCACACGCTGTGGAGCTCTTGCTCTTTGGTCTTCACGAGCGCGTTCACCTGTTCAATGTAGCGGTCGGTCAGCTTCTGGATATGCTCCTGGCCTTTGAACGCGTCGTCTTCGCTGATCTGTTTGTCGGTTTTGAGCTTCTTCACCGCTTCATTGGCATCGCGCCGAATAGTCCGAATGCTCACGCGCCCTTCCTCGGCCATCTTGTGGACGAGCTTCGTCAGCTCATCTCGACGATCGCCGGTCAATGGCGGAATGGGTAACCGAACGAGCTTGCCATCGACGATCGGAGTCAGTCCCAACGAGGCCTTCTGAATTGCCTGTTCAATCTCCTGGACCACTTTTGTATCCCACGGCTGGATGACCAGCATATTGGGTTCCGGCGCGGTGATGGCCGCCACCTGCTTGAGCGGCGTCGGCACCCCGTAATATTCCACGGTGACATGCTCGACGAGCGCTGGACTAGCCCGTCCCCCTCGGATTTCGGTAAACTCCCGCTGGACCGTGCCAAACGCCCGCTTCATTTTATCTTCGCTATCCTTGAACAGATTCTGCAATGGGATCATGGTGTGGTCCTCTCGCTCAACCCAGGCGCAACGCTCACTTCCTCCGATTCACGACCTGTGTGCCCACGGGCTCACCGCAGACCACCCGTTTGATGTTACCGGAACGGTGGAGGTTGAAAACGACGATGGGCACGTTGCTGCTCATGCACAGGCTGACCGCCGTGGCATCCATCACTTTCAGCCCCTTCTTCAATACATCGAAGAACGTGAGTGTCGTAAACTTCTTCGCGTGGCGGTTGGTGGCCGGATCGTCCGTGTAGACCCCGTCGACGTTCGTCGCTTTCAGGACGACATCGGCCCCGATTTCCATCGCCCGCAGCGCGGCCGTGGTGTCCGTCGTGAAGAAGGGGCTGCCGATCCCACCGACGAAGATCACGACGCGTCCCTTCTCTAAATGGCGGATTGCCCGACGTCGGATGTACGGCTCGGCGACTTTCGCGATCTCGATGGCCGTTTGCACACGCGTCGGCACGCCGGCGCGCTCCAGGACGTCTTGCAACGCGAGCCCGTTGATGGCGGTCGCGAGCATCCCCATGTAGTCCGCCGTGGCGCGCTCCATCCCTGTCGCGGAAGACGTCTTCAACCCGCGAAAGATATTCCCGCCGCCGACGACGATCGTGATCTGGACGCCGAGCTCTTTGATTTCTTTGATTTGCCGGGCTAAATCTTCGAGCACCTTTGAATCGATCCCAAACCCCAGGGACCCTTGCAGCGCTTCCCCGCTGAGCTTCAGGACGATGCGCTTATAGATCGCCGTGGTTCGTGCGGGGATGGTCGCTTTTGCTTTGGCGTGCACTGCGGTGCTTCGCATGCCTCGTCAGACGTTACGCCGCTTCCCCGACGGCAAACCGTGCAAACCGCCGGATCACGACGTTCTCTCCTGTTTTGGCGATCAGTGCGTGTAACAATTCGCCCACCGTCGTCCCTTGATCCTTGACGAACGGCTGCTCAAGCAGACACGAGGCCTTGAGCACATCCGCAACCGCGCGGTCGTTCTCGGGAGCCTCCTCCGAGCGGACATACCGGGGCCCCATCGCCGCCACATGCATGGCCACGTCACGGCAGAACCCCGTGAACTCCGGTGTCCGGGCGACGAAGTCGGTCTCGCAGTCCACTTCCACGATCGCGGCTAACCGCCCGTCGTGATGCACGTAGGACTCGATGCGCCCTTGTCCCGTGGCCCGTCCTTGGCGTTTCTCGGCAATGTGCGCGCCGCGCTGGCGGAGGAGCTCGAGCGCTTTCGTCTCGTTGCCGCCCGAGGATTCGAGTGCGGAGCGCACGTCATTCAACGACGCGCTCGTCTTCTCGCGCAAGGCCTTAATCGCGTCGAGACTCACTTTCATGAGGCGGCTTCCGTCGACGGCGCGGGCGCGGCCTCACCCTCGGTTTCCGTAGTCGCCGCGGCAGGCACGACCGGTTGCTGCTCGACCATCCACCGACGACGGCCTGCGATCACCGCCTCGACCGCCAGTGCGGTAATGAGCTTGATCGAGCGGATCGCGTCATCGTTGCCGGGAATCGGGTGGGCAATGACGTCGGGATTCGCGTTGGTGTCACAAATCGCGACCACCGGAATGTTGAGCCGGTTGGCTTCCTTCACGGTGATGTCTTCCCGTTTCGTGTCCACGATGAAGAGGCAACCCGGCAGACGGTCCATCTCCGCCAACCCACAGAACGACTCTTCCAGTCGTTCGAGTTGACGGGAGAGCCGCTTGGCATCTTTCTTTGAAATACGTTCGAAGAACCCGTCCGTTTTCTGCTTGCGCAGCTCCAAGAGCCGGTCGATGTTCTGCTTGATCGTCTGAAAGTTCGTCATCGTGCCGCCGAGCCATCGGTTCACGACATACGGCATGCCCGCTCGCTTGGCTTCGGCCTCCAAAATCGGCTTGGCTTGCTTCTTTGTCCCCACAAACAACACGAGGTGGCCTTTGGAGGCGACCTCCTCGAGAAAATCGATCGCCGATTGCAGATGCTGCTCCGTCTTCTCCAAATCGATGATGTGAATCCCGGCGCGGTTGCCAAAAATAAACGGCCGCATCTTCGGGTTCCACCGCTTTGTCTGATGGCCAAAGTGGACCCCGGCCTCCAAGAGCTGTCGAACCAGTGCGCTTGTCATACTCCTCCCACGACTCCTTTCCCATCCCGACGACGACATCCGACGACGCGCACGGCGCGTCAGTCCACGGACACCTTGGGCCCTGCGTGAATGAGCTGCAGCTCACAGAACCGCCGATAGAGGGGGCTCTTTTGCAGGAGCTCGTCGTGATTCCCGTGTTCCACAATGCGCCCTTCCTGGAGTAACACGATCCGGTGGGCGAGCCGGACTGTGGACAATCGATGCGCGATCACAATAAGGGTGCGACTCTCCCGGAGCCGCTCCAGTGCTTCCGTGATGAGGTGCTCCGACTCGGCATCGAGTTGGCTGGTCGCTTCGTCGAAGATGAGGATCGGCGGGT
>Ga0209515_10001905_pt1 | contig 33412 bp, 22 predicted proteins | sample Subgroupgradi54m_FD_187454 | JGI IMG/M metagenome (GOLD analysis project Ga0209515, IMG submission 187454) | Subsurface groundwater microbial communities from S. Glens Falls, New York, USA - GMW60B uncontaminated upgradient, 5.4 m (SPAdes)... ... | reverse complement strand
TGCGAACTCCCGAGGGCGTCATGACCGGCTGGGGACGCCTGTGGCAGCGATTGACGCGTTGGCAGCGACGAATGATCCTCGTGGGAGGCGGGGGGCTGGTCCTTTGGGTTGCCGCGGCGTTCCTGCTGTTACTGCGCTCGCGTCTGGCGCAATTGAATGCGCAGGTTCGCGACACCGAAGCGAGACTGAAGACCTCGACGGTGGCCAGCGCGCAAACCGAGGATGTCAACCGGGCGTTTGACGCGTATCAGCCCTACGCGCAACCCGGCGGCGACGCGCAGTCCGAATCGGGCGTCGTCTACGCGGAGATCCAGTCGGCGGTGCGGGACCTTGGCATGCCGCTCATCAATCTCAAGCAAGGGGGGATTGCGAGCGGCAAGGACACGGTCACGGTGAGCCTCGAATGCGAGGCGAGCCCGTCACAGCTCGTGCAATTGCTGGATCGCGTCCAGCGTTCGACGCATCTCTTGAAGGTGACGGGTCTGAATGTGCGCGTGACGGAAAGCAAGAACTTGCGGGTCTCGCTCGTCATTAGTAAACTGCTCTTAGGTGCTACGTGAAAGTGTCAGACACTTTTCCCTAACGGATTCCGTGCGCGAGAGATGATCGGCGGCATGGAGGAGTGGCAACAGTCCGGATTTCCGATCGAAGTATAGGGCCGGATCTCCGGCATGGGATGGGGCGCACGATTCCATTGACAAACAGCCGCCCCATGTACGAGAATTCACCCTGAGGGCGCTCGAACCCCAGGGGCGCCCATAGCGCGAAAGCAACGTCATGCAGCCTGACGCGGTTAACACGTGTTGAGACCTGATGGCGATTCCGTATGAATTTGATGCCGAGCGGTTCAGCCGCTGGATGTCCTATGCGCTCCGTCACAATCCTATCCGCTACGGCCTGACTCCCGACCGGCACGGCTTCGTCGATTTTGAAGCCTTTTTCCTCGCCGCTAAGCATCGTTACCCCCATGTGTCGGAGGACCGTTTGCGCGGCCTGATCGAAGCCGGCGGTGGCGGGCGTTTTGAGCTGATGGGCAATCGCCTGCGGGCTCGGTACGGCCATTCGATTCCCATGGAACCGCCCAGCCCGCCCGTTGAGCCGCCGGGTCGGTTGTATCACGGCACCGAGGCCGCCCGCGCCGAGACCATTCTCGTCCAGGGTCTTGAGCCGCTCGACCGGCGCATGGTGCACTTGAGTGAGACGATGGAAGACGCCCTCGGGATTGCGCGGCACAAGACGGACCGCCCCGTAGTGTTTCGCATTGACGCGCAGGACGCGCACCGCGCCGGCATCCCGTTCTACCGCGAGCAGCGCGTCTATTTGGTGTCGCGCATCCCCCCGCAGTTTCTGCGCGTCGAGCCGCTGCTCGCCCCCACACCAAACTCTTAACCTGATGTCTACGCCGTATTTGGTGTGGGGGCCCGTCCCCACCGCCACGCCGGAGCGCCCACCAGGCCCCTCCGCAACCCGGGCGCGCCCTTCACCCCCACACCAAATGTAGCCTAGACGGAAGTCGAGAATTTGGTGTGGGGGTTCACGATTGCCCCCTGAATCAGGTATACTTTTCTTAATCACGAGGCAATGGATGCTGTCTGCATCCATTGCCGCACATGAGTCGCTGGTGTCCGTTGTGTCAGCGCGCGGTCACGATGACGCGTCGCGGCAGCGGGCAAGGGACCCTCACGCTAGGGTCCTATTTTTTTTGGTACTATCTGAATGCGCTGATTACGCAGATTTGAAACCCGATTACGCAGATGGGCGATCGGCGAAATCCGCCTGTATAATCTGCGAAATCATCCATTTTTTTTTGCCCCACCCAGACAGGGTGGACCTGCCCACGTTCAACAGGAGGAGTGGATGCTGTTTAAACGTCTGCGACGCGTCCGGCGCCGCCGGGAACTGCCAGGGTTCCTACCTCGACTTCCCGTGGCCGCTGCCGATGGCGATGCTCAGGCGGTCTCTTCCGTGGAACGGCTGCTCTTGGGCTGGGCTCAAGGCATTGCGATTGGAGCGCCCCTCTTCGTCGTCATCGCCACGATGATTCGCGGCTGGCAGCACGACGACGCCCTGCGAGCCATTGCGGTGATCGGGCTGCTCGCGTTCGTCTGGTCCTATCTCTTGGCGCGTCTGGCGCGGCAAGTGGGTCTTGCGGAGCGCGTGGCGGGGCCGGTCTTCTGGCTCAACAGCATCGTGCTCACCCTGTTGATGACCGCGGGCATTGCCGTGAGCGGGGCATCCCTCAGCCCGCTGTTTTGGCTGTACGGCCTCGTCATTGTCGCCGACACCTTGCAGGACCGTCGCCGCGGCCTGATGATCGCCCGGATGTCGTGCGGGTTGTTTTGCGGCCTCATCGCCGCGCAGGCGCTGCAGTGGCTGCCGGATGAGCAAACCGGCATCATCTGGGAGCACCATCCGCTGGCGGATACCTGGCTCATTCATGCGCTGGGCATCGCCATCGGATATCTGATCGTCGCTCTCGCTATTTCCGGCTTTACCCGGTGGGTCGGGCGCTATGAGCGTGAACTGTGCGTGCGCCGTGAGGACGTCGCGGCGCGTGAACGGAGCGCGGAAATTGAGCGCACCAAACTGCACACGGAGCACCAGGCCTTTGGGCAGCGTGTCTTTCAGTTCGACCAGGTGCGGCACCAGTGTGACTCGGACCATCAACGGTGGGAGCGGGAGCGGCAACAGTGGGACGTCGAGCGGGCCCAAGCCGCCCAGCAGCTGACGGATACGGACGCCAGCCTGAAGGAGCGGATGCGCGAGCTCGAAGCCCGCGCGGCGCATCTGCTGACGATCCAACATCAATTCGATACGGAGCGCACCGCGTGGGAGCAGGAGCGGACGCGGACCATCAAGACCCTCGACGACCGGGAAGCCGATCTGCGGGAGCAGGCGCGCGAGTTCGACGAGACCAAGCAGACGTTTGAAACCCATCGCGCTCAGACCACGCAGTCGCTCATACAGCTGGAGGAAACGCTTCTCGCCAGCCTCAAGCGCGTCGGTGAGGAGATGGGCCAGGTGGAGACCAAGCGCAAAGAGTTCGAGGCGGCGCGGCGTCAACTGACCGCCTCGCAGGAGGAGTGGGCGCGCGAGCAGGTCCAGGCGGCGCAGCGGATCGGCGAACAGGAAATCGGCCTCGCCGCGCAATCCCACCAACTCGCCGCGCTGAAAGAGCAGATCGCGAAGGCGCAGGAGAACGCGACGCGCGAGATCGCCGCCCGGCACGCCGAGCTGCGAGATCGCTTGGCGCGTTGTCAGGAGGCCGAGCAGCATGTGGCGAGCGCGCAGGCCGCGTGGGAGACCCAGCACGCGCAGATCACCGTCAAACTCACCGCCGCCGAAACAGACCTGGCCCGGCGGGAAGCCGAGGTGGCGCGGCGCCAGGACGCCATGGGGGCTGACGCGGCGACGGTGGAAGTGGCCCGCGCGCATTATGAGCAGGCGCAGGCCGCGCTTGACGCGCAGCGCCGGCAGCTGGAAGAAGACGCGCAGCGGATCGCGCAGGCGCGCCAGGTCACGGAGCAGGAGCAGCAGCGCATCGTCCATGAGCTGACGGGACAAGAACGGAGCATCCACGGGCAAGTCGCCCAACTCGGCGCGCAACGGCAGGAACTCGAGACGCTGCGCGCGCAACTCACCGAGCAAGCGAAACAACTTGATCTTCAGCGCCAGGCGCTCAGCGAAGAGCATACAAAATGGGAGCAAGAGCGCGACCGCACGGCTCGTGCGGTGAGCGCGGCTCCGCGAGGACTTCTCGGTCATGCGTATCGCGCCCTGCAGGGTCAGGCCCGCCGCCTGCGTGAGCAGGGACATGACTTGGCGCAACGCCAGCGCGGTCTGGCCACTCGCGAGCGCACGCTTGAGCAGCAGGGCCTTGATGTGACGCGGCGCGAGCATGACTTTGAGCAGGCGCACAAACAATTTGAGACGGAACGCACGCGCATTCTTGAACAGCTGCGTCCACGCGAGCTGCAGTTGGCCGAGCAGCTCCAGCGGGTGGGCAATGATGCGCGGCGGCTCAATACAGAGCGGGTTGCGATCGAGCAGGCGCGCCGGGATCTTGAGTCCGTGCGCGCGGCGAAAGGTTCCGCCGAACAACAGCAGTTCGCTGCCCAGGAGGCCCAACTGCGCAAGGTCAGGGAAGCGATGGAGGTTGCTCAGCGCGCTGTGGACGCCTCACAGGACATGTATGACGGGCAGCGGCGAAGCTGGGAGACGAGTCAGCGTGCAGCCGAGGACGCCTTGGCGGCGCGTGAACGCGAGCTGACCGAGCAGCGCCAACGCGTCGAAGCCTCCGCGCGCGAATTTGCGCAGAAATGCCAGGAGTGGGAGCGGACCCATGGCGCCACCGACAAGCGGCTGACGAAGCAAGCGCAAGCCGTTTCCGGGCGGCTGCGCGAGATCGAAACCAGCGAGCAGCAGCTCGAGGTTCGGCAGCAGCAGCTGGATGCGCAACGGCGCGAGATCGAGCATCAGCAGCAGCAGCTGACGCAGGCGTCGACGCACTGGGAGCAGGAGCACGCTGTGCGGCTGGAGCAGTTGGAGCAGCTGCGCAAGCAACTGGAGGAAGAGCGCCGAGAGGCCGGCCGCCAGCGCGACCAAGTGGAAACCAGCCGCCAGCAGGTGGCGCAGGAACAACAGCAACTCGAGGACACGCGGCGCCAGCTCAATGAGGCCCGTCGGTTGCTGACGGACGCATCCATAACGCAGGTGCCGGATCGTTTCTCCTCGGAGACGCTCACGCTGCTCGCCAACGAGTTCAACGCCCCGCTGGCCAGCCTCAACGCGTTGCTGTCGACGCTGATGGCCAAAGATCACGGGGATCTGACCCCCGCGGTCGTGGACGCGCTGCGCGATGTGACGGCGACGAACGCCCGGTTATGTCGCGTCGTAGCCGATGTGCTTGACGCGGCGCGCATCGAGCATGGGCAGTTCCCCTTGTCGGTGCAACAGGTGGTGCTCCACGAGGTGCTGACACGCGCGCAAGAAGACGTGCAGGGTGATGCCGCGCGCAAAGGCCTCACGCTGTCGCGCCAAGGCAGCGACACGGTGGCGGTCGCGGCCGACAAAGAGCAGCTGTACAGGATTCTCGTCGCCCTCTTGCGTAATGGGGTGCAGTACACCGAGCATGGCGGGGTCACGATTACCTCCTCGGCGGATGCCGAGCGCGTGACCATTACCATTGCCGATACCGGCGTGGGCATGCAGACCGCGCAGCTCGGGCGATTATTTGCGAAGCCAAAATTGGGCATGCTGATCCATGGCCGCGGCTTGAGCCTGTATCTTGCGCGCAGCCTGGCGCGGCTGATGAGCGGAGACATCTCGCTCATTTCCAGTGAATTGGAAGGGGGCAGCACGTTCGCCGTGACGCTGCCCAGAACCGCGCGCGCAGCCGTCCCGGCCGGTGCCCCCGCACCAGCCGGGGTGGGGACGTAACGCCGCTGATGGCCAAACTCCTCATCGTGATTCATGATCCGGTGCTGGCGCGCGCCTACACGGTGCGATTCGCCAAGGCCGGTTTTGAGGTTGAGCATCGCGCGACCGCGCACGACGGGCTCGCGCGCGCTCGCCAGTGGACCCCCGACATCCTCCTGCTGGACCTGACCCTGCCAGGGATCCATGGGCTGGATGTCCTGAAGATGCTGCGGGATGTGCCCTGGCTCATTCGAGTCCACGTCGTTCTCTTGATTGAGCGGACACTCGCGCAAGAGACGCTCGATGAATGTCTGCTGTGGGGCGCGGATAGTTATTTGTACAAGGACATATCGTCCGTGGATGACGTCGCCGCGCACGTGCACTCGGTACGCTCCTCGCTCCACGGTTCCCCACCCCAGCCCCAAACCCCCGCATCCGCCTGATATAATAGGAAGCCTCCTTAAGGGTCAAACCCGGGGTCTGACCCCAAGCGCAGAGCAGCGTCCCCCATGGCCAGCGCACCGCGTTTTGTTGTGCATGAGCACCATGCGTCGCGTCTGCACTTTGATTTCCGGCTGGAGATCGGCGGCGTGCTGAAGTCCTGGGCTGTTCCGAAGGGGCCTTCGATGAATCCCGCGGACAAGCGGCTGGCCATCATGGTGGATGATCACACGCTGGAGTACGGCACGTTTGAAGGCGTCATTCCCGAAGGGCGCTATGGCGCCGGGCCCGTCGTCATCTGGGACGCGGGGACGTTTGAGCCCCCCTCGGGGGGCGATCCGTTACGCCAACTCGCGCAGGGTTCATTGAAGTTTGCACTGCATGGCGAACGTCTGAACGGAGCATTTGCGCTGGTGAAGATGCAGGGCCCGCGGACCACTGGCAAAGAGTGGTTGTTGATGAAGAAGGCCGACCCGTTCGCTGATTCCAGCTTCGCGCTGATGAGTGCGCTGACCCCGACCAAGCAACAACAGTTGCAGACCGTCATCCCTCCCTGCGAGACCTCCTGACCCATGGGGATATTTCTGCTTCGTCGAACACCTCTCCGGTGGCCACGGGTCCTGCCGCTGCGCCACCCCACGGCCGTCCTCCCCCGCGGTTTCGTTTGGCTTCGCCAAAGCGAAACCAAACGTGCGGGGGTCCGGGCGGCGTGGGGGCCCCGGCTCCGCGTCACCCGTGGCCAACAGCGGGCTTTTCGACAGAGCAGGACGGTTCTATTTTTCCATCTATGGGGCGCCAATAGAAACGTCCCCGGTTGGCCATGGGAGTGCCGGTGAAGCACGCTGACGTTATCGTCCTCGGCGGCGGGATCATCGGCTGCGCATTAGCCGAGGAGTTGGGGCGCCGCGGCCAACGGGTGATGGTTGTTGAGCGCGGAACCATCGGGGGGGAATCGTCTTCCGCCGCCGCCGGCATCCTGGCCGCGCAGATGGATCTTCCGGAGCCAGGACCGCTGTTTGAGTTCTGCCAAGAGGCCCGGCGGATGTATCCGCGCTGGGTGACCCACCTTGAGCAGCGTTCAAGCCTTTCCGTCGGCTACCACGTGGACGGCATTCTGTATCTGGCGATGACCGGTCGGGAAGAGCAGGCGATGGAACGCCGCGCGCGGTGGCAGCGCAAGCTCGGTTTGCTGGTGGAGCGCTGGTCGCGCAAAGACGTCCAGCGGCATGAACCCAGCATTGATGGATCAGTCAAACGCGGATTCCATTTTCCCACCGAGGCGCAGGTGGACAACGTCGTGCTCATGCAGGCGTTGGCCGCCGCCTGCCGCAACGCCGGGGTGGAACTGCATGAGCACACCACGGTCCGCCGGCTGATCGTTCGCAGCCAGACGGTGCAGGGTATTGAGACTCAGGAAGGCAGCTTTGACGCGCCGGTGGTCGTGAACTGTCTCGGCAGTTGGGGCGAACTGAGCGGTCAGTTTCCCGTGCCGGTGCCGGTCGAGCCAGCGCGCGGGCAGATGCTGGCGTTTGACGGACCGAAGCGCCTGTTTCGCCATGCGGTGATGGGCGAGCGCGCCTACGTGGTCCAGCGCCGCGACGGGCGGCTGCTGGTCGGTTCGACGATCGAGCGCGCCGGATTTGAAAAAGCGCTCACCGCAGAGGGGATGCATAATATTCTCTGCGGCATGCGCCACATGAGCAGCGCGATCAATCAGTGTACCTTCCGCGAGGCCTGGTCCGGCCTGCGGCCCTCCACGCAGGACACGCTTCCTATTATAGGCAGTACCCAGATCGAAGGGCTCTACGTGGCCACCGGGCATTTCCGCCACGGCATTCTCCTGGCTCCCATCACCGCCAAGGTGGTTGCCGAACTCATCCTCCGCGTCCGCCCGACGTTTAATCTTAACCCGTTCTCTCCCAATAGGTTCAAGTGATCCTCTAAGAAAAAGCGCTGCGGTCCTAGGCAAAAGGTAGCGCTTTCAGGTATACTTCCTCTACATCGTTTTATCCTTCGCTCTTCCAAGGATGTCCGTCGCATGTCGTGTACGTTTCGAGTGTCACCATGAAGGAGTCCATGAGCCACCAGCAGGATGTTTGTGTCTTCAGCCAGCGCGTCGCGCTGTGCGCCCTCGCGGTGCTGGCGATGACCATCACTCATCCGGGCCCTGCCCGGGCCGATGTCGTGGATACCGACAACGACCTGATGCCGGATGCCTGGGAGCAGCAGTGGGGCTTCAACCCGCAAGATCCGCTCGACGCGAACCAGGACCCGGACGGCGACAAGCTCAGTAACCGCGACGAGTACTTTTTGGGGACCAATCCCACCGTGTATACCAGCGTCAACACCCTCTCCGACCGGCAGGTTCTCAACGTGTTTAAGAGCAAAGCGTTCGCATACTTCTGGCTCGAATCCCGCGTGCCGTATTACCTCACGCCCGACAATACGCTCTACAGCGGCGGCACACCGTCAGCCTTTCATTCCATCGCGACCACCGGGTTCGGCTTGATGAGCGTAGCCATGGCGGATGAGCGCGGCTGGATCAGCCATCAGGCGGCGTATGAGAGGATTCGCGGTGTGTTGTCACGCCTCGTCGCACTGCAGGCGCCGGCCTACGACGTCCTCGGTGTCCCCGCCGCGCAGCAGGGCAACCGCCACGGCTACCTCTATCACTTCGTGGATCAGGATGGCATGCGTTTCGGCACGAGCGAAATCTCAACCGTGGACCACGGACTGCTCGTGGCCGGTGCGCTGGTCGCGGCGGAGTATTATCCCGGCACCGAGGTGGGACAGCTGGCGCATCAACTCTACCTGAATACGCAGTGGAACTGGCTCTACAACGGCAGCTTTCTCGCGCAGGGATGGATTGAAGATCCGGCCGGGACGTTTGAGGGTGGACGGACGCTGGACCAATGGAACCGGTATTCCGAACTGCTGATCCTGCTCTTTGAGGCCATGGGCCACCCGGACCCGGCGAAAGCCATCCCCGCATCGGCATGGGACGCGCTGACCTACGGCACTGGGCGGATGTTTCCGTATGAGTACGCGAACCTGGTGCCCGGCACCGCGGCGCAGAATTTCGCTTTTGTGCCCAACATGCCCAGCACGCTCAACGCACCGGGCTACACCAACTCGGCGACCGAGCTGCACTACCTGCACGCTGGCTCTCTGCACAACCACCAGTACTCGCATTTGTTCGCGGACTTCCGCTCACGCCCGGACCGCTACCAGACGGACTTTTTCTCCAACTCGATTGCGGCCACCATGGCCAACCGGCAGTTCGCCATCAACCTGAACAGCCACGCCTTTCCGGACGGCTCCGGCCAGGCGCAGCCGTACGAAACGTATGGCCCGGACAGCTGGGGTCTGATGGCCGGACTGACGTCGTTCGGCTACGCGGTCCTGCAGCCCATCGTGATGTCGTACGATAACTTCTCGCCGTCGAACATCGCGGCCAACACCGACAGCGGCACCGTGATGCTCTCAGCGCCCCTCGGCTCGACGCCGTTTACACCGCGCCAAGCGATCGACTTCACCCGCAATCTGCTCAGCCGCTTCCAGGCCGCCCAACCGGGCTATGATGCCTTGGTCGGGCGCTATGGCTTCCGCAACGCGTTCAACCTCGGCCGGACCTTTACCGGCCAGTTCGGCCACTTTCCGCCTCAGGTGATCGGGCTCGACCTTGGGCCGGTCGCCGGCAGCATCGAGAACTATGAGTCCGGCTTCGTATGGAAGCTGGCGATGCGCAACAGCTTCATCCAACAGGGCATGCAGGCGGCGGGATTTTCGACCGGGCCGGTGGAGCCGTTCGTGCTGAATTTTGACGACAATCCGCCGGCACCCCAGGAGGATCCCAACGGCGGCGGCCAGGACCCGCAGTCGTTCGGCGGCAATTCCTACGCGTTCGGAGGCGCTTCGGTCTCCTATGCGAACATCGGCGACCCGTTTCCCAACGCCAACTACGGGCCGCAGCAATGGGCCTTGAAGATTCAAGCGCCAAATGGCAGCGATACCGGCGCGTTCACGCTGCTGAAGAACCACAGCGTCAGCCAATGGGACCGATTGTCCTTCTGGATTCGCGGGGAAGTGGGTGGGGAATCCTTCAGCATTGGATTAAAGGATAGCGTCTCCGACCGGTTGGGATATCCCTCGCAAGCGACCGAGGTGAAAGTGCCCATCGCCACCTACCACCCGACCGGCGGCATCACCAACCAGTGGGTCGGCGTGCAGATTCCGCTGCGCGTTTTCGCCGACGCCGGCGTGCGACTGACATCACTGGACAACCTTTCGTTCACCAACACCGGCAGCGGTGGCACGATCTACGTGGATGATATTGCGTTTCTCGGCGATACGACCGCCCCGCAAAGCCCCCAAGGGCTGACCGCCTCGGCTGACGGTGTCTCAGTAGCCCTGAACTGGACGGCCAACCCTGAACCCGACGTGGTGGGCTACCGCATCCAGCGCAACCAGAACAACGGGACGTTTACGACCATCACGCCGCTACTCGTGGTCGGCACGACCTACACGGATACGTCGGTCAGTCCTGGAACGTACGCCTACCGGCTGATCGCTGTCGATAACGCCCAGCCGCAAAATGAGAGCGCGCCATCCAGCGCGGTCTCGGCGTATGTGAACTCGTCGCCGGGGGTGTTCCTCTCGGTGAGCCCCTCCAGCGTCACCGCGGGCCAGCCGTTTACGATCACCCTGAAGGGCACCGCCTATTCAGGATTGGCGGCCACCTGGTGGTTCGGCCAGAATACCGGTATTACCAACGCCAACGTCGTCATCACCTATCCGCCGACGCCGATCTCCGACCAAATCTTCACGACGCCGTTTACGAATCCGGTGAAGTTGGACCGCGCGTTCGGCTCGCCGCTCTTTAGCGCCGCGCAGCACGTGAAATCGTATACGTTTACCTCGACGGTCACCCTCACGCAGCCGGGCACGTACACCTTCGGCGCCAACACGCGGGACATCAACGGCAGCCAGGCGTCGGAGGCCGGAGGATTGGCGTTTGTTACTGTCGTCAACCACCCGCCGACGCTCGCCCCGATTGCCAATCAAACCGTGAACGAAGGCACGCCGCTGACGCTGACCGTCATCGCCACCGATCCGGATGGCGATCCGCTAACCTATTCAGCCAGCAACCTGCCAGCCGGCGCAAGCTTCACCGGGCGGACGCTCACCTGGACGCCGACGCTGGAGCAAGCCGGCACCTACGCAACGACATTTACGGTCAGCGACGGCCATCTCACCGACTCCAAGGCTGCCACGATTACGGTCGTGGACGTCCCGCCGACCGCCCCCACCAATCTCTTCGCAAAGGGCATCTCCCGGTCCCAGATCCGCCTGACGTGGACTGATGCGGCCGGCGAAACCTGGTATGACCTCCGGCGCAGCACCCGCGCCGACTTTAGCCGCGACGTGGACAGCTTCAACCTCCACGCTAACACGGGGACCTTCACCGACGCCAACCTGCGGCGGGGCAGGACCTATTTCTACCGCCTGCGCGCTTGCAATACGGTCGGCTGCTCGGCCTACGCATTCACCAGCGCCACTACCCAGTAATCTTCCTCTCCTAAAAAGTACCCACCCAGCCTTCTTTTTAATAGGGTATCAGGTATACTTATATTAAATAAACTTTTATAAAGTGTTTGTTACAGAGATTTCACCGGGGGATGTTGACCCGGTTGTTCAGTCTTGGGGGCCCTCAGCCCATGATACGTTCGGAACGACAATCCTACCGCCGCCTGGCCGCCATCTGGCTGGCCAGTCTCATCCTACTCATCAGCACGCAGCAGCTGGCTGCAGCGACTTTTCAGGAGCCGACTCGACCACAAGGGGCTGCTCCAGCCACCGCATCAAAGAAACTACCTGCCTATGCCAGGGGCCAGCTCATCGTCAAGTACAAGAACTCCGTCACCGAGTGCGTCCACTGCCTGCTCAAGGACAAGAAGCCCTTCAAGCACGCCACGACGGACCAGAGCGACTCCTTGGATCGGCTGCATGCCAAGCATCACGTGAGAGCGGCCAAAGCCCTATTTCGCAGTGAGGCCGACGAACTGATGATTCCGGGACGCGGGCCAAAACCATTGCAGTCGATTCGCGAGTATGAAGAGCGGCGCAGAGCCACGATACGCGCTACCTTCAGGGAACGATCTCGGAGATCGCCTGACGGCTATCCCGCTCCAGAGCTGGCGCACGTGTACCAATTGGACCTGCCGGAGGAAGCGGACATCGAGGCGATCGCCGCGGAGTTTTCCGCTGATCCGCATGTTGAATATGCGCAGCCGAACTTTCTTGTCGCCGCGGACTTTGTGCCCAACGACCCGTATTACTCCAGCCGGGGCGCTCTGAGCCCATTGTTTGATGACCTCTGGGGGCTCAAGCGGATACAGATGGCGCAAGCATGGGATATCCACCAAGGCGCAGGTGTCACGCTTGCGGTCGTCGATACCGGGATTGCGTTTGGTCATCCTGACCTTGCCCTGAATATCTGGACGAACCCGCGCGAGAGCGTGAACGGCCGGGATGATGACGGCAATGGATTCATCGATGACATCCGGGGATGGAATTTCGTCACCGGCACGAATGATCCCACGGATGACAACGGACACGGAACCATGGTGTCCGGCATCGCGGCCGCGGTGGGCAATAACGGGATGGGGATTATCGGTGTGGCCCCACAAGCAAAAATCCTGGTTGCAAAATTTATGGACAGCAATGGCGTGGGCAGCGTGGGAAATGGCGCCGCCGCGATCCGGTACGTGGCTGACCTCGGCGCCGACGTGATCAACAACAGTTGGGGGTGCCGATGCCCGTCCAATCCGGTTGCAGAGGATGCACTCCGCTATGCGCGCTCGCTCGGAGCCGTCGTGGTGTTCGCCGCAGGGAATAGTAATGAGGATGTCATGCTGTGGTCACCACAAAATATGGATGAATCACTGACGGTCGCCGCCTTTGATCCCAACGACCGGAAGGCCGGGTTTTCAAACTATGGGGCGGCCATCGACGTCGCGGCACCCGGGACAGATATCCTGTCGACGTCCCCTCCGGACTGGTACGCAGTCGGCGGCGGCACCAGTTTTGCAGCTGCTTATGCGGCGGGGCTGGCGGCTCTCGTCGTCGCAAAATATCCGGACTTCTCCGTTGATAAGGTGCAGCGCGTGCTACGGTCGACGGCGGACGACGTTGATCTGCCGGGGCCAGATGTCAACTCGGGCGCCGGGCGGATTAACGCCGCGCGTGCCCTGACCTCGCCTAACCGACCTCCATCGCTCGCGATCCTGGCCCCAGACATCAACAACGACGGCATCGTCAACTCGACGGATCTGATGTTCGTGGCCCAGGTATTCGGCACGGCCAATCTCACTCGCGATCTTGACGGCAACGGGACGGTGAACTCCACCGACCTCGACCTCTGTGCGCAAGCCTTCGGCCTGCGCTGGCCGCCGAGCAATCTGGCGGAGGGCAGACGCCTGGTGCTCTACGTGAAGGGCACCGACCCGGATGGGGATCCACTGACCTACACCGCCAGCCAACTCCCCAGCGGGGCCACGTTCACGCAGATGGGAAGCGGCGCCAATGTTCGGGGCCAGTTCATCTGGACCCCCACCTACGCCCAGGCAGGGACGTACACCGTCACCATGACGGCCTCGGATGGCTACCTGAGTGCGAGCCAGAGCCTGCCGATTACGGTGATGGACGCCCCCCTGGTGATCGTCAGTCTGGCAGCCACCCCCAATCCGTTCAGTCCAAATGGGGATGGAGTCAGCGATACGACCACGATCAGCGCCACGTTCACGCACCAGGCGAACTGGGTGCTGAACATCGCTCTTAACGGTAGCACCATTATCCAGCGATTCACCGGCAGCAATAGTACGAGTGTGACCCAGGTCTGGGATGGGAAGAATATCGGTGGTACCCTCCAGCCTGCCGGGGCCTACACCTACTATCTGCAAGCCACCGATGGCGGGCCGCCGGTGACGAAGACCGGCACAGTGACGCTCCAATGACCCGCGCCGACCGCCGTACCGCCCGCCGCCTGGCCGCCATCTGGGTGGCCGCGTTCGCCTTTCTGCTGTTGAATCTCCGTACCGTCGCACTGGCACAGCTGGCCGTCTCCTCCCAGAAGCCACGTGCGAAGTCGCTGGCCTCCCAGCTTCAGCACAATAACTTGCTCGTGAAGTCTGATGTTCCGCGAGGTCATGTCAAAGGACAGCTGATCGTCAAGTACAAGGACTCTGTCACCGAGGGCGTTGACGGTCTCCTTGCAGGTCAGAAAACCTTCCGGAGCGCCACCGTTGACCGGTCGGATTCGTTGGATCGGTTGCATACCAAGTACCGGGTCAAGCGCGCGCAGCCCGTCTTCAGAGCAGAGTTCAAGGAGCAGCCAGGGGTCCACGCGACTGCCATGGTGCTTCAGCAACAGCAAACAGATCGCGCACGCCGTGCCCTCAACAAGTTCTCGACCCGGACGAAACGAGCCCCACGGGATGCTGTTACCCCGGATCTAACACAGGTCTATGTGCTCGCACTGCCTGACGATGTCGATATCGACGCCGCGGTGCAGGAGTTTGCCGCGGATCCCCATGTGGAGTATGCGCAGGCGAACGACTTGATGGAGGTGCAACAGGCGCCTGATGACCCGTACTACAGTCGCCATGGCTCATGGGGCCAGGCCTATGACGATCTCTGGGGGCTGAAACTCATCCACGCCGAGCAAGCCTGGGCGGTGACCAAAGGGGAGGGAGTCGTAGTCGCCGTCATCGATACCGGCGTGGACTACACGCATCCGGATTTGGCAGCCAACATGTGGTCCAACTCCGGGGAAATTCCTGGCAACGGCGTGGATGACGACGGCAACGGCTATGTGGACGACATCCATGGCTGGGACTTCGTGACGTTCGACGACGGCGTGCAAGACAGCGATCCCATGGATGACCACTATCACGGGACGCACGTGGCCGGGACGATCGCTGCTGTCGGGAACAATGGCGTCGGGGTCATTGGTGTGGCGCCCGCCGCTCGCATCATGGCGGTCAAGGGGCTCAACGGCAGCGGCAGCGGCGCGTCCGCGGACTTGGCGGCCGGTATCCGCTACGCGGCGGATAACGGCGCGGACGTCCTTAACAACAGCTGGGGCGGCGGTGGATCCGCCAGCCCCGTGTTGCGGGATGCGCTGCAGTACGCCGCGTCGCTTGGCTGCGTGATCGTGGTCTCTGCCGGCAACAGCGCGCTCGATGCGACGCTCCAGAGCCCCGCAAACGACCCGCACGTCATCACCGTCGCGGCGTCCGATCCGTCCGATCAGGCAGCGTGGTTCAGTAATTTCGGGCCCAAGATTGATGTGGCCGCCCCGGGGTTTGACGTGCTTTCGACTCGTGCGACCATGATCTCTCCGTTTCGTTGTACGAACCAGCCGGCACCCAATGGCGTCCCGGATCCCAACTATTGCCGGCTCAGCGGCACTTCCATGGCTTCACCGCACGTCTCAGGGGTGGCCGCGTTGGTGCTGGGGGCGCACCCGGACTGGTCTGCTGAGCAGGTCCGGCAGGCGCTGCGGCGGGGAGCAGCCTTCAGCTCAACCGATCTCAACAGCCTCTTCACACATGAGTTTGGGTATGGCCGGGTGGATGCAGCCGGGGCGGTACAGGTCGCGCAGGTCCCGGCGTTGCGGCTGCTTGCTCCCAAACCGATGCAGCAGGTGGCCAGCGGCACGATCACGATTTCCGGAGAAGCGGGCCCCGCAGCGAACCCGCCGGCCTGGTCGCTGGATTTGTACCGGGGGCTGTTGCCCGAGGGCGTCCAATTCCTCCGCACACTCGCGACTGGCACGAGCGCCGCGGTCAGCGCTACACTCGACACGACAGGGATGGGACCCGGGTATTACACCGTCATACTACAAGCGGGCACTGGAACGTCCGCCGTGCGAGACGCCACGGTCATCGACGTGACGTCCGACTGGGTTAGCGGTTGGCCTCGGCTAACGTCTTCACTGGCTCCGTACAACATGGAGTTTGGTACCATCTTTCCCTTCCGGTACCCAGAGGGCGGGGTGGCGGTTGGAGATGTGGATGGCGATGGTCAAGACGACGTGGTGCTGACGGCACCTCTGCCCGACGCGCAAGTGCTCGTCATTAAGCGGAATGGCACTGCGCGTCCACTCCTCGGCCTCTCTCCGAGCGGTCCGCCGGCGCTGGCTGATCTCAATGGGGATGGCATACAGGACATCCTCATCATGGAAGGTGCGCGGGTTGTCGCGGTCCAGGGCAACGGCCAGGCACTGGCCGGCTGGCCGCAGACTGTTGCGTCGTACGTCCCTGATGGAGTCGTCATGACCGGGGATCTGGATGGAGATGGTCACCCCGAGGTGGTGGTGGCTGGAGCCGTGCCAGGATCCAGCTACACGGACTTGACTGATCAAGTCATCCAGGCGTTCCGCGCGGATGGGACTCCCATGCCGGGGTTCCCGGTGCGAATTCCCATGACGAAGGTCTGGGATGGCTATCCCATCAGCGCAGTGGTGGCGGATGTGGACGGCGATGGCCGAAGCGAGATCATCATCGGGCTGCAAGGTCCGTCGGGCGTGACCATCCTCCAGGGGAATGGCCAGACCCGGCCGGGTTGGCCGCAACGCCTGGAGCCGACGTCTATATTTCTTGATGAGGGCATGGAGGGCGCCGTGGCGGATGTGGACGGCGACGGCATCAAGGAGATCATCTGGAGCTACCGAACGGTGTCCGGATCATTTATGACCAGAAATATGATCAAAGTCTTTCATGCGGACGGCCGCGTGCTGCCAGGATGGCCGGTGGCCGTGCAGGCGATGAACGACACGGAGGAGATTCGATTTGATTATCTCTATTTACAATCGCCGCCGATCGCCGCGGATCTTGATGGCGACGGCCTGCCCGAAATCATCGAGCGGATGGGCTCGACCCTGGTGGCCTACGACGTCCACGGCCATCTGCTTCCCGGATTCCCGCACCCGCTCTATGGGCAGCGGTCCTACCCGTTTCGTGACGAGGCGTTTATCAGTGCGGTCGATCTCAACGGAGACGAGCGTGCGGAGCTGCTGGCGGCCACGCACCAGGGACTCTTCGTGTTTTCCTACGATCCACCGGCCGGCGCCCTCCGGCTCATATGGCAGAAACGCTATAACCGTCAGCCCGTGCTCTACACGAATGATCCGGTAGTCGCCGACTTGGATCATAACGGCCGGTTCGAAATCCTGTATGGCTTCTTCGTCGCAGGGGGACCCGCAAACCCGCTCTATCTGTTTGACTTTCCCGAGTTGGCCGGCGCACCGACCACCGTCGAGCGGAGCTGGGCACACCACCGGCAAGGCGCCGGCGGCCAGAAAGCGGTCAGCACCAGCCTGCCGCCCAGCCTGACCATCGTCGATCCGGACGTGAATGACAATGGGACGGTCAATTCCGGCGATCTCGGGCTCGTGGCGAGCCGGTTCGGCTCGCACGATCCCGCCCTGGATGTCAACGCGGACGGCACGGTCAACTCTTCGGACTTGGGCCTGGTGGCGCAACATTTTGGATTGCACTGGCCGCCCGACAATCTGGCGGAAGGGAGGCGTCTGACGCTGTTCATCCGCGGCTCGGACCCCGGGGGCAGACCCTTGAGTTATTCCGCGACGCAACTGCCTGCGGGCTCGTGCTTCAATGGGGTCAAGAGCACCCCGGAAGCACCCGCCTGCAGCGCGCGACAGTTCATCTGGACGCCCACCTACGCCCAGGCCACCGGGCCCTACTGGCCCCGCTTTACCGCCAGCGACGGCGCATTGACCGCTACGCAAGAAGTCCAGATCACGGTCAAGGACGTCCCGTTGATCATCCTCCAACCCTATGCGATCACGCCACCCTCCTTCAGCCCCAACGGGGACGGGATCGCGGATACGACGCTCTTCTCGGCCGCGTGGAACCACACCGCGACGTGGACCTTGTCAATCTTCGACCGGCCGTTGTCTCGATTGGTTCGCCGCTTGACCGGGACCGGCACCAGCATGTCGCAGTCATGGGATGGGCGGGATGACACCGGGCAGGCGCTGCCCAACGGGATCTACGACGCCATCTTCAGCATATGGGATGGCGGCAACGCGATCGCGCTCAGCCGCGACGTCACGATCACCGGCGTGCCGCTGCGCATTCTGACGTTCTCCGCCAGCGCGAACCCATTCAGCCCGAACGGCGATGGGATCATGGACACGACGACGTTCCAGGCGAGCTTCGACCGCGCCGCCCAGACCTACACCCTGGAGATCCGCAACAGCAGCGGCACCCTCGCCCGACGCTTCACCGGCTCGGTCCCGGGTACCGGCCTGAATCTGAGTGTGTTCTGGGACGGTCGGATCGACTACGGCGGCGGCGTGATGGGCCGCGCCTGGCCTGGAACCTACACCTGCACGTTGAGGGCCATGGATGCCGGCGGTTCTGCCGGCACACGAGCGATACAGGTCCTTGTCCAATGACACGCGCAGAGCGCACCCCCTACCGCCGCCTGGCCGCCATCTGGGTGGCCGGCCTCATTCTACTGGTCAGCACCCAGCGGCTGGCTGCAGCGGCTTTTCAGGAGTCGACTCGACCACAAGCGGCTGCTCCAGCCACCGCATCAAAGAAGCTCCAGGCCTATGTCAAGGGCCAGATAATCGTTAAGTATAAGGACTCCGTGACCGAGTGCGTTCACTGTCTGCTCAATTCTAAGAAAGCCTTCAAACAAGCCACGACTGATGCGAGCGACTCGTTGGATCGACTCCATGCCAAATTTAACGTAAAAGCAGCTAGGGCGATCTTTCGGACTGACATGGAAGAGCAAAGCATCATCGGTGCTAAGACGCACACGGCTCTGAAGCGCCAGCACGCTGCGAAGATCGAGGCCATGGCGCGGACATTCGCCCGGCGCGACACGCGCGCCTTGCGTCACGCCGAGCCTCCTGATGTGAGCCAGGTCTATCTCCTGGATCTTCCGGAGGACACTGATGTCGCCGTGGCTGTCGCCGAATTTGCTCGAGATCCTCACGTAGCATACGCGGCACCCAATCGGCTTTTGACGGGTCAATCCATCCCCAACGACCCGTTCTATACGTCTACCGGTTCCTGGGGGCAGCCCTTTGATGATCTGTGGGGGCTCAAGCAGATCCAGGCAGATCGGGTATGGGATCTGGCCCAAGGCCAAGGCGTGACGGTGGCTATCGTCGATACCGGTATCGACTACGCGCATCCAGATTTGGCCGCCAATATCTGGACAAACCCCGGTGAAATCCCCGGAGATGGGATTGATAACGACGGGAATGGTTACGTCGATGATGTGCATGGGTGGGATTTCTCCGTGTGCGCGACGTACAACTTGGCGACGTTTAACTGTCTTGTGCCTAAGGCGGCCGACAATGATCCGACCGACGGCAACGGGCACGGTACACACGTCGCGGGCATCGTCGGCGCGGTCGGCAATAACGGGCTGGGCGTGTTGGGGGTCGCGCCCCAGGTGCGCCTGATGGCGGTCAAGGGGCTCAACGATCAGCTAGGTGCCGGGTGGGGCACGGATGCCGCGATGGCGCCCGCGATCCTTTACGCCGCACTCTCAGGAGCAGATGTCATCAATGCGAGTTTCTGCACCGATCCCTGCGGCCTGCCGCATCCCGCAACCGAAGAAGCTGTGAACACAGCCCACGCGTTGGGGGTCGTGGTGGTGGCGGCAGCCGGCAATGAGGGGTCGGATGTTCTCGATGCCGTTCCATATCCCGCGGTGGTGCCACAGGCGATTGCAGTGTCAGCCGTGGATCCAGCAGGCTCCTGGCTCGGCGCACCCTTCACAAATTTCGGACGCAAAATCGACGTGGCTGCTCCCGGTGTTCAGATTCTGTCGACGATTGCCTCGGGCGGCGCCTTAACGGCCATCACGGGAACCGTGGCGAGTCCGGTTGGTGGCGATAGCGGGCCCTACATGTACCTGTCCGGCACCAGCATGGCCGCTCCGCATGTCTCGGGGCTTGCCGCCCTCATCCTCTCCCGGCATCCGGAGTTCACGCCTGACGAAGTGCGTGCGGTCCTGCGTGCCTCTGCGGATGCCCTCGAGCCACCGGCCGGGTATCCTGACCCGGCATCCTTCCGGGCCGTCCGGGATTGGTACGCGGGCTACGGTCGGGTCAATGCCGTTAAGGCGCTTGAGATCGACAGCCCCATCGTGGCAGCGATCAGCGCGATCGTGCCCATTGCCAACCAGCCGTCAGTCTACGAGATCCATGGCACCGTCACCGGCCACGGACTGGTGCGCTATCAATTGGCGGCGGGGCCGGGCAGTTTTCCTCAAGAGACGACGGTTTTCCATGAGAGCACTGTCCCGATGGACAACGGTCTGCTCGGGGTGTGGGATGCCACCGGCCGGTGGGGCGTTCAGACGATGGTGTTGACCGCCACCGACGCTGCTGGTCGCGCGTTCCGGGACCGCATGCGCGTGCCGCCACCCGAGTTTAACATTCTTCCACCAATCTCGGACCGTCCCGCCATGGCATTCAATGGGAGAGACTTTGTGATTGTGTGGCAAGACAACGGGCTGTTCGCGGTGCGCGTGGGCACGGATGGCACGGTGCGCGATGCTGCGCCGGTGCGGCTCACGGACCAGGGCAGTGCTCCGGCGATTGCCTGCAGCCCCAGGCAGTGTCTGGTCGCGTTTGGCCAGGGGAACAACCTCCAGGGTGTGTTGTTGTCTCCCGAGTTGGCCATTGAGCGTACCACCCAGATTACGAGCGCCGCAGCGGTGGCAGGAGCTCCTGCGGTAGCCTGGAATGGGGCGCAGTATTGGGTGATCTGGCCCGATGCGCGCTCCAGCGCTGGCAGTGCCCGCAGTCCCTATGGAGCGCGGATATCTGAGGACGGCTCCGTGCTTGATCCCAACGGGCGGGAGTTGGATTCCGGAGTAGGTATGCAAGTAGCCATTGGCTGTACTCCCCCAGATTGTTTTGTTGCGTGGTCTGGCATTTCCTTCCCGTATCCGTCCTTCAGTCAGTACATCATTGCCGGGCGGTTGATTAATTCAGGTGGCGGGATGTCGACCAGGCAAGAATTCCTTCGGGTATCGCCACACAACGAGTATTTTCTTGGCCTGCACGTCAGTTCACGCGGCTCCGGTTATCTCGTTGCTTGGGAGCATGATGCATTGTCATCTGGCCAGGCCCTTCTTGAAACGCGACTCGTAGATTCACTTGGTGTTTCGATGAGCAGATCCGTGGGAGTAGGCTATCTGCCCAGCAACCCCGGCGGTGATCGATATAAACCTGTGGCGACTTTTGACGGCCATGACACCTGGCTTGCATGGCACGGCTACCACGGTGATATTTTCGGCGTGCGGATGGATCGCACGACGGGTCAGCCGGTGGATACGGCTCCTCTTGAGCTGGCTATTTCTGGTACGTCCGGGCCGTGGCCGGCGATTGCCTCAGGTGGAGGGATATCGCTCCTGATCTGGAAGCGCGATGATCCAACCGGTGCGGTACACGGGATGCTCTTGCCCCGACGCAACCAGCCGCCACTGCTGAGGATTCTGAGCCCCGATGTCGACAACAACGGCCTCGTGACCTCGGCCGACCGCGACCTCGTCGCGTCGAAGTTCAACACCGCCGATCCCATCATGGACGTGGACGGCAATGGGACAGTGAATTCTACTGACCTGTTGTTGGTCACCCAAGCCTTCGGCCTGCGCTGGCCGCCGAGCAATCTGGCGGAGGGCAACCGCCTGGTGCTCTACGTGAAGGGCACCGACCCGGAGGGCGATCCGCTGACCTACACGGCCAGCCAGCTCCCCGCCGGAGCCGTGTTCACCCAAGTCGGCACTGGGGCCAAGACGCGGGGGCAGTTTATCTGGACGCCCACCTACGCCCAGGCCACCGGGCCCTACTGGCCGCGCTTTACCGTCAGCGATGGCGCCTCGACCGCCACGCAAGAAGTCCAGATCACGGTCAAGAACGTTCCGCTGGTCATTCTCCAACCCTATGCGATCACACCCCCGTCCTTCAGCCCCAACGGGGACGGGATCGCGGACACGACGCTCTTCTCGGCCGCGTGGAACCACACCGCGACGTGGACCGTGATCATCTTCGACCGGCCGTTGTCTCGGTTGGTTCGCCGCTTGACCGGGACCGGCACCAGCATGTCGCAGCTATGGGATGGGCGAGATGACACCGGGCAGGCGCTGCCCAACGGGATCTACGACGCCATCTTCAGCGTGTCGAATGGCGGCGACGCGATCGCCCACAGCCGAGACGTCACGATCACCGGCGTGCCACTGCGCATTCTGACGTTATCCGCCAGCCCGAACCCCTTCAGCCCCAACGGCGATGGGATCCAGGACACCACGATTTTCACCACCAGCTTCGACCATGCGGCGGTGCAGTACGTGCTTGAAATCCGCAATAGCTCCGGCACCCTCGCCCGGCGCTTTACCGGCTCGGTCCCGGGCACCGGCCTGAATCTGAGCGTCTTCTGGAACGGTCAGATCGACTACGGCAGCGGGAAGATGAACCGCGCCTGGCCAGGAACGTACACCGCCACCCTGAGCGCCACCGATGCGGGGGGCGCCTCGGCAGTTCGTTCCGTGATCGTGACCGTCCAGTGAGTACCTGCGAACGTCGCACCTCCCACTGTCTTCTGCCAACGATGTATACTAGAGTCATGCGATGGGTCACGGCATTCAGTACGATGCTGGTGGTCATTGCGGCTTGCGGGGCGTTGGTGGCGGCTGACGATCAGTTACCGGCGGAGACTCCGGCCCGCGTGCCTGGCGAGATCCTGATCAAGGTGACGCCGGAGGCGCGAACAGCCATCGAACGGGCGCGGGCGGCCGGCCAGTTGCCGCACACAGGGGTGGCGTCCTTTGATGCCGTGTTGACCCGCTTGGGAGCTACCGCCATCGAGCCGCTGTTTCCGCAATTCGATCCGAAGCGCATTGCGCAGAAATTTCCTAAACGCGCGGCCCGCGCGCCTGAGGACGCAGCAATTCCTGAGCTGTCCCGACTCTATAAGGTCGTCGTATCCCTGGACACCGACATCCCCGCGGCGGCCGCGGAGCTGGGGCAGGATCCGCATGTGGAGTACGCTGAGCCCAACTCCGTGGTCTCGATTGAACTGCCGGAAATCAATGCGGAGCCCTGAAGGGTTGTTTCCCGCCTAGAGTCCGCCCAGCGCGGCCACGCGAGGTATTGGGACGGACTCTAGTTCCGCTCTAGCACCTATCAAGGTGTCAGATACCAGAAAGCGCTTTCCGCCCCAATTCGGGTAGTGTCCTAAACTGCCGGGAATGATTTCACAGATTCTCGGCACAAGACGATCATTCAACACCGATTTCGCAGATGACGAGCACGAGTTCGTATCTGCGGAATCGGCTTAAGAGCCGGGACTTCCAGGTCAATCTGCGTAATCAGCAAATTCGGACAGTACCCCAATTCGTTGATACTTGACAAAAGAGTCGTATTAGCAGTAAACTTGAAGGTACGATGATTCCACCACCTGGCTGTCGGCGGCCAAGTGGTGGGTGACCATAAGTAGCCGCCGACTTCGATAAGTACATCGAAGGGGGCGCGTTTGCGCCCCTCAGACAGGTGGTGGGATGAAGATCACCGCTCAGGAAGAGTATGGATTGCGCTGCCTGCTCCAGCTCGCGCGCACGCCTCAAGGGCAGATTGTGAGCGTCAAGGAGATCGCCGGCAAAGAGGGGCTCTCCAGCGCCAACGTGGAGAAGCTCCTGCGCCTGTTGGCCAAGGCGGGCCTCGTGCACAGCGTCCGGGGCATCAAGGGCGGCTACGTCCTGAACCGTCCGGCGGCTTCAATTACGCTTGGAGAAGTAGTTCGGGCGATGGGGAAGATGGAATCCACGAATCATATTTGCACCAGCTACACAGGACAGAAGGATGCGTGCGTGCATTTCAGCGATTGCGGCATTCGCTCGGTGTGGTCGGGATTGACCACCTACATTCAGAATTTCATGGACCAAACGACGCTGGACAGCCTTCTGGATAAGGAATATAACGTCGCAGAACGTCTCGCTCGGCGGATGAACGGTACCACACAAAGGTGACGAAAGAGTCAGAGATGCCAACACCATTGCTTGTCGTGGACAACTTGCGCGTGTCGGTTGAGGGCAAGGAAATCCTCAAAGGTTTGACGCTGACCGTCAACGCCGGCGAGGTCCACGCCATCATGGGGCCCAACGGCTCCGGCAAGAGCACGCTCTCGTTCTGTCTGATGGGTCACCCAAAGTACCAGATCACCGCCGGCACCATTCTCTATAAAGGAAAGGACATTCACGAGCTAGCCCCCAACGAGCGGGCGGCTGCAGGGATGTTCCTCGCGTTCCAATACCCGACGGCGATTCCCGGCGTGACCATCGTCAACTTCCTCCGGGCGGCGCTGCGCGGCGTGCGTCGGGCCGATGTGCCGGTGAAAGAGTTCCGCCAAATCGTCAAAACACAATTGAAAGCCCTTGGGATTCCGGATGCGTTCATGAACCGCTACGTCAACGACGGCTTCTCCGGCGGCGAGAAGAAGCGATTGGAGATTTTGCAGATGGCGGTCCTGGCCCCCTCCCTCGCCGTGCTGGATGAGACGGATTCCGGCCTGGACATCGACGCGCTGAAGACCGTAGCCGCAGGGATCAACTCCCAACGGAGCCCGGAGCGCGGCATCCTGGTGATCACCCACTACCAGCGGCTTCTGGACTACGTCACACCCGATGTCGTGCATGTCATGGTGGACGGGCAAGTAGTGCGCTCAGGAGGCCCTGAGTTGGCGCACGAATTGGAAGCCAAAGGCTACGAAGGATTTCGCATCCCCGCGGCGGTTTCAGCGTAAGGAGCGCACGACGATGAGTACAAAGCCTCAAGTCCACGTCAACGAAGATTATGAGAAGCTGTACGGCTTCCACATGCCGGAATCTTCCGTCTTCAAGGCGGAGCCCGGCCTGGATGAGCAGAAGGTCAAGCAGATCTCCGGGATGAAGAGCGAGCCGGCGTGGATGCTCGAGCAGCGCCTGCGCGGCTTCCAGCATTTCAACCGCAAGCCCATGCCGGTGTGGGCGGATACCGAGCTGCTCAACAGCATCAAGTTCGACAACATCTACTACTACCTCAAGTCCACCGAGAAGAAAGGCGAGACATGGGACGATGTCCCGCCGGACATTAAAGAGACCTTCGACCGGCTGGGGATCCCGGAAGCGGAGCGCAAGTTCTTGGCCGGCGTTTCGGCGCAATATGAGTCCGAGACCGTCTACCACTCCATGCACGAGGACCTGGCGAAGCAGGGCGTCATCTTCCTCGATATGGATACCGCCCTCAAGGAGCAGCCGGAGATCGTGAAGCGCTACTTCGGCACGGTCATCCCGTCGGGGGACAACAAGTTCGCCGCGCTCAATACGTCGGTATGGAGCGGCGGGTCGTTCATCTATGTGCCCAAGGGCGTGAAGGTGGAAATGCCCCTGCAAGCGTACTTTCGCATCAACGCCAAGAACATGGGCCAGTTTGAGCGCACGCTCATCATCGCGGATGAGGGGGCCCAAGTGACCTACATCGAGGGCTGCACTGCGCCGGTCTATTCCTCCGACTCGCTCCATTCGGCGGTGGTCGAGCTGATTGCGATGCCGCATGCGCGGATCCGCTACGTGACCATTCAGAACTGGTCGAAGAACGTCTACAACCTCGTGACCAAGCGCGCGGTCGCCTATGAGGACGCGACAGTGGAGTGGCTCGACGGCAATCTCGGCTCGAAACTGACGATGAAATATCCGGGCGTCTATCTGATGGGCCGCGGCGCGCGCGGCGAGGTGCTGTCGGTGGCCTTTGCGGGCGACGGCCAGCACCAGGACGCGGGCGCGAAGATGATCCACGCCGCCCCGGATACCTCTTCCGTCATCACGTCAAAATCCATTTCCAAGGGCACCGGACGGACGACCTACCGCGGACTGGTCAAGGTGTATGAGGGTGCCGAGAACTCCAAATCGACGGTGCGCTGCGACGCGCTGATGCTCAATGAGGAGTCCCGCTCCGATACGTATCCGACGATGGAGATTGACGAGAAGCGCGTGCAGATCGGCCACGAGGCGACTGTGTCCAAGATCGGCGATGAGCAGATCTTCTACGCCATGAGCCGGGGGTTAAGCGAGGCGGAAGCGATGATGATGATCGTCAACGGCTTCATTGAGCCCTTCGTGAAAGAGCTGCCGCTGGAGTATTCGGTCGAGTTGAACCGCCTGGTCCAGCTCGAAATGGAAGGCGCGGTCGGATAACACGATTACAGTGATTGAAGAGCTGATTACAGTGATTCAATCACCGTAATCAGCTTTTTAATCACTGAAATCATTCAATGGCAGAATATTTTAGTACCCACACAATCGACGAACTCGCGAAGCGGCTGAAGGAACCGGCGTGGCTCACGCAGTTGCGCCGCGCCGCACTGGCCAAGCACGCCGAACTGCCGTGGCCGCACAAAAGCGACGACATCTGGCGGCGGACGGACGTTTCGCTGCTGGATCCCCTCGCGGACTTTGCTCCGGCAACGCCGGCCCTCCACGACGCGGTGCGCGCAACCGACGCGCAGTTCGCGGGGTGGACCACGCCGTTGGGCAACGAGTCGCTCATTGTCCGCGTGAATGGAACGTGGTTGAGCGAACCGTCGGTGGCGGGCGTGCGGATCACCGACTTGACGCGCGCGGCGCATAGCCATCCGGAGCCGCTGCGCAAGCTCTTGGAATCTGACGGCTTCTCGCCCGCGGAAGAGAAGCTGGCGACGCTGAACGAGGCGTTCCATCACGATGATGTCGTGCTGGACGTGCCTGCGAATACCGTGAATGCAGCACCCGTGCGTTTGGTGCACATTCTGACCGCGTCGGCGAAACAAGCGCTCTTTCCCATGACCGTCATCACGGTGGGTGCCGGCAGCTCGATCACCCTGATTGACGAGTATGTGAGCCTGGATCCGTCCGGCTCGACGCAGCCGCATCTGATCCACGGCCGCATCGAACTCATCATTGAGCCCAACGCCAAGGTGCACTACGTGCGGCTGCAGCGCTGGGGTCCGCAGGCGCGCGAATTCCTGCTCCAGCGCGCCACGCTGCGGCAGGGGGCAACGCTAACCATGGCGAACATCAACCTCGGGGCCGCGCTCTCGAAAGCCCATATCGTCACCAAGTTTCTTGAGCCGGATGCGTCCAGCCAGCTCTACGGGTTCGTCTTCGGCCATGATCATCAGCACATTGACCAGCACACCCTGCAGGACCACCAAGCACCCCACACGACGTCGGATCTGCAGTTCCGCGCCGCCCTGCAGGATTACAGCCGCATGATCTACACCGGGCTCATCCGGATTGCCAAGCCGGCCAAGCAGACCAACGCGTATCAGTCCAATCACAACCTGCTCCTGAGCCGCACGGCGCAGGCCGAGACGATCCCGATGCTGGAGATTCTGGCCGATGACGTGCAATGCAAACATGGGGCGTCGGTGGGGCCGATCGATGACGAACAGGCGTTCTACCTCATGAGCCGCGGGATCCCGCGCGAAGCGGCGGAGCGGCTCGTGGTCATGGGCTTCGTGGAGCCGATCGTGCAGCAGGTGCCGTTTGAACCGTTGCGGGAACGCCTGCGGCAGGAGATCGAAGGCCACCTGCACAACGACGAGGCAGCCGTCTGATGGGATTCATGCCGGCGGCGAAGACCACGGAGATTGCCGTCGGACAAATCACACCGGTGACGGTGCAGGGCAAGCGCTTGCTCATTTGCCACACAGCGGAAGGATTTTTCGCGGTGGACGACACCTGCACGCACGACGACGGCCCGCTGGCGGACGGCTGGCTCGACGGGAATGCGATTGAGTGCCCGCGTCACGGAGCCCGGTTCGACGTCAAAACCGGGAAGGTGCTCTGCCTGCCGGCCGCAGTCCCCATTCATGCGTATCCGGTGAGCGTGGAAGGCCAAGACGTGAAGGTCAACGTGGACTCACCCGATGCTTGATGCGAAGACGATCCGCAACGATTTTCCCATCCTGAGCCGCACGGTGCACGGCAAACCCCTCGTGTATCTCGACAATGCCGCCACCACGCAGAAGCCCCACCAAGTGATTGATGCGCTGTCCGACTACTACCGCCGGTACAACGCCAATATCCACCGGGGCTTGCATGCGCTCTCGGAAGAGGCCACCGCGGCCTATGAGGCGGTGCGGGAACGGATGGCGCGGTTTCTCAACGCGCCCGGGGCGGACCACATCGTCTTTACGCGCAACGCTACGGAGGCGATTAACCTCTTCACCAACGCCTGGGGGCGGGCCCACCTCACGGTAGGGGATGAGATTCTCCTGTCGGAGATGGAGCACCACTCCAATCTGGTCCCGTGGCAGTTGATCGCCAAGGCGACCGGGGCAACGCTCGCCTTCATTAAAGTCACCGACGACGGACGGCTTGACCTGGCTTCATTCAGAGCGCTGCTGAACGCGCGCACGAAAGTCGTCGCCGTCACGCAGATGTCGAACGTCCTGGGGACGATCAACCCAATTGATGAGATCATCCGCGCCGCGCATCAGCAGGAAGCCCTCGTGCTGATCGACGGGGCGCAAAGCGTGCCGCATCTACCGGTCGATGTCCGGCAGATGGACTGCGATGTCTTGGTGTGCTCCGCGCATAAAATGCTCGGGCCGACCGGCGTAGGTGTGCTATATGCGAAGCGCGAATTGCTGGAGCGCATGGATCCGTTTTTGGGCGGCGGGGAGATGATCACCGACGTGCATCTGACGTCGTCGACGTGGAATGAGGTCCCCTGGAAGTTCGAAGCCGGCACGCCGAACATTGCGGACGTCATCGCCTTCGGCGAGGCGTTGGCGTATCTGGAGCGGGTGGGCATGGCTGAGGTGCGAGCCCACGAAGTCCAGTTGACGACCTACGTGCTGAAACAGCTCTCAGCCATTGAAGGTCTGACAGTGTACGGGCCGCGGGATGTGCAGGCGCGCGGCGGGGTGGTGTCCTTTAATCTGGATGGCCTGCACCCGCACGATGTCGGCACCGTGCTCGATGCGGAAGGCGTGGCCGTGCGCGCCGGCCACCACTGCGCCAAGCCGCTGATGCGGCGCTTGGATGTCGCCGCCACGGTGCGCGCATCCTTCTATGTCTACAATATTCAAGACGAAGTGGACCGCTTGGTCGAGGCGATTCGCACGGCACAGGCGTTTTTTCGCAAGCCCACGAAAGCCACGGTGTGATGGTCCCACCACCTGTCGTTGAGGCGGCGACGGGGTGGGAATGTAGTGTGCCGCCTCGAATAAATGTCTCAGGTTCACACTAGGTAGAATTTATTCCGGGCTGCCGCGGGCAGTCCACGACAGGTGGTGGGATGGTCGAACAGTTGGATGAGTTGTACCGTGAAGTGATCCTGGATCACTTCAAGAACTCAACCCATGCCGGCGAGTTGCCCGAGGCTCAGATCACGACCACCGGGGCGAACCCGCTCTGCGGCGATGAGATGACGTTGTATCTGAAGGTGTCCGACGGCACGGTGGCACAGGTTCGGTTCAAGGGCAAGGGTTGCGCGATCAGCCAGGCCGCCGCGTCCATGCTGACCCAGCAGATTGAAGGGAAAACGTTCGCCCAGATCCGGACCCTTATCGAGGCCATGAAGGCGCTGATGCAGGGCAAGGATCCCGACCCGGCGCTGGACTTGGGCGATCTGGAGTCGCTGGCCGGCGTGCGCAAGTTTCCGGTGCGGGTCAAGTGTGCCGCGCTGTCGTGGAATGTGGCGGAGCAGGGGCTGAAGGAGTATGAAGGAAGAGGTTAGAAGTTGGAAGTTAGATGTTCAATCTAACCTCCAACATCCAATGTCCAATCGCAGAACTACTACAGAAGGATGATCAATGGCGCTTACTGAACAGCAGGTCATGGACGCGATCAAGCCGATCGAAGATCCGGAGCTCCATCTGGGCATCGTCGATCTCGGCCTCATCTATGGCGTCGACATCAGCCCGCAGCCGGAGGGGGAGGACGTCAAGGTGATGATGACGTTCACCTCGCCGTTTTGCCCGTACGGCCCGCAACTCAAAGCGTCGGTTCAGCGGACCGTCGCCATAATCCCCGGGGTGAAGCAAGCGGTCGTGAACATCGTGTTCACCCCGCCGTGGGATCCGCGGACGATGGCCTCGGAGGACTGTAAGCTCGCCTTGGGGCTGGAATGGGACGAAGAGGAGCCGGAAGGTGGCCACGGGCCTGAAAGCGAGCGCTAAGCCCTCCCCTTAAGACCCGAACGGTTCTTCACTCCCGCCCCCTGCCTGCCCCCGCACGCTTTGCTTCGCAAAGCGAAGCAGCGGGGGCGCAGGCAGAGATGACCACCCCAGTTCTTCGTAACGCCTCCAGCGCCTTGACACGACCACGGCGTGAGTCATAGAGTGTATCGAGCACGGGTATCACGTTGCTCCTTGATCTGCCGATGTTCAGGAAAGCAGGCGAATGCGAATTGCAGTGACAGGCTCCACGGGATTCGTCGGATCGGCGCTCGTGCCGTTTCTGGAAGCGCACGGGGGGCACGACGTGGTCCGCATTGTCAGGACGACGGGGCGCTCCGGAACGGGCCAGGTCCTGTGGGATCCATCGGCCGGAACCATTGATGCAGCGGCTTTAGAGGGAATGGACGCGGTCGTGCATCTCGCCGGAGAGAATATCGCTGCGGGCCGTTGGACCACGCAGAAGAAAGCCCGTATTCTTGAGAGCCGCATCAAGGGCACGCAGTTGCTCAGCCGGACGCTGGAGCGGCTGACCAACTGTCCGCGCGTGCTGGTGAGCGCGTCGGCGATCGGCTACTACGGCCATCGCGGCGAGGAAGCGCTCAACGAAGAAAGCCCGTCAGGGACAGGCTTTCTTCCAGAGGTCTGTCAGGCGTGGGAGTCCGCGACCGAGCCGGCCTCCCGCGCTGGAATACGTGTCGTACAGACGCGCCTCGGCGTCGTGTTGAGTCCGGCCGGCGGAGCGCTCGCCCTAATGCTCACCCCATTCAGGCTCGGGCTTGGCGGACCACTGGGCAGCGGCCGGCAGTACATGAGCTGGGTGGCGATCGACGACGTGGTCGGCGCCATCCACTACGCGCTGACGACGGAGCATCTGCGCGGTCCGGTCAACGTGGTCGCGCCGAATCCGGTGATGAACCGGGAATTCACGAGCACCTTGGCCCGTGTCCTGCGGCGGCCCGCCGTGTTTCCCGTGCCGCCAGTCATGTTGCGCCTGATGCTGGGGCAGTTGGCGGATGAAGCGCTGCTGGCCAGCGCGCGCGTTCTGCCCTCCAAACTCCGGCTCACCGGCTACCCCTTCCGCTACCCGGACCTTGAGGGCGCCCTGCGCCATCTCCTCCCCACATCCCGCTGAGCCCCGCGATCGGGCGCACGGCCTCTCTGATCCAGATCATACAACGGTGTTGCGGTGCGGTGTATCCTTACGGGTGGGAAAGGGGAGAGGCAGGCGCGGGCAACTGAATCCGACCCCGGCAAGATCTCCCGGCTCCCGCCAGGGAAGGGAGGTACAGGATGACCCTGGAGTTCGTGACGAGCCCTGGGTCCGTCGAGTCAGGGAAGAGGAAGTAGGAAGGCGGCGGACCTAGGGTGTTTTTTACGGTACAAGAAAGGCGCTCCGGCGGGGCGCCTTATTTGGTATTCGAGACCAAGGCCTTCAGCAGGTCCGTTTCCGTGATGATGCCGGCCAATCCATGATGGGCGTCGGTCATGGGAAGAGCCCCGATCCGCTGCTGCACCATCATCTTGGCCGCCTCGCGGATGTCCTCATTCGCATCGACGGTGGTGACTGGGCTGACCATGATATCTTCCACCTGAAACTCATTGCTGATCCGGTACGCCTGGTCCTACGACTTGAAGAGATCCGCGATCTTCGGATGCCGCAGATCGCGGTCCGTGACGATGCCGAGGATGACGCCTTCCTTGACGACGACCAAATGCCGGATTCCCAGTGATTTCATCAGCACGAACGCTTCGCGTGCCGAGGCGTTCGGTGAGATGGTGACGACCTCATGCGTGACGCATTCCTTGACCTTCATGGGCGAACCCTCCATGCGCACAGCATAACCTTCGGCTGACGGTTGCGTAAGTCCCCCAGCGCACGTGGCCCGTCGACGTGTGTGCGCTACGGCCCGTGTGCTACAATCGGGGTACGCGGGCGAGATGACTGGACGACTGCTCAGAAGACGGGAGAACCCCATCACGTCAGGCACGGTTCGGATGCGACTGCGCGATGCGGTCTTTGGCACGCAGGATGCGCTTGTCTCAACGCTAGGCGCATTAACCGGCATCGCCGAGGGGACCCACAGTAGTGCTACGGTTGTCATCGCGGGCTGCGTGATTCTCGTCGTCGAGTCGCTCTCCATGGCGGCCGGTTCCTACCTCTCCTCGAAATCACAGCGGGAATACTTGGAGCGGCTCTTACGGGAAGAAGAGGAACAAATTGCCCGCAATCCGGAAGGGGAGCGCAAAGAACTCTGGACGATGTACCGGGCCAGAGGCTACGCGGATGCGGAGATCGAGGTGATCGCTCGACGGCTGATGAGCGACCCCAAGCTCTTGCTCGAAGATATGGCGCACAAGGAACTCGGGATCTCGCCAAGCACGCTTGAGGAGCCGCTGGGCAATGCCCTGGTGATGGGTACGGCCTACGTTGCGGGTGGGTTGGTTCCGGTGTTCCCGTATCTCGTGTTACCTGTGTCCACGGCGATGCCACTCTCCATTGGGGGAACGCTTCTTGCGCTCTTTTTGTTTGGCGGACTTAAGGGCTGGATCGTCAAACAGATCTGGTGGCGCAGCGGACTGGAGATGCTCGGGATCGCGGGTGCGGCGTCAGTCGCCGGTTTTGCCATCGGCCACGTGGTCAGCCGCTGGGTCCGCTAACGCTTCTTGACGCCTACCCGCTAAACGGGATAGCCTAGTCCCATGTCTATCACGCCTCTCACTACTGCGCACATCCTTGCGTCTACAGACCCCTTCAAACGCCTCAACGCGACGGAGCGGCAGCGTCTGGCCTCGGTGTCGCGCGAGAAGCGCTACGCGAAAGGCGAGACGATCTTCCGCGCGGGTGAGCCGGCCGATGCGGTCTGCATCGTCAAGGAGGGACGCGTCCATCTCATGAAATTCTTGGAGGGCGGGCAGGCCTCTACGACGTGCGTGATGACGACCGGAGAAACCTTCTGCTGCCTGCCAGCCTTGGATGGGAAACCCTATCCAGTCGATGCGGTCGCGGCCGTGGACTCCGTGGTGGTCCGGGTGCCGACCAAGGCGTTTCACGAGCTCCTGGAACGCAACCCCGCATTCCTTCAGGAGTCGCTCTGCCTGTTTTGCGACCGGCTGCGCGACGTCGAGCACAAGAGTTGCATGGTCTACGACTCCGTGGAGCGGCGGCTGGCCCAAGCGCTCCTGACATTGTCGAAGAAGTTCGGCTCAACCGTTCCGCTGACGAAGCATGAGCTCGCTGAGCTGGCTAGCACGACCGTCGAAACGACCATTCGCGTGTTGAGCCAGTTCAAGAAAAACGG
>Ga0209515_10001904_pt1 | contig 33420 bp, 29 predicted proteins | sample Subgroupgradi54m_FD_187454 | JGI IMG/M metagenome (GOLD analysis project Ga0209515, IMG submission 187454) | Subsurface groundwater microbial communities from S. Glens Falls, New York, USA - GMW60B uncontaminated upgradient, 5.4 m (SPAdes)... ... | reverse complement strand
CATTCGAGATGCTAATACTCCTGTACACAAACAGCGCCCGCAATTGATTTTCTTGAATTTGAGTTCTTAAATAAAATCCCATTGCAGTACCATTTGATTGCGCCATATTAGCAAATACAATTGAATTGTATGTTTGCAATAAATTTTTATCCTCTTCAACTGCTGCGAGCCATCCATGATGTTCAAGAACTTCTGATTGTGTTAACGATTGATTATATTTTGCTTGCGATCGTTTTAATGCTATGCCTTCTAAACTATTATAATTTACTCCAATATATTCTTTATTAAAACCTGATGGAATAGTAATCAATTCTCTACAAACAGGAATAATTTTAAAATCAGCTGTTTGCTCAGCAGAATAAGCTATTCCTGTGCAAGAATCCAACCAGCTATCAAATAATCGCAATCTTTCATCCAAAGTTCGTTCAGTTCCATCTGGATTTTGTAATGTTTCAAAATCTTCAACTCTGGCAGAAATATTTTCTTTAAAAGTTAATGGACGGATAATAATTTCACCATTGTTATCATACAATAACTGCTTTGGAACTTCTGCTTCTTTTCCTTTGTAAGAATCTCTGAATGCATGCACTCCATTTGCATAGCTCGCTGTTCGCGACATTAATTGATAATTGAGTTTAGTTTGTAAGTCTGTTGTCATAAAAGGAAGAAATGAACTTCTATTTAAAAATATTACTCCTATTTAGTGTAATACTATTAAAAAATTAAACAGGTAGCTTCAAACGCATTTCATCAAGAATTTCGCCCAATGGTCTCCCTGCATCAATCACAATTCCATAATCAAATTGAGTTACTAAGTTATAAACTGCTTTTGCAGCACCGCCGCCATACGATTTACTTCGTTTGCTATCTCTTTTGACACATTCATCGAGTGGAATTTTCAACGTAAAAACATAATGGGGAAATTGCAGTTGCTCAATCAACTGCTCAATTTGTTCTTGATAATAAAAACAACCATCAAGAATAATGATCTTCCCATTGCTTAACTTTTTTCGAAGCTCAGGAATTAAAATTTCATTTGCTTTCAAAAAATTTGAAAGAGAAATGCAGCCAATCTGTGAATCAATTTTATCAAGACCATATTTTGCAAGAACAACATCTAAGAAAATATGCTCAGCAAATAAAGCATGCGCAAGCTTTCTTGCTATCGTAGATTTTCCACTTCCCAAAGGACCACGAATAATAATAAAATAACTCATAAACAAAAGAAAGAAACAATATTTATAAATGTATAGATAATAACAAACAAACAGAATGGAAAAAACAGCACAAACAACAAATCAATCGCAAGAAAAAAAATGGAAAACTGCAATAGCACACGCAAACGAAAAAGAAACACTCATCCGTGGCTATCCATTGGAAGAAATGATTGAAACACTCAGTTTTACACAAGCGATTTATTTAGTATTAAAAGGAGAATTGCCAAGCAAAAATGAAGAACAAATGCTCAATGCAATCTTTGTTGCAGCAATCGAGCATAGTATCGCAGTTCCTTCAGCGCAAGCCGCACGAATCGTTTTCTCAGGCGGAAATTCATTAAACACTGCAGTTGGTTCAGGGATAATGGCATTAGGCGATTCCCATGGCGGTGCAATTGAACAATGCGCAAAACTATTGCAGGAAAATAAAAATAAATCTGCAGCCGAAATAGTCGAAGAAATACTCAAACAAAAAAAAGTTTTGCCAGGATTTGGTCATAAAGTCTATAAAGAAGAAGATCCACGAGCAGCAAAATTATTCAGCATTGCAAAAAAATTAAATATCTACGGCGATTTTTGCAAACGAACAGAAGAAATCCAAACTGAAATCGAAAAACAAAAAGGAAAAAAACTCTGCATAAACATTGACGGTGCAATCGCTGCAATCATGTCAGAGATGAACTTTAACTGGAAGCTCGGCAAAGGTTTATTTATTATTCCAAGAACAGCTGGTTTAGTTGCTCATGTCCATGAAGAATGGGAACGAGAAAAGCCATTCCGACGATTAGACGAGCATGAGCATTCATACGATGGAAAAGAAAAACGAAAGTTGACAAAAGAATAGAAATAAATAATTGATTATGAAAACAAATTACGCTAACCAATTAAAGAAAAATTCTTAAGATTCTGAACATATAACTCGGCAAATCGAAATAAAACTTTATGAGGAACTCTATACAAAGAAGATGGACCTTCATTAAAAAAATAACTAAATCCATGAGGAGTAAGAACCTCATTACTTCCAATTTGGACTGCATCAAAAGAAACAAAATTTACATTCCATCCTAATTTAAGAACTTCCTCCTCTTTTGCAAGTTTTTCTATAACATCATTTAATGATAATGCATAAGTATCCGAATCATTATCCGAATCAAAACCAGAATAATTATTCATTTGAGCTATTAAAGGATCATTGTGAAAAAAAGCGTTTCCTAAATAAAGCGTTATCTTATCACCTTTTTTAAGAGATTTATAAATAGGTTGTTCACTACAAAGATTATATAATTTTATTTGACTATCGCTCATATTCAAACCCCCATGTTGCATCATCAACTGCATACTCATCCCTACCATAACAATAGAAATCAAAAAAACTATAACTAATTTATACCAGATATATACGGTGATTAAAAAATCAATTTATATTTTGCCGATCATGCTTCCAAGCATCTTATTCTCTGCTTTCAGCAAATGCTCGCCAGCAGTAGCAGAACTCAGCTGTAAAGCTTTTGCTATCCTTACAATCGTAGTCTTCCGAGGCAATTCATAATATCCTTGCTGCATTGCATACGAAAAAATCTTTTTTTGCTGTTTTGAAAGCAACGGTTGTGAAAAGTCAACAGCACCAATAAAAAGAGTTTTTAAGACACCAATCTTTCGCAATTCTTTAATCATGGACAGAATATTTTTCTTTTCAAGAGCGCCAACATGATAATATTCATATCCTTCAAAAACAGTATGATGATCGAGAAAGAAACCATGATATTTCTGAATAATATTCTGCACATAACTTTCTTGTCGAAAAAAAATGAGTAATACTAAACAATCTGTTGATCGTTCAATTTCTTGAACAATTTTATAAGAGTTGTTTTTCTTTAAAAAAGAAATAAAAGCATCAAATTGTTTTGCATTACCTTTTACAGAATATAAATACTGCTTTTCTTTTTGATTGCGAGATTGAATATCAACAACAGTAATAAAATGCTTTTTAAATTTCATGCTCAATGCTGTTTCTGCACAGTCTTTATGTTGAATTTTAAAGCTAAAGCGATACATAAAGAATATAAAGCAGCATTACTTTAATAATTTATTCATCTCAAAAATAAATTCAGCTGCTCTTTCAACTGAAGTTTTTGCTTTTACAGCTTTCATTTCTTCAAGCATATTATATTGAAATCGAGAACGTTTATCAAGTTCTCTTTCATAAGAAATGAGTAATTCTTCTGATCGTATTGAAGCAAATTCAGAAGCATCTTCTTTCAAAGATTCATAATGCTCAAGTAATTCATTTTTTAATTTACCTAGGACTAATACAATTAATGCATCAATTGTAACCTTATGAGCTATTTTCTCCCCTACTTTATATCCTAAATGTAACAAAATAGCATTTGCTATGTAAAACATAGAATAATAGGAAATAACAATTATCCAAATATACGGCTTAAGTTCATGTTCGAATAATGATTTTGCAAGACTGAGTGAAAGTTGTGCATTTTCAAGATATTTTTTCTTTGCTTCTTCATTTCTCTCTTTTTTAATAAGACCATCTTCTAAATAAATTTTAAGATTTTTCTGTGCTTTATGTTTTCTATTTTCATCAATCATTGAATCAACCCATAATATTGTTCCATACCATAAAGAATTATATTATTCTTAATTACTTCACTACCAACAGTAAACTCTTTTGATTTTTTCATAGCAATAAATTCACTTTCTTTAAATAAATTAACATGTAATTTTAAAGGAATAAGAGATGCAATATGATGGATGCTTTTCTCCATCCGAATGTATTCTTCATTGGAAACAATGAAAAAAAGATCAATATCAGATTGCTTTGTTTGTTTCTTCTTAGCATATGAACCAAAAACTAAAAAAATAAAGAATTGAGTGGGCAATCCTTTCATAAAATAATCAAACATAACTTTCATATCTTTATTTTTTAAAAATTCATTCTTCCGCTCAAACTCTGCTTGAAATAGTAATGGATTAGAACGTTGATTAAGCTCTATTTTTTGTGCTTTTCCAAATATTTTCAAACAAACGATATTCTCTTTTTCAAGTCTTTTTATGATAGTATACACAGTTTTATAATCTATCTGAAGAGCTTCAGCTAAAGAATTAATATTCATCTCTTGTTCTTTATGTTCCAAAAGATATTTAATAATAATGCAATCTTTTCTCATCATGGTAGTATCAACCTATCAATAAGTTAATATAACCATAATATAAATGTTTTGTTTTTTCTTCAGAAATTACAATTGATAACAAATATAAAGCAGCATTAGTTTAAATAAATATGGTAATCCTCAAAACACAACGTCTGATATTAAAACCAATTAAAAAAGAAGATATCAAAATTCTATTTCAATTGACAAGAGAAAAAAATATGCAAAAATTTACGAATATTGCGCAAAACAAAACAAAAAAAGAATTAGAGCAACAGATAAACAAAGAAACAGAAAAACAAAAAGAAGGAAAATTGCTTCGTTTCACAATATCAAATAATAATACAAATAAGAAGCAAAATAATAGAAATGACAATCAAAATGGCAGTATAGGAATGATTTCACTCAAAAACATCAACAAACAAAAACAAAAGGCAAACATCAGTTATTTTCTTGGAGAACAATATCGAGGTAATGGCTATATGCACGAAGCTTGCATTGCAATAATCAATTACGCATACACAAAACTAAAATTAAACAGAATCGAACTCAGCTGTTCAACAAAAAATAAAGCTTCAAAAAAAGTCATTGAAAGTCTCAATGCAAAATTTGAAGGGATTGCAAGACAAAAAGAATTCCTCAATAACCAATTTCACGATTTAAGAATCTATTCTATTCTTAAAAAAGAATGGCAAAACCAGAAACAATAAAAAGCGTCCTGCATTCCCTCAAAGAATGAAAGGACAAATAAAACAGCAACACAAAGATCAATTATTACAACAACAGTTCTCAGTCGGATTAAAAGCAATTGCCGAAGCATCAAAAATAGCAATGCAATATTATAAAAATCTCCCAAATATTCAAAGAAAAGCTTCTGGTAGCGTCGTAACATTAGCAGACATTGCAGCTGAAAACAGCATGTTCTCAATTATTGAAAAAACATTCCCCTATGATTCTCTCCATGGAGAAGAAACAGGATTACAAAAGAAAAAAACAAAATATACTTGGATTGCAGACCCAATCGATGGCACAACAAATTATATGCACGGTTTACCCATGTTTGCTGTTTCATTAGCATTGCTTGAAAATGGTCATCCAATTGCAGGCTTTGTCTCACTCCCCTTTTATCAAGAGATATTTTATGCAGTAAAAGGAAGAGGTTCTTACTTAATCAAAAATAAAAAAAGATATTTATTAAGCGTTTCAAAAACAAAAGAGTTCAAAGATTCAATACTTGCCATTAGCACAAAACAAAGAAAAGAACAAAAAACACTCGAAAAATTAACAAAAGCATTTATTCCATACTGTAATTACCGTATTTTTGGTTCTATGGTTTTTACAGCAATGCAGCTTGCAAAAGGAAATATCCATGCTATAATCAGCCACAACCATCATCCATGGGACAATGCAGCAGCATTTATTATAGCAGAAGAAGCTGGTGCAAAAATAACAACCCTTGAAGGAAAGCAATGGAAATTAGAAGACAAAAGCTTTCTAATAACAAATAAACATTTGCATCAAGATTATTTGAATATATTAAAGAAAGTAAATGTATGATTAAAGAAAATAATAATTCTAATAATACTAATTCACTCACAACCTCAGCAGCGTCTCAACAATAGTATTCGCAGTCTTTTCAAAAGAAAATAATTTTACAGCAGTTTCTCGTGCATTTTTTCCAAGTTGTTGCCGTGTTTCAGCATTCCGAATAAGAATATCAAGTTTAAGCGATAAAACAAGAGAATTGCGAAACGGAAAAAACATCCCGTTATGCTTTTCTTTAATATAATATTTGACATAGCCGACAGGAGTTGCAATTACCGGAAGCCCAGTTGCCATTGCTTCAACAGTGCTTAATGAAGTTGTTTCAGTAAGCGATGGTAAAACATAAACATCCATTGCATGCAAATACTGCAAAACATCATCCGTTGCTCCAACCATCATCACATTTTTATCAGAACTAAATTCCTTATCCAGCTCTTTTATCCCTTTACCAACGACAAGCAGTTTAATATTCTCATGCTTTTTCTCAATAATACGAAACGCACGATACAGCGTAATCAGATTTTTCTCCCGTGCTAAACGCCCAACAAATCCAAGCACAATCGTATCAGGATTAATGCCCAATTTTTGCTTAGCTTCTCCACGAGAAATTGGCGGTTTGAAATGGGCAGTATCAGTGCCTAAGAAAATAACTTTTGATTTGGTATTAATACCATTGACTCGATATAACTCTTGAAGCTCATGAAAAGGCATCAGTAAAAGATCACATTTTCGATACAAAAATCGTGCATAAGATTTAGTAATGATATTGATAAAATGTTTAAATTTACCAATACTTTTGGTTGTTAATTCCCAATCAATCGAGTGAATATAGCTGACAATATGTTTTTTCTTTGCTTTTGCAGCAAGGATCGTAATTGCTCCAATCGGTCCAATTGTTTGCGTAAATATTAAATCATGTTCTGCTACTACTTTTTTAATCGCAAAATAATGAAGTGATGAAAATTGAATATCACCAAACTCAAAATCAATGATAGGAAAACGAATGAGATTAATAACGGGAAGTGGTGGAAGTTCTCCAGGGAATTCAGGAGCTAAAACAGTAACCTCAAACTGCTCGCATAAATACGGAAGTAATTCATACAAAAATCTACTAACCCCATCCCATCGAGGAAGAAAACAATCTGTTGCAATCAATAATTTTTTTTTCTTTTCCATTTTTTTAATTCCAATAATTAAATCAAGTAAATTTATAAAAAATCTCTGCATATTTCAAGTGATAATGAAGGCCATTCATCGTTGCTCGAATATAAACAGCAGGAAGCAATGTTAAAAGGGCAACATGCTGACTTTTAAAACGATACAATGCTTTCCGTTTAATACTAAAAGTATCACTAATATCAACAACTAACCGAGGATAATCAGAATTTGTTGCAGTAAACGGATTCCATATCTCAAAACTATAACCATCACAAGCAATTTTTAATTCAATAAGTAAACTTTTGACAGCAGAAAATGTTGCACGGTGATCAGGATGAAAATCATCCCAAGAGTGAGTAAATATCTTGCTTGGTTTATGCAAAAGAATATATTCTTTAAGTTTTTTTTTAATAAAATTAATATTTTCCAGCTCAGTAAAACTTCCTTCTTGGACGCCAAGAAATTCAACACCATTGCCGCCAATAATTTTATCTGCATCAAGTGATTCCTTAACACGAATGGAAGAAATAACCTCTTCCTGTAAATGCGGATGCGAAGACTCGCCATAAGCAATAATATAAGTATAAATAGCCTTATCTTCACGAGCATATTTTGCAAGTGTCCCGCCAGCTCCAAGAATTTGGTCATCACTATGCGCGCAAACAACAAATACTGTTTCTTTCTTCTTCATAGCAATACTAAAGAATGATGAATAATTAAAGCTTTCGATTAAGAAAACAATTTCCTTTCAAATGCTTCAGAATCAATCTTACCGACAATATCATGAGAACCTAAACGAAGATAACGAACTCTTGGATTTCTTGATTCAGTCAAAGTAGTGCCATTCGAATCAAGAAGAATAATACTCATAGGAGTAATGCTATCATTATATCTTGCTAAATCAGTATCAAGTCTTTGCCGAAGTTGCTCATGATCTCTTTGACGTGAACTACCATTTTCATAAGCAATTGTTTGAAAAGGAACTTTAAGAATCTTCAATTGTGCTTTTACAACATCTTGATAATCATTATAACTATCCGTTACCAAAACAGCATACTTGCCTTTAATCACATCATTAGTAACAAGATTACGATTGAGTCGCACTGCAGAATCTTCTAAATCAGGAACAAATTCTTTGCCCGTAAATAATTGATATAATTCAATATATTGGACTGTTGTATCAACCAGCATTTCTCGAGTAACAGCTAACTTTTTTTGAGATTCAGGATCATAACCATTTCGAAGAATAATATCACGCAGAAATTCTTTTGAAAGTTGTTTTGGCTCTCGTCCTGCAGCATATGCAGCAGCATAATCATCATGCAGCCAATATCTGCTGGAATCAGGAGTAAACAATTCATCAATTAAAACAATGCTGCCATCCTTCTTTCGCCCAAACTCTTTTTTATCATCTACTAAAATTAATCCTCGAGCAGAAAAATAATCTTGTCCATAGCGAAATAAAGAAAAAAGTGAATCACGCAAAAATTCAAATTCTTCTTGTGTTACAATGCCTTTAGCAATTGCGCCTTCTTGACTAATATCAGGATCATGTTCTGATTTTTCACTTGGCGTAAAAAGCAATTGAGAAAATTGCTCATTTTTTTTAAAATCTGTTAAATAATCCCGCATATCAATACCTGATTTAACAAATTTTTGTTGATCAAAATCACGAAAAGCACCGCCAGCTAAATACGCGCGAACAATCCCTTCAAGCATCACAGGTTGTGTTTTCTCCTGCACCATGCCCATTGGATCAAATGTTTCTAAAAAAGCATTAGGGACTAAATCTCTCGTTTGCTCAAAAAAGAAAGTAGTCATTTGATTGAGCATCTGCCCTTTAAATGGCATTGTCCCAAGCTTAAAATTAAAAGCAGAAATTCGATCACTCGCTATTGAAAGATAAAGTTCTTTATTCCGCCCGATTGCATAATTATCCCGTACTTTTCCAGAATGAAACCGATCATTGTTATCAAGTTCAGGAACATACGCCTTCAAAAGCGCTTTATCAAAATGATCTTCAACTATTTTTTTCCAATACATCCGTTGATCATCAGTAAATTGCATAAAACAAGGAATCAACATCCAAATAAAAAGGTTGTGAAAAAAAACAAAATAATCCAACAGATTAATAAATCATTCAAAAATCCCTACTAATATGGATATTATTCATTGCAATGATAATCTTAAATTATACACAAGAGAATTAATTGGGGGAAAAGGATATAACCTATTACCATTATATACAAAAGCACAACAATCAACAATCAGTTCTGAATTATACACAGTACCAGCTTTTTTTATCATCCCAAATGAATTTCTCTCCTATGATATATCCTATGACCCGAATCAAATTGGAGATTATAGAACAATAGAATTTACAAACAAAAAACAATTAGATCAATTAATTGAACCCTTCAAAACACTCCAGAAACCAATTGCAGTCCGTTCTTCCTCACCATTAGAAGATAACTTAGAAGCAACATTCGCTGGAAGATTTCACACAGAATTAAACGTAACTACATTTGAACAATTAATTGCTGCTGCAAAACAAGTAATCAACTCACAATATAACGACACAGTACGAGATTATGCAGCACAAAAAGAAATTGCATGGAAAGAAGGAATGGCAATCATCCTACAGCAGCAAATTATTGATGCAGCAATTCAGGGCACAATCCAAATTGAAGAAGAAGAAATAATTATAGAATATTATGAAACAAATGATAGCAACAAAAAAATAAAACAGGAAATAATAGAGTATGATCTTGCTAAAATCATTTTAGATAATATCATCCACCATAACTCTGATTTTAAAGGAGAAATTGATACATTTTATAAAAAATACAATGAAATCATAAGTGAGCATTTCTCATACATCGCAATTGCTGCATTGCAAGCAAAAAAAGATTGTAATCTCAAAGAAACCACTCAAATCGAATTTTTATACAAACCACTTGAAAAAGTTAATTTTGTGCAAATACGAGAACTTCCTGTAATAAAGCAACCAAGCAATTACGAAGTATTAAATCTCACAATCCCAGAAGGAATTCCTTCTATTGAAAGTGAAATCTGCAATGGCATTGCAGGAGAAATGATTTTGCCAGCATACGTAACATTTACGCCAGCAAAAGCAAATACAATTGCAAATCAATTTAATCTTAAAAATAAAATTTTCTTAAATCATGATCTTCATGAGATGAAAATGGCAAAAAAACAAGGTTATGAAATAAGAGACATATTTCCTTTATCAGAACGGCTGTGGGAAATAGGCAATAAGCTATTTCCAGAATACATATTAGTCTGCAATAAATTAGATGATTCAATAATTGGCATGAATACAATAACAAAAAATAAAAAAGCAATTATCACAACAATGGAAGCAAATAAAACATCTCATGCAATAACAGTTGCCAGAGAACTTGGAATTATTGCATTTGGTGCTAATTTAGAAACCTCTGATTGGCAACAATTTATCTATCAAATACAAACAGGTGATTTAATTCACATCAAAAGCAATGGCGAAAAAGCAATTGCTTACCTTGAAAAAAGAAGAGAATCAGATCCTTATCAAAAAGATTAAAAAAGAAATGCGCAAATTCAATCATATGAAGTAATCATTTTAAATAATTTCCACTGGACATGGAGCTGTGAGCTATATAAATAACATAGTAATAACATAATTATGAAAAAAAGATTATCAAATAATGAATTAAATAATATAAAAAGATTAATTAATCAGAATTATACTTTGAATCAAATATGCAAGATTCAAAATAAAAGCAAAACTACTATTTATTACCATTATAATAAAATAAAAGGAAAAATAACAAATCAAATACAAATAAATAATAATAACGACATATTAATTGGAGAATTTATAGGCTTATATGCAGGTGATGGATATTATTATAAAACAAAGAATTATATTCATCGAATCTATCTCTGTTTTAATAAAGAAAAAGAGTCTATATATGTTGATGATTTAATTAAAAATAATCTATTTATTCTATTCAATAAAACCCCATATAAAATTGTAAGAGAAAATAGATTAATTATATATTATAATTCTATTAATATTAAAAAATTGATTGATACATATTTAGAATGGGACACAAATCAAAGAAAAACTTATACCATAAGATTAAAAAAGAAAATAAATAATTTAGAATTTAATATAGGATTTCTCCGTGGTTGTTTAGATAGTGATGGCTACGTTAATCAATTTAAAATCATATTTAGTTCTGTATCTAAAATATTAATTCAAGACATAGCTAACATTTTGTCTAATTTAGAAATAAAACATTCCATCTATAAATATAAAGAAAAAAGAACAAATCGTAAAGATATATACCATATATATATTAAGAAATCAAGCCAAAACAAATTAATTAATATTATAAATCCAAGAAATAAAAAAAGAAATGCACCGGCCGAGATTCGAATTTCCGGAGATAACTTTATGAATTACCATCACTCGGATACGCGGCTTGGAAGGCCACAGTCATAACCATTAGACCACCGGTGCATTAACTCTCAGAAAAAACATTTAGTTTATAAATATTACGAAGTTATTAGAAAAGAATCATAATAAATCTAATTTCACTCTTCTTTTCTTTGAACTTTTATTAAAACGTACCCTTACATTTTTTACTTGTTTTGTTAATTCATTCCATGAATTTTCAGGAATATCTGCCCAAATTCCACTATAATTTAATAAATGTTTACCCATATGATTACCATAAAGTTATTTGAATATAAAGATATCTAAACAATCAACACAAACTTCAAAACCTATCAATCTCTTGCAATCGCCGAATCCTCTTATCTTCATTGCTAAATGGAGTATCAAGCCAAGCATCAAGAATTGCTGCAATATCTTTCTGCTGGGTAACTCTTCCTGCTAAACATAACACATTGCTATCGCCATGCTCTCGTGCTTGCTGAGCATAAAAAGTATCTAAACATAATGATGCTCGAACACCTTTATATCGATTAGCAGCAATCGCCATTCCTTGCCCAGTCCCGCAGACTAATATCCCCCGTTTTGCCTTTCCTTGAGAAATCGGCTTGGCAACTTTCTGTGCATAAAGTGGATAGTCAACAGACTCCTCGCTATTCGTCCCAAAATCTTTATAGGCAATTCCTTTTTGAGTAAGCAATTGCTTAACATATTCCTTTAATTGATAACCAGCATGATCTGCTCCAAGTAAAATAACTTCTTTCATTTTTTCAACAGCCTCCATTCTCTTATCTTTATCCTTTTGTCCAAAAATACCAGTGCCTGAAATCAAAACATCTGCTCCAGCAATAATTGGCTGAAAACAATTCTCAAGTTTAATCCCGCCATCAACTTCAATTAAAATTTGAAAATCCATTTGCAAGATAATTTGTTTTAACAATCGAATTTTTGCAGTCGAACTCGCAATATATTCCTGCCCACCTTTTCCAGGAACAACAGACATAATTAAAACATGATCAACAAGTGCCAAATACGGCAGTATTTTTTCAACTGCAGTCTCAGGATTGAGTGCAATTGACACCTTACACTTCTGTTTTTTAATCGCAGCAATCACAGCATAAGGATCATCCTTTGCTTCAACATGAAAAGAAATAATGCTACTCCCTTCTTTTGCATAACTCTTAATCAACGACAAAGGATGCTCAACCATAAGATGAGTATGAATCGGAATCTTGCTATACTTATGAACCAACTTCACATTCTCAGGATCAAAAAAAAGAGTTTTCTGAGAAACAAAAATGCCATCCATTACATCAACATGCAAATAATCAGCATTTTTAACAGAAGAAAGCTCTTCCTTAATCACAGAAAAATCCGCAGCAAGCAACGATGGTGACACATAAACCATGAACAAAACCTCTTTTAGAAAAATTAACGTAAAACAACTACTTAAAGATTTCGAAATCAAACTGATAAAAACAAGAATAACTTTTTATAGAACAATAACTATAGCAATAAAATTCTTATTGAGGTGAAAGCATGACAAACCAAAACGAGCAACATTTTTACACAGGAATGAGCAAAGCAATGATAGATCAATTAGCAAGTCTTGATTTTCCAACTAATAGTTTAGAACAAAGAGTAAAAGCTGAATTTGTTGAAGGAGTTGTAGAAACTGCAAATGCCGCTGTTCATACAGATAAATCTAACCAAAGCAATTTCTATTGCCTTATGCTCAACCTAAAAAATGATCCACATCCTTATGCGCTCTATTTTGCACAAACCAGAATTGACAAAGGAGAGAAAATCCGTATTTATTTTGAACCCTATGATGAAACTGCAAATCATGCATTAAGAACACTTAAACAATTCAATGATCTAAAACCAACAGAAGGTTTTAAAGAAAGATATGAAGCTACATGTAAAAAAATGAAAGAAACTGCAACCCTTGAAATACTTGCATTCCAAATCCTAGACGATAAAAACAACGTAAAATACCAACTTGCTGGACCAAAAGGAATTTTCCTAACAGAAGAACAAGCAAAATATTAAAAAAATTTAATTTTTTATCTCTTTTTTAACTCGCTCAAGAAACATATCCCAATCTTTGACAGCAACGCACACGCCGCAAGCATGCATATGCCCGCCACCATAGCCTTTCAATCCTTCAAGACTTTTATGAATAATCGTTGGTAAATCATACGTTGCCCCTCGCATACTGCACTTCATTTCCCCGCCTTTCTCACGGCAAATTAAAATAACTTTGCCAGGAAATTTAAAGATTAATTCGTTGGATAAATCAGAAGTAAAACTTGTTTTCTTTTCATGATACATGAACAATACTAAATTACCGTGCAGATCTTTCTCAGAAACGCTCGCAAGCAATTCTTCATACTCTTGATTAATTGCTTCATATCTTTTATACACAAAATTACCCTGCGCAGTTGTTTGCTCAAGTAATTCATTAAAATGCTCAATACGAGTTAAAATTTTAATGCATTTGACAGAATCCGATGATTTACCTTTCAAAATAAAAGAAAATATTCGAGATAATCGACCAGCTAATGTAGTAAACAGCGCTTCTTCAATGGTGGTAACCTCAGGAGGCAAAATCTTGGGATATTGCTTTGAAAATTCAGCAGCAAATTCAGGTACAAACCAATCAGCTAAACAGCCTGCAAGAGAAATCCACTGATCTTGTTGTACAGCTTGATAACACCAATAATTTGTTGGCCGATTATCCTTATCATCATAATTGCGAGGATTAAGATAAAAAACCCCAGTATTCTTCTGCGATTCATGATGATCAACCCAAATAATTTTTCTCTTCCCACCTGCAATCGCTTTATCAATAAATTCTTGATCAACCATCGGCATATCAAGAATAAAAATTTTGTCAGGATTATATTCCTCAACATGTTTTAAATGCTCAATCCCAACTTTTGGAACACTTTTAACAAATGTTCCCTTACCCTTCTTAACCTTCCGATAAAGCAATAAAAACGATGTTAAACCATCAGGATCATCGTCATATAAAAACAATGGATTTTCAGCAGAAAGCAATTCTTCTCGAAATACTAACACATCATCTTGTACTGTTCGCATACAGCTTAAAAAAAATCAATCCTTTATATTTCTATTGGTAATCTTCAAAGAGAAATAAAATCTCGCAATATTTATAAAGACTCTAAAAATCCAATGAGCTATGGGAAAAATAGCATTAATTTCAGGAATCACCGGCCAAGATGGCTCATATTTAGCAGAATTCTTGCTCAAAAAAGGCTATACAGTCTATGGAATGATAAGACGATCAAGTTCTTTTAATACAGGAAGAATCGATCACATTTTTCAAGATCCGCATGAAAAAAATCCGCAATTAAAATTAATATATGGAGATTTGACCGATGCAAGCAGCATTGCAAGAATCATCCGAACAATTAAACCCGATGAAATTTACAATCTTGGCGCGCAAAGCCATGTCAAAGTAAGCTTTGAAATTCCAGAATTTACAGTCAATGTTGACGCGCTCGGAACATTGCGATTTTTAGAAGCAATTCGAGAATCAGGTTTAAAAACAAAATTCTACCAAGCATCAAGCAGTGAAATGTTTGGAAACATTAAAGAATACCCGCAAAAAGAAACAACACCATTTTATCCACGATCACCCTATGCAGTTGCAAAAGTTGCAGCGCATTATTTAACAATTAATTATCGAGAAGCATATAATATTTTTGCTTGTTCAGGAATTCTTTTTAACCATGAATCACCGCGAAGAGGAGAAACATTCGTTACAAAAAAAATTACAAAAGCAGTCGCAAGAATCAAATTAGGATTGCAAAAAAAATTATACCTGGGAAACCTCGATTCAAAAAGAGATTGGGGTTACGCGCCTGATTACGTCGAAGCAATGTGGCTCATGCTTCAGCAAGAAAAACCTGACGATTATGTAATCGCAACTGGCGAATCACATACAGTCAAAGAATTTTTAGAAGAAGCATTTTCATCAGTTGGATTAAACTGGAGAGAACATGTTGAAATCGATCAAAAATATTTCAGACCAACAGAAGTAGACTATTTAATCGGTGACGCAGCAAAAGCAAGAAAAGCATTGCAATGGAAACCAAAAGTAACCTTTAAAGAACTAGTAAAAATTATGGTTGACGCCGACTTAGAAGAAATTAAAAAAAAAGAATTGAATAAAAACGATTAATAAAGTGAGATGATAAACATCCAAATAAAAAGAATTCTAGAATAATAGTCAAGCTGTGAAAACCATGACACAATTTCAATCATTAGAACACTATCTTCAAGAACTAAAAAAATGCACAAATCAAGACCAATTAAAAGATGAGTTCAAACTTTCACCAAATTGGCCAATCTTATTCTATGGTAATACAGTGAGATTATTTCCAAAAATCGAAAAAGCATTTCATAATTCTTTAGCAGCCCAAAATCAACAAAACAAACAAGTAGTACAAGAGCCATGGCACTATCAGCGAAGTTATCTCTGGTACGGTGATCGATATGATCTCACGACTGCAAAACTTACTTCAATTGAAGAAGCAGAAGTACATGATTATAGGCATGGAACAGAAATAATCGAAGCAGAAATAGCAAGCTATCCCCATTACAACTGGATAAAAACAAAAAACAAAAGAAATAACATTCCTCATAGCATGCATCTTATTTTTCATCTCATACACAAAGAAGAAACAAGAGAAACAAACTACCAAACATTAGCAAAAGCAATTGTTGATTTAGGAGAATACGCAATAAATAATAAAATAGCAATAGAAATGCCGAAAAGAAATTAAAAGAGTAAACAAGAAATAATAATCAAACAATTACAATTATTCCTTTTTCATCTGCAAAAAAGTTTCCTTGATTTCAGCAACACTCATTTCTTGAATTAAAAAGAGCAATATCACGTAAATTAATAGTCCAAAAAATAATAAAAAAAATAAATGGAAAGAATAATACTGCTTAAAAAAATAAACACTAACTCCTGCAAAAATACCAGCAACTGAAATTTTAAAGATTGATTTAAAAAGAGGAATTTCAAAAGAGAATCGCTGAATGATAAGAAGATGAATACTATAAATCAAACAGCCTAAATTAACAAGCTCTGAAGCAACGGTTGCAATTGCAGCGCCATTATAAGAGTAATAAGGAATTAAAAAAGCATTAAGGCAGACATTAAGCAGCAAAGTCAATGCAGTGATAACAGTAACTCTCTTTTGGAGATCAATTGAATTCAAAGTAATGCTTGCAATATGATTAAAAAACACAAACATCTGTGCAAAAATTAAAATCTGCAATACGAGAATCGATTGATGAAATTGCCCATTATATAGAAATTGAATAATCTCTGGCGCAAGGATCACCGTCAAAAGTAAAATTGGCACAGCAAGAAGTACCAAATAACGAATTGTTTTAAGAAAAATTTGTCGTAATAAATCTTTATCCTCTTTAAAAAGACGAGAAGTAATTGGAAATAATGCTGCCATCAGAGAAACAGGAATAAATGCAAGCGCAGCAACTAATCGATATGATGCATTATAAATTCCAACTGCAGCATCACCATGAATAAAACCAATCATTAAGGTATCCACCTGAAAATAAACAATGCCAAGAATATTAATAAACCAAAAATATTTTGACTCATTCATCAAATAAAACCAAAATTTATAATCAATAACAAATCGAGGCTTTGCAATTGTTCGATGAGTAAAAAAATAGCTCACAAAAAATAATAAAATCCGAACGAGAATCATACCTATTAAAATCATGAGCAACCCATAATGGAAAAACAACGCTAAAACCACAACAGCAAGCGTTAAAGCTTTGTCAAGAATCTCTGATAAAGATTCAAATCCCATCTTTTCATAAGCACGCAAAATAGTAAAAAAAGGATTGCTCAACTTATAAAATGAATATGCAATAATTGCTAAAAATATAATCCATTTTTTCTCAATAGGAAATGGCAAAAACAAAAGCACAATCCCCCCAATAATTAAAAATAGTGCTGAAAGCAATATTTTTAACGACAGATAATGATTCATATATTTCTCAGCATCTTCTTTTTTTCGAGAAACATCGCGAATAACAAGCGTATAAATTCCAACATCGCTCATAAGCCCAAGAATTTCAGTAAATGCAAAAGCAAACGAATAAAGTCCTAACCCCACTTCACCCAATTGCCGAGCTATTAAAATAACAGTGAAAAAAGCAAAGATCTGACTAATAATTCTACTCACAATTAAAAAGCCAGTATTCTTAACGATTGATCGCTGTAATGACATAACAACTAAAGAATAAAGATGATTTTTAAAGCTTCTGCTCTCTTGTTCTAGATGAGTTTCAAATGATCAAAATAGAGCGGCATAATTCAATGAATTCTTCCACAATCCATATAAATCAAGCAAAACACAACAGGATAAATGCAAGACAAACAATCAGCTGCAACAATTAGCAAAGGCACAGCATGGCTTACCTTTAATCAACTAATATTTATGGGAACAAGTTATTTAACCTACATGGTTCTCGCAAGAATATTAGGAGCAGCTTTATTTGGAGTTTATGGCGTTGTTATTGGATTAGTTACTGTATTAACAATGGTATTAATCACAGGAACACAGCAAGTCGTTGCAAAATTTATTAGTGAAACTCCAGAACAAGCAGAAGAAATCAAAAAAAAAGCATTCCAATTACAGCTTATATTTGCAGGTTCAATCACCATTATTTATTTTGCTCTTTCACCATTAATAGCATACCTTCTCCATGATGCAACATTAATGCAATACATCCAATTATCAGCATTAATTATTTTATTCCACTCATTATTTTCTGTATTCATGGGCTATTTTAATGGTTTAAAAAAATTTAAACAGCAAGCACTCTACACAGCCTGCTATCATTTTGTAAGAATGCTTTTAACAATTGGATTTGTCTTCCTAGGCTACAAAGTATTTGGCGCAATTACTGCATTTGTCATTGCAAGCTTCTTATTTTTCACCGTATGCCTAATCTTCATCGGATTCAAGAAAGAAAAAAATGAATTAAAGAATAGTCAAAATAAAAATTTAAACACAGCAAAGACAATCACAACAAAACGATTCATTACATTTACAATCCCAATTATGCTCTCAACAATAGTGCTCTATCTAATTATGAATATCGATTTATTTTTAATCAAAGCATTATCAGCAACTACAACTGCAAACCAATTAGCAGGCTATTACACAGCTGTGCAAACAATTGCAAGAATCCCTTATTTTCTCGTCGCAGCATTGCCAGTTGTTTTATTCCCACTAGTTTCAAACACAACATTTAGAGAAAATAGTGAAAAAACAAAATATTATATGGAACGAGGAATTCGCTACACATTATTAATCATTATTCCTTTAGCAGCAATGCTTGCAGCAACTGCAAAACAAATATTGCCACTTCTTTATTCACAGGAATATGCAGTCGGTAGTACAACGTTATTTATTCTTGTTTTTGGAATGGCATTGCTCGCATTCTTTACATTACTAACAACCTACATAGCAAGTGCAAACAAACCAAACACTGCATTTCTATTGAGCACAATAACATTAGCAATAACAATTGTATTAAATTATATTCTCATCAAAAAATATAGTATCGAAGGTGCAGCAGTAGCAACAACAATTGCATTGCTCATCGGTACAATTATTGCAATGATCTATATCTACAGAAAATATAACACCTGCATACCAATAAACTCATTTGCAAAAATACTCTACGCAGCAATCATTATGTATATTGTTGCATGGTTCATTCCTTGGAAGGGCTATTTACTGATTGGAGAATATGGTATTTTAGCAGCTATTTACCTAGCAATCCTCTACCTCTCAAAAGAAATAAACGATGAAGATAAAAATATAATGAAACGATTTATGGGAATATAATCACCTTTTAACTTTCTGCAGCAATTCTTGATCTTGATCAATATATAATCGGTGCCATAACTCAAGCGTTAACAAACACCAAATCTCTTGCTTCCTATTCCTAAGCCCAGAAGAATTTTGATCTAATATTTTTTTAACAAAATCACGATTAAAATAGCCTCTATTAATTGCTCTATCAGAAAGTAAAATCTCATAAATATACGTTTTTAATTTTCCACGAAACCAATTGTCAAGCGGTACAGGAAACCCCTGTTTTTTATGCTTCAAAATAATCGCAGGCAACTCTTTCTCCATTGCTTTTCGCAGCAAATATTTTGGCGTCATCTCTTTCATTTTAATTTCAATTGGGATGCCTGCAGCAAACTCAACAATACGATGATCAAGTATTGGTACTCTCCCTTCTAAAGAATTTGCCATATCCATTTTGTCCTCTAATAAAAGAAGCATTGGTAAATAAGTTTTCACATCAAGATACATATACAAATCAAATTGATTTTGAGCATTTGTCTTCTGCCTCAAAGAATCAATATATTCATAACAATTATAATTTTTTACTTGCTGAAAAAAATCAGCAGTAAATAATTTCTCTTTTTCTTTTGCAGAAAAAAAACTAATTTTCGCAGTTTTCTGCATTCCCTCATTCCAAAGCGTATAACCATAATAGCCTAAAAATCGTTTCAAGCCAACAATTTTTATCGCTTTAAAAAAATGAGACAAAACACTGAACGGATTTTTTCGAAAACAAAACATTTTTTTAAGTTCAGAATTAAGATAGAGTGGCATAGTATAAGGATAACCACAAAAAATTTCATCACCGCCATGACCAGTCAAAACAACCTTAACATGCTTTGCAGCTTCTTGGCTTACAAAATAAATAGGAAACGCTCCACTTGGCGTTCGTGGCTCATCTAAATGCCATACAATTTTTGCAAGCGTACTCTGTAAATCATCTTCTGAAGGAATTATTTCATGATAATTAATTTTATGATTATCCAAATTACATTTTTCAGCAACAGCTTTTGCAAATTCTCGCTCATCAAATCTCCCGCCATCTTGAAAAGCGCCAGTAAACGTATCAAGTTTCTCACCATTTTTTTGCTTCCATTGACTCGCAAGTATTGTAACACTGCTTGAATCAATCCCCCCCGATAAATAACAGCCAAGAGGAACATCACTCATCAATTGCATATTCACTGATTCTTGCAATAATTGTTGTAACTGCTGAACATAATCTTGCTCAGTTAATTTTTTAACACCTTGCAAACCATCGTTCACAACATTTTTACCATCTCGATCATAATTGAAAACAAGATCCCAATACTCTTTAATCACAACAGTATTATTCTGCACAATCATAAAATGCCCAGGCAATAAAAGTTTCACATTCTCAAGAAACGTTTTATCACCATACACATTTTGAATCGTCATATAATCAACAATTGCCTGCTTATTAACAACACGAATTATACTATCATCCTCAAGAATTGCTTTCATTTCACTTGCAAAAACAAATTTCTGAGCATCAGCATAATAATACAATGACTTTATCCCGAGTCTATCACGTGCTATAAACAGTTTATTTTTTGCTTTATCAAAAATCGCAAATGCAAACATCCCATTAAACAGTTTAACACACTCATCACCATATTCTTGATATGCATGAAGTACAACTTCAGTATCAGTTTTTGTATAGAAAATATGCTTTTTTTTAAGTAACTCTTCTTTAATCGCAAGATAATTATAAATCTCTCCATTAAAACTAATCCAATACATTTTATCCTTCGTGTGTAATATTGGTTGTTTTTGCTCTTTTGTATCAATTATACTCAGCCGCCGATAACCAAGACCAACATTTTGATCAACAAAAACTCCTTGATTATCAGGACCTCGATGTGAAATTACTTGAGTCATCTTTTCAAGCAGTTTTTTATCTACTAATTTCTTTTTAAAATTGTATATTCCTGTAATGCCGCACATAACGATTTAAAAAGAACAGGGGTTTATATTGTTTGTGAAGCAATTTACTAATTAGAATTAAGTTTATATACCTTAATTAATTTCTAATTCCACATGGGAATAAAACAACTTGCAGTTTATTGTGGTCTTGGAGCATTATTATTAGGATCATGCAAAAAAGATTTTGATCCAAACATAAATTATAGTGAAAAACTTCTGAGTGCAAAACAAATAACAATTTCAGCAAAATCATTGCATACTTGCCAATACTATGACATCAATGTCAATAACGTAACAGTTGCAACTGTCGAAGGAAAAACAATACATTATTTTGGTGATACTTTTGAACTAAAAACAATTGATGACAAACTTTTAGCATCAGAAAAAGAAGGAAAATCATTTCTTCAATTCTCACGTTCAGCAACATTCTATGACAAAAATGGGAATGTAGTAGGTTATCTTGGAGAAGAACCAATGAACGATTCACTTTCTTGGGGTTATATATTCCATTTTTATGATCAAAATAAAAATGAAATTGGTTCTTCACAAAAGATAGGAAAATCTGTTTTTAATTTTCATAAACTATATGATGCAGCAGGTAATGAAGATTATGACATTGAGAAAAAGTTTACCCTTGGAAAAGCAACCTATGTTTTAACTGTAGAAGACAGTAAATCAGAAATCTCTTTAGTACAAGCAATACTACTTACCTGCATTGAAAATGCAATTGAAGAAGCACACGCAAAAAAAGAAGCAAAAAATAAAGAATAAAAAGTAAAATTAAATAATTAAATGACAGGTTTTCCAACCACATTCATAACTAATGTTTCTAAACTCTGTTTTACCCCACCAATTTGATAGCCATGAAATGAACGACCAATAATTCTTCGCAATGAAAAAGCCTCTTCACAAAACCAATCATAACCATCTTGTAATTGTTCTGCTGACATGGAATGCGGCGTAAAAACAACTTTTCCTGTATAAAAATTTCCCCAATCACCATGAGCAAAAATTCTTTCTTGCGTCATTAAATCTTTATACACTTGTGTTCCTGGATGAGGAGTAAGAATATGAGGATTAACAGAATCAAGAGCTACTTTATCAACAAATTCAAGAGTTTTTTCAAATATTGTACGATCATCATGTTCAAATCCAAAAACAAATCCACCTTCAACTCTTATTCCATTATCCTGCAAGGTTTTAATTGCAGCAGCATACTCTCGAACATGATTGCATCCTTTTCCAACATCATATCGTACTGACATATCATTAACTGATTCAAATCCAATATAAATTGCCCTACATCCTGATTCACGTGCAAGACGAGCAAGTTCCGGCTTTTTACCTAAAACAATTGTTGATTGACTATACCATTCAAATTTCTTTTCTTTCTGAAGTTCAATCATTGCTCTAAACAGTTGTTCAGCAGCTTTCGGATTTCCCATAAAATTATCATCATTAAGATAAATCCTATCACCTGGTACCAATCGAATATCATCAATAACTGATTCTGTTGGATTAGCAATATGTTTTTTACCATACATTATTGGAATCATGCAAAAATTGCAAGTATAAATACAGCCAACTGATGTTGCAACAGATTCAACAAGAACTTTAAGCTTAGAAAAATCTGTAGGCCGTAATATATCACGTCGAGGAAACTTCCTATTTTCTAAGTCTGAAGCAGTTGATTGTGTAGAAAAATCACTTTGATAGATTTTGTTTAATTTACCAGAACGAACATCATGAAGAATTGCTGGCCAAGTTTTTTCGCCATTAAAAAGAGAAACAGCATCTGCATGTTGTTTTGCTTCTTGAGGTAATGAAGTAACATGCGCTCCACCAAGCACAACTTTTGTTCCAAGCGACCGATAATAATCAGCAAGTTGATATGCTCGAGGAACTGCAGGAGTCATAACAGTTATTCCAACAAGATCAAATTGTTTGCTAAAATCAATTGGAGTAAGACTCTCATCATAAACAGAAAGATCAAATCCATCTGGTGTATACGCTGCAAGAACAGGAAGCGTTCCACCAATCATATAAACTGCTTTTTCAATATTTGGTCTCGTTCCAGAAACAGCCGGTTTAATAAGTGCTACCCTCATAAAAAAAAGATAATAATCTGCTTAATAAATGTTATCAACTCTTCCCTTCAAGATTCTTAAACTCATCCCGTAATTGCATTGAACGTCTCTTTCGATTGTATGCTAAAACATAATTATGGACACTATCCCGTATTTGTCGAATTAAAAGCATCATTTTTGAATTCTTATCAAACTGCATTGGCTCTTTTGAACTTGGTGTATATAATTCTTCATTTTCTTTTGCAAGCGAAATAATTGGAATTTTAAGCCCAAGTTGTTTTAATGAGAAAAGAGCTGCATGCAACTGCCCAAGACCACCATCAATAATAATAAGATCAGGATATTCAAGCGCTTCAATTTTTAATTTTTTATATCTTCGATAAACAACTTCTCCCATTGACATAAAATCATCTTGCTTTCCGACAGTTGATCGAATCATAAATTTTCGATAGCCTGATGTATCTGCTCGTCCATCAACAAAGCGAGTCATGCCTGCAACAATATGATCATAGCCAAGATTTGAGATATCAAAGCATTCAATAATCTTCGGATATTCGGGAAGATTAAGTTTATCTTGCAATTCTTTAAGTACACTATTCTCTTCAAGATTCATCAATGCATTTTTCTCTGCAAGTTTTACAAGCGCAAGTTTATCTCCTTTTTCAGGATAAATAATCATTACTTTTCCATTGCGAAGCTTTGAGAAATACTGCTCAAGTATTTCTTTATCAGATTCTGATTCATAAAATTGTTGATTAACAATTATTTCTTGAGGTATATTTTTGAGAGAATAATATCTCTTAATGAATTCTTCAAATAACCCTTCAGTATATTCTAATTTGTATTCAGATTTAGCGCTGATAACACCTTTCGAAATGGTAAATATTTCAAAAATTGCAGAGTCATTATAGTGAATCAACGAAATAACATCCTGATCATATCCTTTAACAAGTTCTACCTTCTGTTTATCCATTAGACCTGAAATTGCTTCTAATTGTTTTTTCCGTTCTAATGCTTTTTCAAATTGTAATGCATCAGAATATTTTTTCATTTCAGCTGTAAGTACTGTAATTGTTTCACTCATATTGCCTTTCAGAAATTCTTTAGCTTTTATAACTTGCAAATGATATTGCTCTTCATCAACATTTTTTATGCACGGAGCAGTACAAATCCCAATATGAAAATTAAGACAAGCATTCTTCGGTAAAACTCTGCAAACCCGTAATTTAAATAAAGAAACAACTATTCTGATAAGTTGTACTCTTTGATATCCATCAGTATAAGGCCCAAAATACATCCCATCTTTAGTAACGATCCTCGTCGATAAAATACGAGGGAATTTTTCATCAGTGATTTTAATGTAAGCATATCGTTTATTATCTTTAAGATCAATATTATATTTAGGATAATGTTTTTTAATGAGATTGTTTTCAAGCAACAGTGCTTCAACTTCATTATCAACAATAATCCAATCAATGCTTGCAATCTGAGAAATTAAAAGTTTTGTTTTAAGAGAATGACCTGCATAATTTGAAAAATAGCTTCGAATACGATTCAGTAAATTTTTCGCTTTCCCAATATAAATGATTTCATTCTGAGCATTCTTATAAATATAACAACCTGGATTTTTCGGAATTTTTGAATAATCAATTTGATTATTGTGGGTAATTGTTATCATGGTTATTCTGTTATCATGGTTGTTCTTAATAATTTTTATTTTTGCAGCAGCCCTTTTAAAAATTTCCCTGTATATGATTGAGCTACTTGAACTATTTTTTCAGGAGTTCCAATTGCAATGATCATACCGCCATTATTACCTCCTTCAGGTCCAAGATCAATAACATAATCAGAGCATTTAACAACATCTAAATTATGTTCAATAACAAATACTGAACTGCCTTTCTCAACAAGCCGATTGAGAACAGCAATTAACTTTTTTGTATCTTCAAAGTGTAATCCAGTAGTTGGTTCATCAAGCATATAGGCAGTATTTCCTCGTTTTTGTTTTGCAAGTTCACGAGTAATCTTTATCCGTTGGGATTCCCCGCCAGATAATGTAGTAGAACTTTGCCCGAGTTTAATATAACCAAGACCAACTTCCATTAATGTTTCAACACGGCGCTTTATTGTTGAATGATTCTCAAAATAAGATAACGCTTCTTCAACACTCATATCAAGAACATCAGCGATATTTTTACCTTTGTAAAGAATTTGCAATGTCTCTTTATTATAGCGTTTGCCTTTGCATTCCGAGCATTCAACATAAACATCAGGCAAGAAATTCATTTCTATTTTAATCACACCATCACCAAAACATTCTTCGCATCTGCCTCCCTTGACATTAAAAGAAAATCTACCTTCTTTATAGCCTCGAGCTTTTGAATCTTTTGTTGCTGCAAATATTTTCCGGACATCATCAAATATTTTTGTATACGTTGCAGGATTAGAGCGAGGTGTTTTTCCAATTGGATCCTGATCAATTACAATAACATTATCAATTTCAGAAGGGATTTCTATTTTGCTGAATTTTCCAATTGTATCAACTTGCTCTCCAAAATGTTTTCGAAGATAAGGCATTAGTGTTTGATTCATAAGAGTCGATTTTCCACTGCCTGAAACTCCAGTAATAGAACAGAGTACTCCAGTAGGCAAATCAACATTAACATTTTTTAAATTATTTTCACAAGCACCAATTACTCTAATAAAACCAATTGGTTTTCTTCGGCTTTGAGGAACATCAATTTTTCTCTTCCCTGATAAATATTCTCCTGTGATACTCTTTGGATTCAAAGATATCTCTGCAACAGTTCCTCGTGCAGTAATATGCCCTCCATGAATTCCAGCTCCAGGGCCCATATCAATAACATAATCTGCACGTTTGATTGTATCTTCATCATGCTCGACAACAATGAGCGTATTTCCAATATCACGAAGTTGATGTAAGGTATTAATCAATTTTTCATTATCTCGTTGATGAAGGCCAATAGAAGGTTCATCAAGAATGTACATGACACCCATTAAATTTGAACCTACTTGCGTTGCAAGTCGTATTCGTTGCGCTTCACCACCAGAAAGAGTTCGTGAAGCACGCGACAAAGATAAATATCCAAGACCTACATTTTTCATAAATCCTAATCGTTCATTAACTTCTTTTAATACTTGTTTTGCAATAAACATTTCTTTTTCTGAAAGTAATGCTCCTAAATTTTTAAAAAAATCTATTGCATCATCAATGCTCAATTCAGTTACTGCAATAATTGATTTTTTTGCAATTTTTACTGCAAGAACAACATCTTTTAATCGTTGTCCATTACAACCCGCACAATGTTTTGAAACCATAAACCGCTCCATATCTTCCTTACGCCATTCAGATTCAGTCTGTTTATAGAGCCTCATCGTTTGAGGAATAATTCCTTCCCAACCATTATTAAAATTCATTTGAGCACCATTTGACCACTGAGCATGAATTGAATCAGTAGCTCCATAAAGAAGAACAGCAAGCTGTTTTTTAGAGAATTCTTTTATTGGAGTAAATACATCAAATCCATGTTTTTTTCCGACAGCAGCAATCTGCTGTACTCTCCATGAAATATCCATTTTCCCATAAACTGCAATTGCCCCATCCATAATGCTTTTTGTTTTATCAGGAATAATTAATTCTTCAGAAATTTGTTGTATCTCACCAAGACCATGACAATCAGAACATGCGCCAAAGGGACTATTAAATGAAAACATCCGTGGCTCAAGCTGTTCAAAAACAACTTCAGGATGATTTGGGCAAGCACCATGAGTTGTATAGATTGTTTCTCCGATACCGCGACCAAGTTCTTTTAAAGATTCTTTTTGAATAGTATTTTTAGAATTTTTCGAAGAAGCAGTTTTAATATTCATATTAACGATAACAATCCTACCTTCACCAAACCGTAATGCTTGCTCAACTCCTTCGCTAATGCGAAGTCGTTCATCATCAGTTATTGTAATTATATCAACAACTGCTTCAATCCAGTGTTTTTCATATCGTTCAAGTTTCAATTCATCATGAATTGTTTCAATTTCATAAACAATACCATTAACACGAACTTTTGTAAAACCTTCCTTTTTTAAATTTTCAAAAACAGCGTCATGAGTTCCTTTTTGTCCTCGAATAATTGGCGCCGTAATCATTATTTTTTTATTAACCTCACTCATCATTAAATTCACAATATTTTCAGCTGATTGAGGTTTTATTGAACTGTCACAGAGGGGACAATTGACAATTCCGATTCGTGCAAAAAGTAATCGAAGATAATCATAAATCTCCGTCACAGTTCCAACAGTAGAACGAGGATTTTTAGAAGTTGTTTTCTGCTCAATTGAAATAGCAGGGCTAAGCCCATCAATAGAATCAACATCAGGCTTTTTCATTAAACCCAAAAATTGCCGTGCATAAGCTGACAATGATTCAACATAACGCCGTTGCCCTTCAGCATAGAGTGTATCAAAAGCAAGTGTTGATTTTCCAGATCCAGAAAGACCAGTAATAACAACAAATTTATTTCTCGGAATAGCAACACTAATATTTTTAAGATTATGTTCTCGAGCACCTTTGATTGTAATAAATTCATTCATTATTGTATCGCCTTCTTTGAACTATTTTTAATTTTCTTCTTTGCAATAATTTGTTGATCCATTTTTTTATCTTCCATTTTCTCATCTTTTTTATTATTAACATATTTTTTCTGATCCTCACTTTGAATAAACTGAGATTTTAATTGGAGAATCATATCACGACAATGGATTGCATTCTCAAAATCTAAATTTTCCGCAGAAGTTTTCATTTGAGAATCAAGTTCAACAAGTTTCTGTTCAATATCGCGAGTTGCCATATGTTTTATTCCTTTAAGCTCAATCTTTTTTTCACCAATCTTTTTAATGATTGTCTGCGCAGTAATATTATTTTTTTGATTAAATTCAATCTGTGATTGCCTTCTTTTTTTTGTTATATCCATTGCATTTTTTATTGACTCAGTTTCTCTGTCTGCATATAAAATTACGCGTCCATTACTATTCCGTGCAGCTCGACCAATTGTCTGAATGAGTGAGCGTTCATCACGCAAAAATCCCTCTTTATCAGCATCAAGGATGCAAATTAAGGAAACTTCAGGAATATCAAGACCTTCACGCAAAAGATTAATTCCAACAAGCACATCAAATTCTCCAATTCGAAGCTGCCGAATCAATTCAATTCGCTCAAGGCTTTGGATTTCTGAATGCATATAACGAACACGAATTCCTTCTTTTGATAAATAATCGGTTAAATCTTCAGCCATTCTTTTTGTAAGCGTTGTTACAAGAATTCGCTCACCATTCTGGATAGTTTTATTAATTTCAGCAATCATATCCTTAATTTGATTTTTTATTGGCCGCATTTCAACAAGAGGGTCAATTAATCCCGTTGGCCTGATAATAAGATTAACAATCTGCCCAGAACTTTTCAGTTCATAATCTGCAGGAGTTGCTGACACAAAAACAACATGATTAAAATATTTTTCAAATTCTTGAAATTGAAGCGGCCTATTATCAAATGCACATGGAAGTCGAAAACCAAAATCAACCAAATTTTTTTTGCGGGAAAAATCTCCTTTATACATTGCATGAGACTGAGGAATCGTCTGATGAGACTCATCAATAATTAATAAAAAGTCTTTATCAAAATAATCAAGAAGAGTACTCGGTGGAGTTCCAACATTCCGGCCATCAAAATGTCTTGAATAATTTTCAATGCCATTACAATAGCCCATTTCTTCAATCATTTCAATATCATAATTCACCTTTTTTTTGAGACGTTCCGATTCAAGAAGACCAAGAGTAGAAAGATGCTCTTCAAGTTCTTTTTTAATTGAGTGAATTGCATTCTTCTGTTTTTCTTCAGGCACAACAAATTGTTTTGCAGGAAATAAAGTAACTTCAGTAATTTCAGTAATCAATTGCAAAGTAACACCATGAAGTTCAGAAATCTGTTTAATGGTATTGCCATCGAGTTCAATTCGAAGTATATTATCTTCATACCCTGGGATAATATCAATAATATTTCCTCGTACTCGAAATTTACCTGATTCAAGAGAATTATCATTACGCTCATACTGCATTGCAACAAGCCGAGAAATAAATTCTGTTCTATTGAGCAATGCATTCTTTTGAAGATGAGTACTCATATTTTTAAAATCTTGAGGATCACCAAGACCATAAATGCAAGAAATTGATGCAACAATAATAACATCTTTTCGAGACATTAGACTTGAAACAGCATGAAGCCTCATCTTTTCAATTTGTTTATTAACTGTTGCTTCTTTCTCAATATAAGTATCTGATGTAGGGATATAACTTTCAGGCTGATAATAATCATAATAACTGATAAAATATTCAACACGATTCTTCGGAAATAATTCTTTCAATTCAGTATACAACTGCGCTGCAAGAATTTTATTATGCGCAATCACAAGGGTAGGTTTATTTACTTGAGTAATTAAATTAGCCATAACAAAAGTTTTTCCAGAACCAGTAATCCCAAGAAGAGTCTGCCTTGGATATTTATTGAATCCTTCAACTAATTTTGAAATTGCCAAAGGCTGTCCACCAGCAGGTTTAAAAGGAGAATCAAGGATAAATACCATAAAATCATTAGAATGGTGAATACTTTTTAAAGCTTTTTAATTAATCTTCAGTCAGTTTTTAATTAACCTTCACTCAATTAACCCTCAATCAACCATCTTCACAATCGCAAGATACATCCACGCCTGATTCCAACGAAAAAATACAGTATTATTCACTTTACCATTTTCAAAATATTTATAATAAAATTCATCATTGCCATTCGACATTTTTTGAACAGCAAAATCAAAAATCTGTCGTGCAAACTCTTTTTCTCCTGCAGTTTGCAGGGTAATAATCGCTTGTGCAACATCATGGCAATCAACAGGAAATGTTTTATCAACACTCCACTTCGGAATAAAGCCTTCAAAAAGATTACGTTTATAAAATTGCATCCCTTTATCAATGGCCAGTTTAATGATATCTTTCTCTACAATATTGTCCATAACCTTTTTTCCAACCTGCTTTTCTTTTTGCTGTGCAAAAAGAAAATGAATAATAAGCAATGCTTCAATCACATAACCAGTATGCCGATTGTCAATTTTATTCTCTTTTTCTCCTGCATCAACAATATATTTCCAAGAGCCATCTTTCTCTTGATGATTTAAAGTAAAAAGAATACATTTTTTAGCAAAATCAACAAATTCCTTTTTCTTAAAATAAATACCATAACGTGCAAAAAATGCTCCAGCTATAATATTGCCAGAAATTGCTTTATGCTTATCAAGACGAGAGTAATAAAAACAAATCCCATCACTTCCCTCATAATATTTATTTTGCTCCAGCATAAAATCAATTGCACTAGCCATAATTGATTTTAATTCTTTCTTTAACTTTTTAATTTCATTTTGATTATCATTATTTTTCAATTCAGATTTATTTTCAGATCCAGAAAAAGAGTCAAGCAATTGATAATAATCAAGCAACGCATGAAGTATTGGGCCAGTCACACAAACAAGTGCAGTATTCAAAGGATACCGTGGACTCTGCCCCCAAACAAATGGCCACCCCCAGCAATATTCTTGAAAATCATTACTTTTCGTTTGCTTTAAAAAATCAAACAATAATTTATTTTCTTGTAATATCTCTTTTTGTGTTATAACATCAACTCGATTATAAAGCAAACAATTACCTGAAATAATTAATCCAATTGCTTTCGGATACATAATCTTTGGAAGACTTGAAAATGCTTTATTTGGAATAAGAACATGAAAAGGTTTCACAGCTTTTCGAATAACAGAAATAAATGGAATATTTGCTTTAAATAATTTCTCATCCAATTGAAATGGGTCAATTCCTTTATATTCATATTTTTGAAACCATTTTCGTAAAGCCAATGCTTTGTTTAACAATTGCTCATCCATAATCAAAATAAACATTCGAGCATATAAAAAGTTAATCATATTTACTAAAGAATCATATTTTTATAACAAAGCAGCACACCCTATCCATGGATCTAAACTACATCAAAGATAAAGGAAGAACACTCCATTTCCCTGCACTCGATCCAAGAAAAATAAAGCTCCAATCACAAGAAGAATTTAATAAAAACGCAAAACAAGATTATTTCGGAGCCTCACCAAATATTTTTATTGGCAGATTTGGTTATCCAAAAATAAATGTCGGCATTCTGAATACAGAGCAATACAACAACAACGACGCCCCGCTCACCTGGAGCAAAGAAAATTATCAAATACCACAAATCATCAATCTCCGCACACAATTAATCAACGCGCAATTTAAAGTGGAGATTAAATCATTCAAAAATAAATTTCTTGAATTATCGCAAGAGATCTCATTATCACAAAAGCCAGTTGACATTGAGATTAACCTCTCAAAGAAACCAAGTTTTAACACAACTCTTCATCAAGATGAAATGCCCCATGGCTGTAACACCAAATTAAAAAAAGCAATTGCAACAGAAAACATAACTGTTCCAAGAAAAGTAGATCAATTAGTTTCAGATACTGACGCAAAAGCAAGAGCAGCAGTAGAAGAATTATACAAAGCTGGATTCGATGAACATTATTTAACAAAAATACTTTCCGTTGGTAATTTAGGAATAAAAACAGAACGAAAACTTGTTCCAACACGCTGGAGTATTGCCGCAACAGACGATATAATTGGAAAATCAATAATAACACAAATAAAAGATTATAGTACCATCGATTGCCACAAAGCATACTTTGATGGTTACCTCGGCAATTATTATCTCATTTTATTATTTCCTGATGTCTGGCAATATGAATTATTTGAGTCAATTATCACTGAACAAACAGCATTTGCAACAGACTATGAAAATTATTACGGCAGAAAACAATATGCAACAGAAACAGCAGGAGGTTATTACGCTGCACGGCTCGCAATACTCGAAAAACTAAAACAAGAAAAAAAACAAGCAACAGTTTTAGCACTACGTTTTGTTGACCCAAATGAATATGTTGCCCCATTAGGTGTTTGGGTAGTAAGAGAAGCAACAAGAAAAGCTATTGCAGCAAAACCAATAGAATTTGCAGACAAACAACTAATGCTCGACTACACGCTTCAATTTATTAAAAAGAAATTCAATTATGATTGTAGTCTGCAATTAAAACAAAGCATCCTTCTTGATACAATAAAAAAACAAAAGAAATTATTTGAATTTTAGAAAGAATATTATTTGATCTGTTTCCACAAAAAATAATAAATTAAAAATGAGTAATTAACCAGCTTTCACAAACTTCCCCTGTACAACTTTCTTGATTAAAAAAGGATAATCAACATCACCATTTTCATCAAATGAAATTACCCCAAAAACACTCTGATAATTATTCAAATGTGTTAATTCTTGCTGCACACAGGAATGATTACGAACATTATCACCCTTATTATTATTATTACAATGCAAAAAAGCATCAAATAAAATCTTTGCCCCGACATAGCCTTCAACTGAATACGTCGAAGGATCTTTATTATATTTTAATTGATACGCTAAAACAAATTGCTGAACAATCGAATCATTCGAAGAAAGATCAAAAGGATAAGGATAGAGCAACCCAGCAGCACTATCACGAGCAATTGTTAATAAATCAGAAGATTCAACTGCTCGGGTTGAAACAACAGGGATATTGAAAGATAATTCTTTCATCTGTTTTAAAATAGTTGCAACTGACTTTGCATCGCCAGCAAGAAATAAAACAGCAGCATTTTTTTCTTTTATTTTCAACAATTGTGTTCGATAATCAATTTCTTTAGCACCATACGATTCAGTGATAATAATCTCACCACCAT
>Ga0209515_10001903_pt1 | contig 33432 bp, 36 predicted proteins | sample Subgroupgradi54m_FD_187454 | JGI IMG/M metagenome (GOLD analysis project Ga0209515, IMG submission 187454) | Subsurface groundwater microbial communities from S. Glens Falls, New York, USA - GMW60B uncontaminated upgradient, 5.4 m (SPAdes)... ... | reverse complement strand
AGGCAAACTGCGCGGTAGTGATGTTTTCTTCCGAGCTTGCTTCCATCCGGCTTTGCCGGTGGAGGGGGCGACGTGAGCCCCTGAAATCGAAGAGGCGAAAAAATAACCCCCTCATCATGAGCCGAAAACATAAACATCCGGAACATGTGAACCACGAGCGCTGGCTCGTCTCCTACGCGGATTTTATTACGCTGCTGTTTGCCTTTTTCGTCGTCTTGTTTTCTTCATCGCAAGTTGACCGCAGTAAAACCAACAAAATGGCGCTCGCGATTGAAGCGGCCTTCAGCCGGTTTTCGTTATTTAAAACGGAGGCGGGCGAGGCGAATTTTTTATCGGCGGAAGGGAAAGTGGCGTCGCACTCGTCGTCGCAGCTGACGGTCGAAGATGGAACGCCCATCTACATGGCGACAGAAATTATTGAGATGGATGAAGGGCAAGTCGCCAAGAATCTTGGCGATGCGGAATTGAGCCAGGGGATTGGGCAGTCGACCAGTCCCGAGGTGGTGATGGCGCGGGTGCATCAAACGCTACTGCAGGTGCTGGAAAAAAATAAACTGGCGGATTCCGTTTTGGTGAGCGAGCAGGATCGTGGCTTGGTCATTAGTGTGCGGAATGCAGTGGTGTTTCAGGCGGGTGCCGATCAGATTGCGGAACCGTCGCGGCAATTACTCCATGGCATTGGTGGCGTGCTCGCGGGTGTGAAAAACCAGATTCGCATCGAAGGACATACCGACGATCAGGCGCCGGATGCGGGTTACGCCAGCAATTGGGATCTCTCGGCCGCTCGCGCCAGCACCGTGGCGAAATGGTTGCTCGCCGATTATGCGATAGATCCTGCGCGCATTTCCGTGGTCGGCTACGGCCAGTATCGCCCAATCGCCGAGAACACATCGGATGCGGGGCGTGTGCAAAATCGGCGCGTCGATATTGTAGTGCTCTCGAACGAGGCGGCGAAAAAAGAATCGCCCATTCCCGTCAATCCGGACGACGAAAAAAATCCGCACTATCGTTTTGATATGCACGAAAACGGTGGTCAGTAATGCAGGCCGTATTTTTCGATCTCGATGGAACGCTCGCCGATAGTCTGCCCGCGCTCTACAATTGTTATCAATCATTTCTGCAATCCTTCGATGTTGTCGGGTCGCGCGCCGAATTTGCTTCGTTGAACGGTCCGGTGTTGCGCGATGTCGTGGCGCGATTGCGCGCGACGCACCATTTGCCGGTGACGCACGAACTCGCCGAAAAAAAATATTGGGAACTCTTGCAGCATGCGTATCAAGACACGATTGTTCCGCACGCCGGTGTTGGGGAGTGTCTCGCCCGCTGTCGTACGTACCATGTACGCATTGGCGTCGTGACGTCGGCGCCCGTGGAATTCGCGCAGCTATTTTTAACACGACATGGATTGTCGGCCCTGGTCGATGGTGTGATTTCGGCGCTGCAGGTGGCTGCCGGAAAACCAGACCCCGCCGTCTATCGTGCGGCGTTGCAATATTTTGCGACGACCGCACCGCACACCGTGGCGATTGAGGATTCCGTTGCCGGGTTACAATCGGCCACCGCCGCGGGAATTCCCGTGATTCATTTTTGTCCCGACGCCACCAGTGGCGCGTCGGCAAAAAGTTTTTCTGAACTCACACAGCGACTCGAGGAACTCTTGCGATGACGGCGAAACCTGTGAGCGAAAATTTTCGCGTGGTGGCGGCGGGACCAGATCTCACCGTGCGTTGCGATCCGCAGTGGTGTGTGTCGGAGGACGACGCCACGACGCGACTCATGGAATCGGCGTGGCAGATTGCACAAACACAGCGCGGCGACAAACTGTACAATGATAGTCTTGCCGTCTGCTTGCCACGCACGGCATCGGCCAGCGATATCATCTGTGGATTCACCGACTACAAACATTTCATTGCGCAACGGATGGAACCGAGTCTGCGCGCGCGGTGGCATCTGCAACCGCTCGGTGTGAGTGGTCTGCTCTGGATCGATGAAGGTCTCGTCTTGGCGCGACGTGCGGCGTTTGTGACCACGCATCCCAATCTGTTCGATAGTGTCCCCGCTGGCTGTATCACGCAGCGCGTGCTGTTGCCGAGTGGACTCGTCGATTATCGTGCGCAATTGTTGGAAGAATTTGAAGAGGAATGTGGATTGTCGCGCACGCACATCGTGTCCATGACACCCGTGGCATTTTTTGAAAATCGGGAAGAGGCGATGTTTGATGTCTGTCTGACGCTGCGCGTGAATGCGCGCTGGTCGCAGATTGAAGCGGCGATGAAAGCGTGCGATGAATATTATGATCCGGTGTGTGTGCCCGCAAAAGAAATTCCGCAATTCATTGCCGCGCATCGCGCGCAGATTATTCCGTCGACGATTGCGCTGATCGAGACGTACGGTTTGGCCCCTGCAAAATAACGCGCACCACATTGTCGGTGGCGTGCGCTTCCGTGTAAAATTTTTGCGAGCTGTTGTGACGGTGTGGATCGCACAGCGCGGCGTGCAACGCGGTCGGTGTGGTGAGGACGGGCAGCGGTTGAATGAGCTGCGCCCACGGACTGTCGGGTGTGACGCCGGGTTGATAACTGAGCGCCGTGCGATCCAACAGCGCCGCCTGCAAGAGCAGAATCGATGTCATTCCCACGACGACGTCGGCGAGTGCGATGACTTCGTGTGGGGTGAGTGTGTCGAGTGTGAGCGACTGCGTCACACTCGCAAATTTATTTTTCGGTTCGCGGGGATGTGGTTTGATGCCGAAAGACCATGATGTGGGAAGTTGCGAACACACGCGCGCGCAATCGCTTGCCGCCGTCCATTCATCGTACCCACGAACAGCGCCGTGGTCCGCGCGGATCGGTTCGGAAATAAACACGCAGACGTTTGCATGGTGCGCCACGCGCAAATCCGCGCGGACCCGATCACGCATGGCTGGCAACTGCGGGGCAATGGTGTGCGCGATTTCGTCGAACGCGGGTTGACCCGTGACGACCATGCGATCCGCCGGAAATCCTGCATCGAGCATTTCCTGCTCAGCGCGCGCGTCCATCACGCAGATGAAATCTGGTACGGTGGCGAGATCGAGCTGATCGGCGTGACCAAACCGCAGTCGATAATTGCACCAATGATCGATGACACAAATCGATGCGATGCCGCGCGTGCGGGCGAGACGTCGCACATCATTTTCAAGCTGTCCGCCGGGCGACGTGGGAATGCTGGTGCCGGTTACGAGAATGTCTGGTGCGTGTTGATTGAGTAAATGATTCAGCGTAGCACTGTCGGTCGTGTCGGGAACGATGTGAAGTGCGATGCGTTCTGTGGGAGTCAACGACGCGCTGATCGCCCGACGTGCGCTATCGGTCACAAAAAATGCGCTATCGGGAAATCGTTGCCAGACGGGAGCAAGCGCGGCAGCGCCACCAGGATTTGCTGCGAAAAAAAGTGGAGCGGTGGGCGCGGTAGATTTCATGCGCGGATTTTTTTCAACGTGTGCACGATGGTGTCGAGACTGCGTTCATCGAAATCGAACGAACACCAGGGAAAATACAACAACTCGTCGTTGTACAATCGCTCCGCCACCGGACACAGACCCGGCGCGTACGAGAGCGGTGTGTCGCGCCGCGACATCGTGAACGGAAAATGGTTTCGACCAAATGCAATTTGTTGTTGAAAGAGCGGGGCGAGATATAATGGTTTGACGTACCCGACCGCGACCGGAATTCCGTTGTCTTGCAAAGCAGTCGCCACGCGCTCGCGCGAGCAGCCCAAAATTTCATGCTGCACACGCAACGGAAACACATAATAGACATGACGACACTGCGGTTGCACCACGGGCGCCACAATACCGGGAATGTTTGCCAGACGCGCGCGTAAATTTTCGGCGAGCCCGACTTTGTGGTCCAGAATTTTCGGCAGCTTCGCCAACTGACAGCGCCCCAGCGCGGCCTCGAGCTCGGTCATGCGATAGTTCCAACCGATCATGTTGGTTAAATCCGTTTCCTGTTTCGCTTCGACTACGGCCTCGGCGTGATTGCGAATGAGTTGCAGACGTTCGGCCAAACGCGCGTTGTTGGTAACACACACACCGCCTTCGCCGGTCTGAATATGTTTGTGACAATTCAGACTGAACACACCGATGTCACCAATGGTGCCGGCAAACTGATCATGAAATGTTGCGCCCGGCGCCTGCGCGCTGTCTTCAATGAGCGCGAGATGATGTTGATCGGCCAAGTCCCGCAGCGAGCGCAAATCCGCCGGGTGACCAAATAAATTGACCGCGAGAATTGCCTTGGTGTGTGGCGTAATATTTTTTTTCACCGAGTCGAGTTCGAGTGTGAACGTGGTGTCGTTGATGTCGGCGAAAATCGGAATGCCGCCATAAATGAGTGGTGCGGTCGCCGACGCGCTCATGGAGGTGGGTGTCACGATGACTTCGTCGCCGGGAGAAATCCCAATCGCGCCCATCGCGGCGTACAATCCCGATGTGGCCGAATTCACGCTGACCGCGTGTGCGACACCAAAAAATTGCGCCCACTCGGATTCCAACGCGCACACTTCCTCGCCGCCCAAAAATCGTTCCGACCAGGTCCCATGAAAATTCGACAACGTCCCGCGGTCGAGCACACGCTTTACGGCCGCAAGTTCTTCCGCGCCGATCGTATTCCAGACGGGTAATTTTGCAGATGTCATGGCGACAGAGTGTGGAGATTTTTTTTCATGAACGCAAGCGCATACGCAGAAAAAAATCGGCACTTTCTACCGGCCAATAACGACTGGGGACGTTCCACGCATATTGAAGTTGCTGAAATCATTGGCGCGATTTGGTGGGTTTTTTTGAGATGGTTTTTACGTCTTACGCGCGATGAAAATCATGCGCGACTCCCAATCCTGCGGGAGTGAGTGGTCGAACTGGTTCGTAGAATACGTGCAGCGGGCGTGTCCAGATGCCCAGTCGCGAACCGACCCCGAAGGCGCGCTCGTGGCGGCTATTGAAAAACACAAACGTGCGACGGCCGTCGTTTTCGTTGGTGAATACCGAACCGCCCGCCCGTCGAGTGATGGTCACGAGGCGGCGATCGTCGAGATAAACAAAAACGCTCATGTCGATCGGCATGGTTTCGGTGCGCATGGCGAGCTCGCGTTCCGAGGCGAGATGAACGTGTCTCAATCCGATTCCGAGCGAGAGCACACCAGCGACAACACGCGCCATCGGAACGAGCGCGAAGGCGTTGAACGGATACATGGTCGCGGCCAGTGCAGCGTACGGCAAAATATGGGCGACGCGCGTGGTATCGCTGCCGGGTTTGCTGCCAACAATGCGCGGTTCCTGCAGCAACGGCCGCAACACTTCGGCAATATCTTTGTTGGTGGCGGAACCGCTGGTGAAATTGACTCCGTAATGTGTGACGACGCCTTCGTTCTCGGTGTCTGGCGCGAGAAAGGTATCGCACACCTCGCGGCGCAGATTATTTCCCAACGCCCGGCGTTGGGCGCGATCCGCCGGAATGGCAATCGCAGAGCAGGTGGGCGCACGGAAAGTTCCGACGCCATAAACAAAGGCGGTGCGATGAGTGAGTGATGGGCTGCCAATGGCTGTTGTCATGTGCGCTCCTGGCGATCGGTTGAGCGCCGCATTCACCATGGATTTGCCGGGAGTGCAAGAAATTTTATCGCCGCAAATTCAGTGCTGGCGCTAGTTGGCGGAGATCTTCCGCCCGCGTAATTTTGCGGATTTTATGAGGGCGGCTTCGATTTGCAAGGCGCGCAATCCGTCGTGCACGGAACAGCGCGGCGATTTTTTGGTGGCGATGCAACGCACGAGATCATCGACGGCGTGTTCCAACACGCGGTCATAACCGGTGCCATACGGCGATTTTTCTGGTTGCAGTGCGCGCAAGTTTTTGAAATGCGGCGATGGGGCGGCGCGCCAGAGCTGCGGTGCGAATCCGTTGTCGGCCAATCGCACGCGGGCGTGTTCGAAATAGAAATCGAATTCGAAAAGGTAATAATCGCTCGTGGCCAGATGATGCAGCTGCGCGACGCAAGGGTGATGCGGCTTTGCGAATCCCAGCAGCGCGCTGATCTGATCGGTGTCGCGCGCGGGCCACGGCGGGACGGATTGCACCCACGCGATGTCGCCGACCAGACTGCGCAATCCATCGATGAGATGACACGCCATGTTGGCGAGTGTGCCCGTGTAATAGGTGTCGATGTGCAACAGCGCGCCATGTTTTTTTTGCGCGATGTCGTGGGCGAGTGCCTGATGCACGCGATCCCAACGTCGTGAAAAATTCAGCAGGATGGGAAAGGGCGTGCGTTGTAATTTCGGCAACAATGTTTTAAGTGCGCCCAGTGAATGCGCGAGCGGTTTCTCGCAAAAAATCGCGCGCGGAGTTGGGGTGACGCGCAAGAGTGTGCGCAAAATTTCCGTGTGGGTGTCGGTGGAACTGGCGATGCTCACAATGTCGGGCGATTCGGTTTGCAACATCTGCGCAGCATTCGAATAGACACGTGCGTCCGGCCAGCGTGTGTGGAACGCACGACGTTGCGCAGCGATGGTGTCCACGCCGGCAACGAGTGTGCAACGCGGATGCGCGGCGAAGGCGGCGGCGTGCGTGGCAATCCCGCGCCGTTTGGCGTCCTCGGCGTAGCGACTCCCGATCTGCCCCAAACCGATAACGGCCGCGCGATATTTTTTCGGCTCAGCCATAGGTAGGGATTTTTTGTTGGATGTCGCGATTGAGTGCGAGCCATTCGGGATGTTGCTGCAACAGCGCAAAGATATCTGCCAAAAGAAAATCAGGTTTGGTCGGACTCAGCGCGTCGAAAATATGTGTGATGAGTGCGTAATCTTCCGGCGTGTCCACGGTAAGTCGCAAATCGGGTTGCGTGAGATTTTGTGGTGCGAGCACGTTGGCGAGTCGAAACTCCTGCGGGTGGTTGTAAATAAAAAATGTGGGATGTTCGCGGTCACTGGCGTGGGTGGTGCGTTGTTCAATGGCGGCGAGTGTTTTCGTCGCAAACACCTGCGTGTCCAGGCCGCGCGGATAGCTGCGCTTCAAGACATTGCTGGCATAATCGACATCGCCTTCCAAAAATCGCTGCACGACTTTGTCGGATTCTTGCGGATCGATGAGCGGACAATCGGCGGTGGTTTCGACGATGACATCGACCGCATACTGTTGCGCCGCACCGACGACGCGACCCAAGACATCGTCTTCGCTGCCGCGAAAACATCCGACGTTGCGTTGTTGCGCGAGTGCAACAATCGGCTCGTCGTCGCGGTTCGTTGTTGTCGCCACAATAATTTCGTGAATCGTGTGCATGCGTTGCAGTCGATCGATCATGTGATCGAGTAGTGGGCGACCGCACGCGGGCAGCAATACTTTGCCGGGCAAGCGGCTGGAGGTCATGCGGGCTTCGATGAGCGCGGCGATTTTCATGCGTCGACCGGATTATTTTTCACGAGGTCGCGAATGCCCTGCACGTCGAGCCATTGCGTGTTGGTATCGCTCGCGTAACGAAAACCGTCGGCGCACGGTTTGGCCTCGGTGTATTTTCGCGCCAGATATTCGTGATCCCACCAGGGAAATTGCGGTTGCAAAATAAAATAATCGGCGAGTTCGATGGCGTGGCGCGAGTCGTCTTCCGGAATCATGACCTCGTGCAATTTTTCGCCGGGACGAATGCCGGTGACCACGCATTGCGCCTCGGGGGCCATCGCCTGTGCGACATCGGTGATGCGCACGCTGGGAATTTTTGGAATAAAAATTTCGCCGCCGACCATGTGTGACAAACAGCGCAACACAAAACGCACGCCTTGATCGAGTGTGATGACGAAACGGGTCATGCGATCGTCGGTGATGGTGACTTTGCCGCTCGCGCGTTGTCGCAAGAAGAGTGGAATGACACTCCCGCGACTGCCGATGACGTTGCCGTAGCGGATCACGGAAAATTTGGTGTCGCGACCCGACGCCAAACTGTTTGCGGAGACGAAGAGTTTGTCGGAACAGAGTTTGGTGGCGCCGTACAGATTGATCGGATTCGCCGCTTTGTCGGTGGAGAGCGCGACGACTTTTTTTACACCGCAATCGATCGCGGCCGACAACACGTTGTACCCGCCAATGATGTTGGTGCGAATGGCCTCGAAGGGATTGTATTCCAGCGCGGGAACCTGTTTGAGCGCGGCGGCGTGAATGACGTAATCCACGCCGGGCAGCGCGCGCATGAGCCGTTCTTTGTCGCGAATGTCGCCGATGAAATAGCGCAAACTGGGACTGGTGAAGCGCTCTTGCATCTGCGATTGTTTGAGTTCATCGCGACTGAAAATAATAATTTTGTGCGGTGAAAATTCGCGCAGTAAAATGTCGACGCATTTTTGTCCGAAGGAACCGGTGCCGCCCGTAATCAGTACCGTTGCATTGCGAAGATCCATACGATTTGTGTCCTTGCTCGATTGCGTTGTTGCCACTCGTGGCGCACCACACTATAAATGTGCGCGCAGTGTAGCAATAGAAGTTGGGACTGACAAAGAGAATCTACTCGGAAAAATTTTCCCCACAGACGCGTCCCGCGTTTTTTGCGGGACATCGATCTCCCTCTCCCATTGGGGAGAGGGTTGGGTGAGGGGGATGGTCACTTGAGAAATCATACTAAAATTCGACCGGAACATTTGCACGAACAGTATCGGCAATTGCAGCAACTCGACCAAGCCGAGCTGTTTGCCAATGCAGCCGCGTGGCCGCGGCGCGCGTGTCCGTTGTGTGGTGAATATTCGCATCGTGCATGGATTGCACACGACGACTTGGCCTACGTGCGTTGTGTGACGTGCGGTCTTGTGCATCTGCAACCGTGTCCACCGCCGACGGTACTCGAGGATTATTACGCCAATTCCAAATCCGCCGCGTTCTTTCAGGAAAAAATTTTATTGCCGACCGCACCAGTGCGGAGCGCGCAGTTGTTTGGTCCTCGGGTTGCGGCGGTGCGTGAGTGTGCGGCGCACGATGGGGAGCGGCGTTTGCTGGATGTGGGGTGTTCCATCGGCACGTTTCTGGAGCTGGCGGCGGCCGACGGTTGGAACTGTGCTGGCGTTGAACCCAATCGTGCGGCCCGGAACATTGCGTGCGAGAAAAAATTTGATGTGGCGTCCGACATCGTCGCTGCCGCGCCGCGTTGGCCGGCCGCAAGCTTCGATGTGATCACGGCGTGGGAAATTATTGCGCACGTGCACGAACCGCGCGCATTGTTGCAACACGCCGTGCGGTTGCTGCGACCGGGCGGCGTCGTGTTGCTGACCACGCCGAACGTCGCGGCGTTGGAATATCGGTTGTTGCACGCGCGGCACCCCAATTTTTGTTTTCCATTTTTGCAGCTATTTTCTGCGGTCACGGTGACGCGGTTGTTGACTGAACTTGGTTTACACATCGAATCCTGCACCACGCCCGGTCGTATGGATGTCGAAAATATTGCGGCGGGTTGGGCGGATCAGTCCAGCAATTTTCCGCCGGCGTTGCAGGAATTGTTGTGGGGCACGTCGCCGCGCGACCGCGCTGTGCGGGCCGCGTTGCAGTCGGCGTTGGCGCAGGTGGGCGAGAGTGGGCATTTACGCGTGGTGGCGCGAAAACCAAAGTGAGGAATTTATGGAAACAAAAATTGCTCTCTTCAAGGGAAAGCAAATCAGAAAAATCATTCATGAGAATGAGTGGTGGTTCTCGGTTATTGACATTTGTCATGCGCTCACTGACAGCCCGGATTCGGGGGCTTATTGGAGGAAGCTCAAACAGAGGCTCAAAGAGGAAGGAAGTGAGGTCGTGACATTTTGTCACGGACTGAAATTGCCCGCCGCCGACGGCAAAAAGTATGAGACGGATTGTGCCAATACCGAAGGGGTATTCCGCATTATCCAGTCTACCCCTTCAGCAAAGGCGGAGCCATTCAAGCGCTGGCTGGCCAAGGTCGGATATGAACGTATTCAAGAGATTGAAAATCCGGAGCTCGCCACAAAACGCACACGGCTACTCTACAAATTAAAAGGTTATCCCGAAGATTGGATCGAGAAGCGGATGCGCGGCATTGCAATCCGAGAGGAGTTGACGGACGAATGGCAGAAGCGCGGCGCTCAGGAACAGAGGGATTACGAAATTTTGACCGCGGAAATTTCAAAGGCCACCTTCGGGGTAACGCCCAGTGAATACAAAAACCTGAAAGGTCTCAAACGCGAAAATTTGCGCGATCACATGGATGACTTCGAACTGATTTTTACGATGCTTGGCGAACGTGTCACGACAGAAATTCATCGTACCGAGGATTCCCAAGGTGTGCCCAAACTCAAAGGCGATGCTCAATCCGGAGGGAAGATCGCTGGCAATGCCAGGAGAGCGGTAGAAGAACGCCTTGGACGCCCGATTGTTTCTGAGAGCAATTTTTTACCGCGAACGAAATCAGCCAAGACTTTGAAAGGAGTGGAGTGAATGTGTGGTGCCGTTTCCATTTGGAGGCTGCTCATTATTCCATAAAAATAACCGTTCTCTATGGATATGGAAGTCGAACGTATTATTGCATCGGCGTCGATGGTGGGGCTGGTCAAGGTTGGCGACGAACGCGAGGAATCGGCGCGTCGCCAATACGATCCGCACGAACCGCCGCCCGCCGCACAGAAACCGCCCACTGCGCCACCCGCGGAAGAGGCGGACCGCTACGATGGTTCGGTCACGCAACAAGACTCGCTCGGCATCTACAACGACATCGCCTACCACTCCGCCACGCTCATCGATCGCATGTTGCAACGCTTTCACAATAATTTCTTCGGATAGACGCGCTCCGCGCACAGCGCGGAGCATCCATCATCCCTCTCCCTTTGGGGAGAGGGCAGGGTGAGGGGGATGCTCACTCGTTGGGGGATGCTCACTCGCGCATCCACTCACCAATAATTTTTTCTCGCAAAACAATTAAACATTCCCCCTCACCCAACCCTCTCCCCAAAAGGGAGAGGGGAATCGATGTCCCGCGAAAAAAATCGCGGGATGCATCTGTGGGCAAAATTTTCCTAGTGCCGTGTCTCGTGTCGACAGCAAAAAAAATTAACGTGCTGTAATAATAGAAAATTTTTTCTCTGTGGGCGTGGCATGTTGATTGCAAACGCTGAATGGTTGCTCGGGAGGATTTGTGGCAGATCTTGGTCAGACCATTGATTTTATCAAACAGTATCTCGACGCACGGGTCGCGAATCATTCGTTGCGGGCGTCGAATGTCGCGAACGCCGAAACGCCGAATTATCGCGCGCTGGTGCCGTCGTTTCAGGTGCGGCTGGATCAACAGATGCGCGCGCCGGAGCCCGGATTATTTTCCGCGGTCGGTCCTGCGCTGAAGGTCGATATGAAAGTGGCGCCGTCGTCGGCGCCGGGTCGTGAAGATGGGAATAATGTGCAGTTGGAAAAGGAAATGTCGGAGTTGGCGCAAAACAGTTTGCAGTATGCGACGGCGTACAAAATTCTGTCGAAACAAATGGCGATCGCGCGCTACGCGATTTCGTCGGGACGATGACGAAGGGGGCGAGTCATGAGTCTCTATGATGCGTTAACAATTAGTGCGAGTGGGTTGGCGGTGCAACGTACGCGACTCGATGTCGCGTCGGAAAATATTGCCAACGTGAATTCCACACGCACGCCCGAGGGCGGACCGTATCGGCACAAAAGTGTCATGGTGTCCTCGGCGCCGATGGCCTTCGATCTGAGTCTGCAGAAATTTCTGCGGCCGGCCGAGGTCACGGGCGCGCAGGTCATGGGCGTTGCGAAAGACAACACGCCACCAAAAACCATTTACAATCCCAATCATCCCGACGCCAACGAACAGGGGATTGTCGAGTTGCCCAACGTGAATGTGACGCAAGAAATGGTCGATATCATGACCGCCTCGCGCAACTACGAGGCCAACATCACCGTCATGAATGCCGCGAAAAGTATGGCGCTGCGGACCATTGAAGGGAGCAGCTAATGCCGATCGATGCGATGGCGGGCGCGTTGCAAAGTTTGTCTGGCGTGTCGTCGGCGTCGGGTCTGGGCGCGGCGAAAAAATCCGCCGAGTCGTCCGGCTTTTCCGAGTTGGTACACGACGCGCTCAAAACCACGAACGACGAAATGGTGCGGGCGACCACCGTTTCGAATGAACATCTCTCCACCGGCAAACATGATTTGCATGAAGTGATTATTGCGCTCGATCGCGCGGATCTCTCGTTTCGGATGTTGTCGCAGATGCGCAACAAGGTCCTCGATGCGTACAACGACGTGATGCGGATGTCGGTCTAATTCTAACGCGTGCGGAGATTCTTTATGACGGATTTTTTCTCAAGAATTGGGCAGCTGCTCGCCGGACTGTCGTTGGTGCGCAAGATTTCGATGGGCACGATTCTGCTCATGACCGTCGGTGTGGTCGCGTACATGGTCCACGTGTCGCAGCAGGCGTCGCTCGAACCACTCTTCACGAATTTAAATTCCGAAGACATTGGTGCGATCGTGACCCGACTCGATAAAGCGGGCACTCGGTATCAGGTGGATCACGATCGTCGCACGGTGTTGGTCCCAAGTCCCGACGTTTTGGGATTGCGTCTGAAAATGGCGGAAGAGGGACTGCCGCGCTACGGCGGGATCGGTTTTGAATTGTTCGACAAGGGTGGATTCGGGATGTCGGAATTCGAACAGCGCGTGAATTATCAACGCGCGTTGGAGGGTGAACTCGCGCGCACGATTAGTGGAATCAGCGAAGTTGAAATGGCGCGCGTGCATCTCGTGCTGCCGGAAAAATCGCTGTTCGCCGAAAGTCAAACCTCGGCCACGGCATCGGTCATCTTGAAAATTGGTTCGGGCCAGGCGCTCAGTCATGCGAGCGTGAATGCGATTACGCATTTGGTGTCGAGCGCGGTCGAAGGATTGAATGTGGATCAGGTGACGGTCGTCGATAATGAAGGGCATCTGCTCACGTCGGGAGGCGGCGATCCGACTATGGTTGCGGGCGGGCAGGCCTTCGAACAAAAGGCGCAGATCGAACACAATTTTGAACATCGCATTGTGGAGATGCTCACGCCGATTGTGGGATTGGGAAAAGTGATTGCGCGCGTGACGGCGACGATCGATTTCACGCGCACGGAGAGTACCGACGAATCGGTCGATCCGTCGAAGAGCGCGGTGTTGTCGGAATCGCGCAGCGCGAATAAAAAATCGGAGTCGGCGAGCGGGGGCGGTGGGGCGGCGGGTGCGGGCGCGAATCTGCCGGGCGGTGCGGGTGGCGGCGCGGGCGCGGGTGGCAGCGGGACGTCGGATGAATCCACCGAACAAATCGCCTACGCCGTGAGCAAATCGGTGAAGCGACAAGTCACGCCGATCGGCGATGTTAAAAAATTGTCGGTCGCGATTTTGGTCGACGGAAATTACACCGAGAAAGATGGCAAAAAAACCTACGCGGCGCGCAGCGCGGCGGAGCTCTTGCAAATCGAAGACCTCGTGAAGCGCGCCATCGGATTTTCTTCGGAGCGCGGCGATCAATTCAAAGTCGACAGTCTCGCGTTTCAAACGCCGGAAGAGCAAATCAAGGCGGGCGAGAAATGGTACCAACAGCGCACGACGTACGGTTTCTTGATCTCCGTGATTGGCAACGTGCTCGTGGTGCTCATGGGACTCCTGGTGATCTTCTTTGTGGTGCGTCCGTTGGTGCGCAGCTGGAGCGCGGGCAGCGGTCCGCGTCTGGCCGCCGATGGCACGCCGCTGCTGGAGGGACAAATCAGCGCCGACATTGGTCAGCTCGTGCGCACGGATCCCAACGCCGCCGCGAACGCAATTCGGCAATGGTTGAAGTAACCGTGAGTGCAGTCCGGGGAACGTATGGCACCGAAAGTGGAAGTCGCACAAAAAGCGCTGACCAAATCCGAGAAGGCGGCGGTGTTGTTGTTGTGCATGGATGAAAAATCCACGGGAGAATTATTTGCGCAGATGGAGGACGACGAAATTCGCAAGATTGGCACCGCGCTCTTGCGACTCAATCAGATTCCCGCGGTCCAGATCCAGGAAGTCATCGACGAATTTGCGAAGAGTGTGGTCGGGATTAAGGTGAGCGAAATGACGGCAGCGGCAGCACCAGTCTCAAACGATATTGCGCTCGATGGTCCGAGCGTGGCGGAGCGGCTGTTGGGGCGTTCGCTGTCGCGTGGGCGGAGTCGGCAGATTATGACCTCGCTCTCCTCGCCGTCCAAACCGCAAGCCGCGGCGGATGGGACGTTGGAAGATATTCTGTTGCCCTTGTCGAGCGACGAAATTTTTAAAATTGCGGGCGCTGAACATCCGCAGGTGTTGGCGTTGGTGCTCTCGCTGGTGAAACGCAAAACCGCCAAGGCGGTACTGGCGCAATTGGAAGACGCCATGCAAGTCGATGTGATCGGACGCATTGCGCGGCTTGCGAAAGTGCCGATGCGGGTGACGCAGGAAATTGGGGCGTACATTCGTGATCGCGTGAATGAACGCGCTGCGCTGGCGGCGTCGGGTGTGGTGGTCGATGAAGTCGTTGAAGAGGCCGCCGTCGTCGTCGAAGAGACCGAAATCGACGGATTTGAAAATACGTTGCGGTTGCTGAAAAGTATGCCCCGGGAGCGCGCCAACCAGATGATCGAAGCGATCGGGAAATTCGATGCCGAGACCTGTGCGCAACTCAACAAACGCATGTTCACGATTGAAGACCTCGAACGTTCCGACGATCCGGGGATTCGCGAATTGTTGCGCGGTATCAGCAACGACGAACTCAAGATCGCACTCAAAGATGCGCCCGACACCGTGAAGGAAATCTTCTTCAAGAATATGTCCGAGCGCGCCTCGCTGATCTTGCGCGAAGATATGGGCGTGTTGCCGCCGCAAAAAGTGGAAGACATCGAGCGGGCGCAGGACAGCATTGTGGCGGTCGCAAAAAAATTGATTGGCGAGGACAAGATGCATCTCGCGGCCGTGGCGGAAGACGACGAGTAAGGGGAGTTGGGTGTTATGGCGTTCAAATACCAATCCATGGACGTGCGGCAGTTCGCAGAGAAACCGCCCGAACCGCCGCCGCCGCCGCTGGAAACCGAGCGCGAGGAGTTGAGCGCCGCGCACGCGCGACTGCAGACCATGATGCAAGGGGTTGCGGCATTGCAAGCCGAGCACGCGCAGCATCTGGCGCAGGTCGCCGATGCCGTTACGCAGCTGGCGCTCTTGTTGGCGGAGCGCGTGGTCGATCACGAATTGGCGACGAACAAAGCGATGATGCTGCAATGTGCGCAGTCGATTTTGGCCGAGACCGCCGGGGAGCGCACACGCGCGTTGTTTTTTAACACGACGGATTTGCAAGAGATGCAAACGCATCATGCGAACGACTGGCGCGCCATGGAAGCGTTGCCCGGCGTGACGATCGCGGCGGATCCCGCGTTGCCGCGGGGCGGCTGTCGGGTCGATGCGGCGGCGTATCGAATCGACGGCAGCATCATGCGGCGCATGGAATTTTTGTGGAACGAATTGTTGGGCCGCGTGGAAGTTTCCGCGCCGTCGGCAACCAACACCGAACCAGGAACCACGGTATGAGTACGATGGCGGAACAAATGGCGCATGTGCAGGGCGTGGTGCAACGCATGCCGCGTCTATTTTTCTCCGGCGCGGTGGATCGCGTGGTGGGACTCGTCGTGGAAGGTCATTTGCCGCACATGCCGGTTGGTGGATTATGTCGCATCATGCGGCGTCCTCCGGCGAAACCGGTGTTGGCCGAAGTCGTCGGGCTCAAGGGCGAAAAAGTTGTGCTCATGCCCGTGGGAACCACGAGTGGCATTCAAGTGGGCGATGCGATCGAGGCGTTGCGCAACGAAGTCACGGTGCGTGTCTCCGAGGAAATGATGGGGCGCATTGTGGATGGCGATGGGGTGCCCATCGACGGCGGACCAGCGCTGCATCTGGGTCAGGAATATCCACTGTATCGCGCGGCAGAAAGTGCGGTGTCGCGTCAACTCGTCTCGCAACCGGTGCCGTTGGGTGTGCGCGCGCTCGATGGATTTCTCACCTGCGCGATTGGGCAGCGCGTCGCGATTATGGCGGGTTCTGGGGTCGGAAAAAGTACATTGCTCGGTATGATTGCGCGTAACGCGCAAGTCGATGTGAACGTGATCGGTCTGATTGGGGAGCGAGGTCGCGAGGTCCGCGAATTTCTCGAACACGATTTGGGCGTCGAAGGTCGCAAACGGTCCGTGATTGTCGTGGCCACCTCCGATGCACCACCGCTCATACGTATGCGCGCGGCGTTTGTGGCGACCACCATCGCCGAATTTTTCCGCGATCGTGGCGCGCGGGTCATGCTCATGATGGATTCGCTCACCCGTTTCGCCATGGCGTCGCGCGAAGTGGGATTGTCGCTCGGCGAACCGCCCACCGTGAAAGGCTACACGCCGTCGCTCTTCAGCACCTTGCCGTTGCTACTCGAACGCGCCGGGACCACCGAAAAGTGCGGCAGTATTACCGGACTCTACACGATTCTCACGGAAGGCGATGATATTCAGGATCCGATTGCCGATGCGGTGCGGGCGATTGTCGATGGCCACGTTGTGCTGTCGCGCAAACTCACCAACATGGGTTTCTATCCGCCCATCGACGTGCTGCAAAGTATCTCGCGGGTCATGCGCAATGTGGTGAGCCCCGCGCATTTCGATGTCATGACCAAAATTCGTCACGCCATGTCGCTGTACCAAGAGATGGAAGATTACATCAAGATGGGTGTGTACGCCGAGGGAAAGAATGCGGAGCTCGATCGCATCGTGAAAAACATCGGCGAGCTGCATGGTTTTTTGCGGCAAAAAGTCGAGGAAAGTACCTCGCTCGAAGAAACCGTCGCGCGACTCACCAAAATTGCGAAGCAGGTGACGGGATGAAACGATTTATTTTTCGACTCGAAGGTTTGTTGCGTTTGCGCCGCGAAGAAGAAAGACAGGCCTTCTACGAGGTACAACGGTTGCGGCAGCGAGAACTTGAGTGCGAACGCGATATTTTTTTCATTCGCGAGGAGCGGGCCAAATGGGTGGGTGCGTACGACACAGTAGCGCGGGCGACGGTACTGAGCCACGATATGCAACTGATCGAACAGTATTTGGGCGCGCTCGATCATCGACAATTGCAGCGCACCAAGACGTTGCAAGGCATTCGTCAGCAGATTGCGGGGGCGTTGCACACGGCGCGATTGGCGATGCAGGCGCGCAAACAGATCGAGCATCTCAAAGAACAGCAGTATCGCATCTATTGTGAAGAGGTGGCGCGCGCGGAGCGCCGGGCGGTCGATGAACTGAATATGATGCGCTTTGCGCATCGGCGTTTGGTGCAGGAGGAGGCGGTATGAGGGTGCGGCGCATCGTGACGAGTCTGGTGGTAGTGCTGTGCGTTGGGCGTGCCGCGTGGGCGCTTGATGGTGCGGCGGGCGATCCGGCGGCAAAAACGACCGCCGCCACGCAACAAAATATCTTTGAAACCATTTATGGCGACAGTTCGAAATTGCAATTCGTGATGAAAGAGAAATCGCTCTACATGAATCTGCGCCGCGAAATCGAACGCAACCAGCGCGATCAAACCGCGGCCGCGGAAGTCGCCACGCTCACGAACGAATGGAAACAGCTCGCGCAGGAGTTGGATAAATTGCGGGAGAGTCTCGATAAAAAAGTCGCCCAGAAAACGGAGGCGAACGAGAATCTGAAACTCATGATCTCGTTGTACCAGGCAATCAAACCCGACGAGGCCGCCCAAATGCTCAAGCGCATGCCGCTCTCGGTGTCGCTGGCCACCATGCACATGATGAGCCCGCGCCAAGCCAGCAAGGTGCTGGCGGCGATGGATCCGAAATTTGCGGCCGAGGTGAGTCGGCGCCTGATTCAGAATAACGAAGAAGCCAAGGGAGGTCCGCCATGAGTATGACGAAGGTCGATCGGATGACGACGACCATGAATACGGTGTTGAATGTCGTCGATAAATCAGCGGCTCCGCTGCCGGGCGCGGCGGGTGGCGCGAATTTTGGTCACCTGATGGATCAACAGGTGCGCCTGGCACCGAAAAAATCCGGGACAGATACGACAGACACCAGGTCCGCGAGCGCACGGGACAGCGCAGAAAATAATGGGAACGCGAAATCGCCCGGCAAGACCGCGCCGACCCGCGACGCTGCCAATGCGGCGGCGGTCGCGTCAAAAAATATCGTGAAGCGCGGCAAAGAGAAAAACGAGGAGGGTGCGCGCGACACCACGTCGGACGACGCCACAACACAGACAGATGACAGCGAGCAGACGGACACGACAAACGCCGCCAGTGCGGCTGGTGCGGCGGCGGCGAATCCGACTCCGGCAAAAGACGTCGCCGCATCGGCATCCTCGGGGGCAGCAGCAGCAGATGATGATGTGCCGGAAGGCGACGCGCAGCTGGCGTTGCAAGATGCGTTGCGACAGGCCGTGCTGGCGCTGACGCCGGATGATGTTGCGACCACGTCAGACGATCAGTCGACGAGTGCGCAGGACGCGAGTGGTGTCGCGCCAGTGGTTACGCAAAATCCACTCGCGGCTGGGCTCGCCGCCGTCGCTGTGGTGACACCGGAACAACAGGTCGCTGCCCAGGCGGTCACAGCCAATGACCAGACCGCGGCGCAGCCAACACAATCGACCCGCGCGACCACGCAAAAAAATAGCGCGGACGCGGCGGTGGCGACTGCTGATGCCGACTTTGATCACGAAAATGCTGCCGCACCGCCGCGGCCCGACAACGTGATCGATGTAAAATCCAAATCAGTCCTGGCGGCGTCATCAAAAAATACGGCGGTGGATGATTCGCCAACTGCCGCGCCCTTGCGCGACGATCAAAGCCCCGCCGATCTCGCGCAGCAGCAAATCGCGCGGGTGGTGACGGCGACGGTGCAAGCGCAGCAACCGCAACTGGCGGCGCCGCCAGAAAATGCGCGCGTGGTGCGCCGTCTGGATGTCGATGCAACGCGCGATGTGTCCGCGACGCTGCGTGCTGGCAACGCAGGAGAAAAATTGGGCGATATTTCCCTGATGGCGTTGCAACGACGCGCGGCGGTCACTACTGCGGCGGCCGACACGGCGCCGCTCGTGCGTTCCATTCATGCGCAGTTTCGTGAGGCGCTGCAAGCGTCGGTGCAGGAGCGGCGCAACACCGTGGAGATGCGGCTCGATCCGCCGGAGTGGGGGACGCTCCATGTGCGTTTGCAGATCCAACGCAATGAAGTGCAGCTGACGGTGGTGGCGGAACATCAATTTGTGAAAGAGGCGCTCGATCGTGGGCTGGCGCAGCTGCGACAATCGCTGACTGATCAAGGGCTGCAACTCGGGCATTTGCAGGTGAGTGTGGGACAACAATCCGCCCAGCAGCATGGCCGGGACGACGAATCAACCTGGAGTTCATCGGGACCCGCCGCCGATGAAACTGCGGTGGAGGTTGCGGGCGCGGCGCGACCCGCCGCCGTTCGTGCAGCGGGTGTGGACGCGCTGGTGTAACGCAATTCACGAGGAGGCATTGTATGAGTATTAATCCATTGGCGGCATTATCGGGCGGGGCGTCGCAGGTGACGGGCGCGGTGGGTAAACAGAATCTGGGTGGGGTCAGCGCCCAAAAAGATCAATTTCTCAAATTGCTGCTCGCGCAATTACAGAATCAGGATCCGCTGAATGCGCCGGACGCCTCGAAATTCAGCGAGCAGATGACGGCGTTTGGTCAACTCGAGCAATTATTCAACCTCAACGATTCCATGTCCAAAATGGCCTCGGCGGGGCTGAATTCGCAAAATGGTCAGTCCGTGGCGCTCATCGGAAAAAATGTGGTGGTGCAGAGTGATCAGCTCGAGGTGGCGAATGGGCGGTCCGGTACGATCGGTTATCAACTGGAAATTCCGGCGCAGACGGTCGCGTTGGAGATTCGCGACGCCCATGGGCACGTCGTTCGTTCCATGAACATGAATGATCAGGCGGCCGGGACGACCTTTATGGAGTTTGATGGTCGCGACGATGCGGGCCGCGCCTTGCCCGATGGGTTGTACAAAATGAATGTCACGGCCAGCAGCGCCGATGGCGGGGTAATCCCCGTGACCTCGATGATGCGCTCGGTGGTGGATGGGGTGCAATTCACGCCAGACGGCACGGTGTTGATTGCGGGGACGAGGAATTTCAATATGACGCAGGTGCAAGCGGTCATGCAGTAACGGGGCAAAAAACCAGGAGGGACGTATGGGTATTTTTAGTGCGTTGTTCGCCGGCGTGAACGGTATTAACTCGAACGGTAGCGTGATTTCCGTGATCGGCGATAACATCGCCAACGTGAACACGATCGGTTACAAGTCGAGCCGCGCGGCCTTCGAAGATATCTTGGCGGGGAGTTCCTCCAATATCGGCTTGGGTTCGCGCGTGTCGAACGTCTCGCCACAATTCAACCAGGGCGGTTTTGAATCCTCCAGCTCGGTCACCGATATGGCGATCGACGGTAAGGGGTTTTTCGTGGTGCAGGCCACAGACGGCACCTCGCACTACACCCGCGCCGGACAATTCCTGATCGACCGGACGGGCCAGATGGCGACCGGCAAGGGTGAAAAATTGCAAGGTTTTGCCTTTGACTCGACGACGAACGCGTTCGTATCGACCAGTTCGAATATTGTTATTTCGCAAACCCCGGTGGCGCCGCATTCCTCGGCGGCTATTGCAATGCAGTTGAATCTCAAATCGGGATCGACCGCGCCCGCGGCGTTTAGTTCCGCGAACCCCAGCGGGACCTCGAATTTCTCCGCCGGTGTGACGGTGTATGACTCGCTTGGTAACGGACACTTGGTCACGGTGTATTTCCGCAAAAATGCCACGAATGAATGGCAGTGGTATACCATCGCAGCGTCTGGAGAAATTACCGGCCTCACCGCCGGTGCGAATTTCGTGGGTGGCAGCGGGACGCTCTCGTTTAATTCCAGCGGCGCCTTGACCTCGGCGCAAACGGCGGCGGGATTTCAGTGGGCGGGTGCGGCGTCGGCCACCATCGCCTTCAGTTTTGGTACCGGGACGGCCGCAGGCGGCACGGGTCTGACGGGTGTTACGCAATTTGGTAGCGATTCCGCGATTTCCAATATTACGCAGGATGGATATTCCTCTGGTACGCTGAAGAGTCTGGAAATTTCCTCCGATGGAACGATTACCGGTAACTACACCAACGGACAGACCGCGCGCATTTATCAGGTGGCGCTCGCGAGTTTTAATAATCAGGGCGCGCTCACGCGTGTGGGAAGTAATGATTACGCGGAAACCCTCGGTTCCGGAACCGCCGTTGTTTCTGCACCAGGCGCGGGTGGAAAGGGCACGCTGGTGTCGAGTACCTTGGAACAGTCCAACGTCGACTTGGCGAACGAACTCATCAAAATGGTGATCATCCAGCGTGGTTTTCAGGCCAACTCACGTACGATTAACACGGTGAATCAATTGCTCTCGGAGTTGGTGACGTTGGGACAGTAGAGACTAGGGAATAGAGAATAGAGACTAGAGACTAGGGAATTAGGGAATAGGAAATAGACAATAGACAATAGTGCACTAGTGACGTCCTTCTAATCTCTAGTCTCTATTCTCTAGTCTCTATCAGGAGAAATTATGGCAGACGAAGAACAACCCGCAGCGACACCGGCGCCGGAACCGGCAGAGGGCGCGACGCCACCGGATGGCGAAGCGCCAGTTGCGAAACCGTCGCTCCTCAAAAAACTCATGGCGCCGAAGGTGCTTATGGCGTTGGTCGCGGTGTTGGGTGGCGGTGCGGGGGCTGGGGCCGTGATGTTGTTTGGTCACAAACCGCCACCACCACCACCAGCAGCGGTCGTCGCGCCGAAAAAGGCGCCGGAACCGAAAGCCGCGCCAACGCCCGATGGGCGCGAGGCCGCGCCGGAATTCGAGGAAGCGAAGGCCGAGCCGCCCGCCGCCGAAGAGGCGCCCAAAGAGGCCGCACCCGAAGCGGCGCCGGCCAAAGCGGAAGGCGGCAAGGGTGGCAAAGAAGGGAAAGAAGGCAAAGAGGCGAGTGCGGCCTCGGATCTCGTGTACAAGTTTGAACCGCTCGTTGCCAACGTGGTCGAGCGCAATTCCATTCATTATCTGAAATTACAATTGGTGGCGGAATGCGACAGCGCGGCGGGCAAAGATGAACTCGCCGAAAAAAATGCGCTGATTCGCGACGCCCTGCTCTTCATCATTAGTGACATGACGTTGCGCGAACTGTTGACCGCGGGTGGCAAGGCGTTACTCAAAGAGGATATCAAATCGATGCTGAACGAAAAACTCAGCAAGGGCAAGGTGCGGAAACTCTACATCACGGAATTCACGGTCCAGTAAATTATGACAGCACCGATTCTCAATCAGGACGAAATTCGCGATCTGCTGCGCGCGCCCGGTAGCACGGGGCCGGTGCGTGGTTTGTGGGAAGGCGAATCCACGCCGTTTAGTTTCCTGGCCGGCGGCGTGAAAATCGAAGACCAACTGAAATTGGTGGATCCGATTCACGCGGCCGCCGCCACCGATGTGGCGAAGGCGTGGTCGGACCTGTGCGGTGTGCCCGTCACCCTGGAATTCGTGAGTCATACGCCGGTCGTGGTCGCCGACGTCTTGGCGTCGCTGTCCGTGGAAAATATGTTGCCGGTGTTATGGGCGCATCCGGCGGCGAATCTCGAAGGACTCATCGTGTGCGAGCGCGCCACGTTCTATCGATTGTACACCGCGCTGCTCGCGGGTCTGCGCGAATTTCAATCGCCCGGCCCGCTCGCGGGGTTGGCGAAACAATCGTTGTTAAAATTGATGGCGTCGTTTGCGACCGCCTTGCAAACGGCGTGGGCGGCCGCGGGCGCGTGGCAATTCGAGGTGCGTGAAATCATCGAGACACAAGAACGTCTGGCGAGTCTCGAATGGAGTGCGGAATATTTTCAGGCGCAATTCAAAATCGTGATGGGTGAAGAAGAAAAAAATATTTCACTGCTCGTGCCGCGCGATTTTCTGGCCGCGCTCGGTGGCAAAAATGTTACAGAAGACAAAGTGGAAGCCGAGGTGGTGGTGGAAGGTGCGGCGGCGGTTGCGGTCAAAATCGATCGGCGGTGGACCGAGGCCGTCTGGTGGGCGGTGTCCGATATTGCAGTGCCGATGGAAGTGGCGTTTGGGACGGCGCGCGCCACCATGCGCGACGTATTGCAACTCGCACCCGGCATGCATTTTCCGTTGCAAGTGGCGAGCAGTGGGCTCGTCCTGATGGCGCAGAAACGCCCAATTTTTTTGGCCAGCAGCGGATCGATGCAAGAGCAACGCGCGGTGCAGATTGCGTCGCGCGTATAGTACGGAGGTTGTATGGCAGACGAAGTACCACCAGTCGCCGGGGACGCCGCCGCCAACGCGGGCGCGACCGACATGACGTTTGTGTACGGAGTGCCGGTTACGTTGCAGGTGTATTTTGGCGACGCCACGGTGACGATCGGCGATATTCTCAAATGCGGAAAAGGGTCGGTCATTCCGCTGAATCAAAAGGTCGGCGATCCCTTTACGGTGCTCTTGCAAAATCGACCGATTGCGCAAGGCGAAATTGTCGAGGCGGGCGAAACATTGGGAATTAAAATTATTAATGTTCTGACCGCGGCGGAACGTGAAGCCAAAATGGCCGTGACTGAACCCACCGATCCTCCGCCCGCGTGAGGAAAGGTTTGACGCAATCAACCCAAACGGGAGGCGCACATGCGCACTGCATTAAAAATGATGATGGTCTTATTGGCGATGGGCGTGAGCACGGTTGCAGTTGCGATCGACGAGAATTTACCCACGACTCACGACCCACAACTCACGACTGTTGTTCCCGACGACCGACGACCAACGACCGACGACGCCGTCAACAGCGTGGTCCCCGACCGCATTCCCGAAGCGGTCATTGTGAAATCACCAGTCACGAGTGATATTGCCCAAGCGCGCGACGCGCGACGCGAAACGCGCGACGGCACTACGATGCCGTGGGGTCGCATGGCGGTGGCCTTTGTGTTTGTTGCGTCGCTGATTCTTTCCATAGGCACCATCGTGCGCCGTGTCATGGGGGGCGGGCGCACCGAAGACGGTCGTCGCGTGGCGCCGCCGTTGCAAATTCTGCAAACGTTGCCGATTGGCATGAAACGCCAACTCATGGTCGTGAATTTTGAAGGCACGAAGCTGGTTCTGGGATTGTCTGGCACCGCAATGCAGTGTTTGCATGTCGCGGAGACATCGTCGCGCGTCTCGCGTCTCGCGTCTCGCGCCGAGAATGAACAATCAGCCGTGCTGAATGCGCCGGTCCCGACGGCTACGCAACCGACAGCCCACGATGCAACCGCAGCAGTTTCCGAAACGCGCGACGCGCGACACGAGACGCGCGACGCCGTGAACGACGACATTACTTCACAAATCCGCCGCACGATTAGTGCGCTGGGGCCACTCTACTCACCGAATATCGGACGGGAATAATTCATGCGCCGTGTGTGGATCATAGCGTTGGTGGTGTTGTGCGGGGTATGCCTGAATTTGGGCATAGCCCACGCAGACACCACAACGGCAGGTCCGTCACTTTCCTTGAATCTGGGCGGACCGCAAGGCGTCACCGAAGTCGCGACGGCGATGAAGCTCTTCATTTTGCTCACCGTCCTCTCGCTCGCGCCGTCGATTTTGCTCACCATGACCTCGTTCACGCGCATCGTGATCGTGTTGTCGTTTTTGCGCCAGGCCATCGGCGTGCACCAATCGCCGCCCAATCAGGTCATCGTCGGGTTGTCGCTGTTTCTCACCATGTTTCTGATGGCGCCGATTTTCAAACAGATCCAGACCGAGGCCCTCACGCCATTTCTGGCGGGAAAAATGGATCAAGACACCGCACTCGACAAGGCCACGACCCCGATCAAGGGGTTCATGTACAAACAGACGCGGACCCCCGATCTGGAACTCATGTTGAATTTATCGAAGGCCGAGAAACCCAAAGACGTGGCCGCGATTCCCATGACCGCCATGGTGCCCGCGTTTGTGTTGAGCGAACTGAAAACGGCGTTTGAAATCGGTTTTCTCATCTATCTTCCGTTCGTCTTGATCGACATGGTGGTCGCGATGGTCTTGCTCACCATGGGCATGATGGTTTTGCCGCCCGTGATTATTTCGCTCCCCTTTAAACTCATGTTGTTTGTGTTGGTCGACGGATGGAATTTGGTGGTGGGATCGTTGGTGCGGAGTTTTCAATGACGGCGCAATTTGTGGTCGAGTTGGGGCGCGACACCATGATGACCGCGATGTGGGTCGTGGGTCCCGTCATGATGGTCGGATTTGTGGTGGGGATGGTGGTGAGTTTGCTGCAGGCGATTACGCAACTCAACGAGGTCACCATTGGATTCGTCCCGAAGCTGTTTGCGATTGGGGTCACCTTGGTCGTGTGTGGCAACTGGATGTTGCAACATTTAATGACCTACACCACGCACCTGCTCGGAAATTTTGGGCAGCTGATCAGATAAATTTATGCCGATGCTCGATAAAATTATGATGATTACGCTCGGCACGTTTCGCATTGGCGGCGTGTTGGTGTCGATGCCGGTGTTTGGTGCGTCGCCCTTTCCGCCGCTCATCAAATATTTTCTCGCCTTCGCCATTTCGTTCGCGATTTTCCCCTTTCAACATCCGGTGTCGCCCGTGATCTGGAGTTCTGAACCCGTTTTGTTGCTGGCGGTGACGCGTGAAATTGGTCTCGGGCTCATTATGGGTTACAGCGCGCGGCTGCTGTTTTTGCTCATGAGTTTGTCGCTGGAATTCGTGGGATTGCAGATCGGATTTTCCATCGCGACATTTTTTGATCCACAAAACAACGCCGAAGTGTCCGTGGTCGCGCAGATTGGGGTCGTTATTTCGGTGCTGATTTTTATCGGGACCAACATGGATCACGATCTCTTCCGCGCGGTGGTGCGCAGCTACGACATCATGCCGATTGGCGTGCCCGATTGGAACATGGGCGACATCATGCATCGTTTGTTGCAATTCGTGTCCATCACCTTTGAAATGGCGCTGCGGTTGGCGGTGCCGGTGATGGTGGGCATGCTCGTCATGCACGTCGTGTTGGGTGTTGTTTCGCGCACCGCACCGCAGATGAATCTTTTTTTCAATGTCTCTTTCATTGTGAGTTTGGTGAGCGGACTCTTGTTGTTGGTGCTGATCTTGCCGCAAATGTTGTCCCGTTTTCTCAACATGGGTCGCATGGTCGCGGCGCATGGGTATGGGTTGTGGTGAGGAATAGAGAATAGAGACTAGAGAATAGGAAATGCTCCACTAGTGACCTCTTTCTATTCTCTAGTCTCTAGTCCCTAACGTGGAGTAACACTTGGCCGAAGAAGAGACATCGCAGGAAAAATCGGAAGAGCCGTCGAGTAAACGGGTCTCGGAGTTTCGTGCCAAGGGCCAAGTGGCGCGCAGCCAGGAGGTCATGTCGTTTGTCTCGCTCGCCACCGCGATCGCCGCGCTCAGCGTGTTGGGCCCGCAAATCAGCATGGGTCTTGCGCGCAGTGTGGCCGGAGCATTTCAGTTTGCGTCGCACAGCCCCATGCACAACGCGCTCGCGTGGTCTACCGGTTACGCCAAGCCGCTCGTGATGCCCATGGTGTTGTTCATGCTGTCGCTATTGGTCATGGTCGCTGCGGCCTCGCTGATGCAAACGGGTTTTTTGCTCGCCACGCAGGCGTTGCGTCCGAAACTGTCCACCGTCAATCCCGTCAGCGGATTTAAAAAATTATTTTCGATGCGCGTCATTATTCAGCTCATCAAGAATGTGCTGAAGGTCTCCGTTATTGGGTTCATCGTTTACAACGTCATCCGCGACAATGCGGATGGTCTGATGTCCTCGGCGGCGTTACCGCTTGTGGAATCGACGCGCTGGTGCGTGCATTTAATCGGTGTGATTATTTTTAAGATTCTCATTTTTCTCTTCATCGTGGCGGGCGCGGATTATTTGTATCAGTGGTACGAGTTGCGCAAAAAAATGATGATGAGTCGGCACGAATTGAAGGAAGAATCGAAGCAGGAACAATCCTCGCCCCATGTCAAATCGAAGATTCGTCAGATCGGGGTGGAACGCGCCAAACGCAGTATCCAAAAAGAAGTCCCGCACGCGGACGTGATCGTGACCAACCCCACGCATTACGCCGTCGCACTGCGGTACCGTCGCAACGAAGATGGCGCGCCGCGCGTGGTCGCGAAGGGAAAGGATTTGCTGGCGGCCGTGATTCGTGAAGTGGCGAACTCCCACGACATTCCCATCTACGAATATCCCGAACTCGCGCGCAAACTCTACAAACGGGTCCGGGTGGGCCACGAAGTGGCGTATGATTTGTACGAGGCCGTCGCGCGCGTGTTGGCGTTTGTATACCAAATGCATCAACGCCGCAAAGAACAGTGGAGCTAAACCGCATGACGACGGACGCGATAAAAGTGAAAGGCCTGTTTGGTGAAGCGGGCGAGGTGCTGCTGATTGCGGGCGTGCTCGGCGTCGTCTTGCTCATGGTGATTCCGCTGCCGCCTTTTTTACTCGACGTGTTGCTCGTCATGTCGATTGCGTTCTCTGTGCTCATTCTCATTGTCGGTTTATATTCCTACAAGCCCCTCGATTTCTCGGTGTTCCCGACCCTGTTGTTGTTCTCTACGTTACTGCGTCTCACCCTGAATATTGCGAGTACGCGCCTCATTTTGTTGCACGGTGCGGAAGGCGACGCCGCGGCCGGCCAGGTGATTCGCGCGTTTGGGTATTTTGTGGCGGGCGGTAATTACGTGGTCGGTTTTGTCGTCTTCATTATTCTGGTCATGATTAATTTTATTGTCATCACCAAAGGTGCTGGGCGTATCGCGGAAGTCGCGGCGCGATTTACGTTGGATTCCATGCCCGGCAAGCAACTCGCGATCGATGCGGATTTGAACGCGGGCATCATCAACGATAAAGAGGCGCGACGGCGGCGCGAAACGCTCGAGCGCGAGGCCGATTTTTACGGCGCCATGGACGGCGCCTCGAAATTTGTACGCGGTGATGCGATCGCGGGCATTCTGATCACGAGTATTAATGTCGTGGGCGGACTCATCATTGGTATGGTGCAACAAGGATTGCCGTTGGTCGAAGCGGCGAAGATCTACACCATCCTGACCGTCGGCGATGGTTTGGTCGCGCAAATTCCCGCGCTCATTGTTTCGACCTCGGCCGGTTTGATTGTGACCAAGGTGTCCAAGCAACAACGACTCTCCGCAGAAATCGGTTCGCAAACCCTCGCCAACTGGCGTCCGCTGGGCATGGCCGGGATTGTGTTGCTCTGTCTCGGTTTGGTGCCGAGTCTGCCCCATATTCCGTTTTTATTCCTGGCGCTGATGTTGGGGGGCGTGGCGTACTTCGCGTGGCATCGTGAACAACAAAAAACCGCGACGGAACAAGTGGCGACCGACAAGACCGCGGCCGAATCGGTGACGGAGCAACAAGTCGGTGTGAAACCGCTCGACTTGATCGAGGTCGAAGTCGGGTACGATTTGATTCCGGTCGTCGATCAACGATCGGGCGGGGAATTCCCGGCGCGCGTGATTGGGATTCGGCGACAGTTCGCGAATGAGATGGGCGTGCTGTTGTCGCCGGTGCATATTCGCGACAATCTGAAACTCAAACCCAATGAATATCGCATTTTTCTGAAAGGCGCGGTGGTGGGGCAGGGTGTGCTCATGCCGCATCATTCCCTGGCGCTCGATCCCGGGATGACCACGCGGCGTATCGAAGGGATTCCCACCACCGATCCGACCTTCGGACTCGACGCGCTCTGGATTCCCGACGAACGCAAAGAGGCGGCCATGGTGGCGGGTTACACGGTCGTCGATTTGCCCAGCGTCATGGCGACGCATTTGGTGGAAATCGTACGGCGCAATCTGCATGAATTGTTTGGTCGCCAAGATTTGTCGAGTCTGCTCGAGCAGATGAAGGCGACGCATCCGAAAGTCGTGAACGAGTTAATCCCCGATTTACTGCCGTTTGGAACCGTTCTACGGGTGTTGCAGAATTTGCTGCGCGAGCGCGTCTCGATTCGCGATCTGCTCACGATTCTCGAGGCGCTCGCCGAACACGCGCCGTACACCAAAGATCCGGCGGAACTCACCGAGCACGCGCGCTGCGCACTCGGTCGGGCGATCGTGCAACAATATCGCGCGGCCGACGAACAGTTGTATGTCATTACGCTCGACCGACAACTCGAAGAAATTCTGATGCAATCGATTACGCCCGCGCCCGGCGGATCACAGCTCGCCGTCGATCCGAATACCGCGCGTAAAATGGTGGAGCGACTGGGCGAAGAAACCAAACGCAACATCGGCAGCAATCAACCGCCGGTGGTGCTGACCTCGCAACAAATTCGTGCGCAACTCTACCGATTAGTCGAGCGGTTTATTCCAAATCTTGCGATACTCTCGCACGCGGAAGTGGCAGGCCATGCGCCGGTGCGACCGGTGGGCGCCATTTCGTTGCAATAGGGACTGCGACATTAAGGAGTTGGCCGCGAAAGATCGCAAAGAGAACAAAGAAGTGCTCTCGGGTGTTCTTTGTGTGCTTTTGTGGCCAATCAGAAAAAAATAATGAGCGCGTGGGGGCATGAATGAAAATAAAAACGTATCTGGTAGATTCGCTGTCGGAGGCGGTCGAAAAAATTAAGCAGGAATTGGGCCCCGAGGCCGTGATTCTCTCCACACGCAAATCGCCCTCGCACGGAAAGTGGTGGCAGAAACGCGGTGGCAGCCTGGAGGTCACGGCCGCTCTGGATTCGCCGGCGGGTGCCGAACAGATCGCACAACCACTCCTGCCATCCGCGGCGCCGAAACCTGGACAGACCATGCGCGTCTTTCAGCAGATCGCCGAAGAACAACTCAATCCGCTGCGCACCGAACTCGCACAAATTCGTCACACGTTGGCGAAGTTGACGCGACCGGAGAGTGTAACGACGAGCACGAAGGACGAGGGACGACCGGCAACGAAGTTCACTGGGACGAAGGACGAGTTGAATACGAAGGACGAGGGACGACCGTTCACTTCGTTCACTGGGACGAAGGACGAGGGACGACCGGCAACGAAGTTCACTGGGACGAAGGACGAGGGACGAAGGACGAGGGACGAAACTGCGGTGAATGACGTTGCGTCCCAGCGACCAGAGGGAGCGGTCGTCCCAGCTCCCGAGGGGAGCGATCGTCCCTCGTCCCTCGCCCCCCCTCCCTCGTCCCTCGCACCAGAAAATCCGCTCTTCACCATTTGTCGTCGTCTCTTGTGGCATCGGGTGCAACCGCACATTGTCGAGGCGTTGGCCGAGGCGTGTTTGGCGGGCGGCGCGGCGGTGGAAGCCCGCGACGTGCAGGGCATTACCGATGCGGCGGCGCAATGGTTGCTGCAACAATTGCCCGCGGTCGCGCCGTTTCCGTTGCGCACGCGCGGCGAACGCATCCTCACCTTGGTGGGTCCCACGGGTGCCGGCAAAACCACCACGCTCGTGAAGTTGGCCAGTCGGTTGGCGCTGGAAGGTCGGCGCTCGCTGGCGTTTATTACGATCGATCATTTTCGGATTGGCGCCGAGGAGCAACTCAAAAAATATGCGCAGATTTTGAAGGCCCCGTGCGCGTTGGCGGTGGACAATGAACAGCTGAAGCGCGCCATTGAACGATTTGCCGAGGTCGACATGATTTTGGTCGACACCATCGGTCGTTCGCCCGCCGATCTGGAAGGGCTCGCGGCGTTGCAGAAAAATTTGCAGGTGACGCAACCGATGTGGCGCGCCCTGGTGGTGCCCGCCACCTTGCACGAACCGGAATTGTCGCACACCATGCAACAATTTCTGCCGCTCGGGTACGATCATCTCATCATGACCAAACTCGACGAGGCGGTGTGTTACGGCAGTTTATTTAACGCGACCGTCGCGCACGACTGTCCACTCTCGTATTTCACGATGGGCCAACAGGTGCCGGAAGATATGGAAGAGGCCACGAAAGAACGCATCGTCGATTGTCTGCTGAATTTGTCGGGACACCATGTGTTGCCAGAAATTCGCGGAATGCGCGGTACGCTGCACAGTGCGCGGGAGGAATTACAATGAGCGAGCGACAACATATTCTGGATCAGGCCACGCGGTTGCGTGCGAAGGTGCAGGCCGCACAGGTCGCCGCCCACGTGGGTATGCCGCAGGTCGTGGCGATTGCGAGTGGCAAAGGCGGCGTGGGGAAAAGCAATGTCGCCGTGAATGTGGCGTGCACGTTGGGGAGATTGGGCAAGCGCACCTTGTTGTTCGACGCCGATTTTGGATTGGGCAATACCGATATTCTGCTCGGCATCATGCCGAAATTCACGCTGGCCGATGTGGTGAGTGACGGTTGTCCGCTCGCCGATGTGGTCGAGGCGCTGCCGCACGGGGTGTCGTTGCTGCCCGCCGGTTCCGGAAAAGTCGCCGTGGCCAACGCGGACTCCTTAGTGATGGAAGGCATTTATTACGAGCTCGAACAATTCACGCGCGGTTTCGATGTGGTCGTGTTGGACACTGGTGCCGGAATTGGGGATCGTGTCCTCGATGCGTTGTTGCTGGCGGATCGGGTGTTGATTGTGACCACACCCGATCCCACGTCGCTCACCGATAGTTACGCCACGATTAAAATTCTGACGCAACGGGACGCCACGAAACAATTTGGCGTGATCGTGAACATGGTCGCCAATCAACGCCAGGGCGAAGACGTGTTTGCGCAACTCGCGCACGTGGCGAAAAAATATTTGGGACTCACGTTGGAATCGTGGGGCATTATTCCGCTCGATCCGCGGCTGCAGCAGGCGGTGCGTCGACAACAGCCGGTGGTCGAATGTTTTCCCGGAACGATCGCGAGTCTGGCGTTGCAACAAATCGCGCGTCGTGTCGCCGGTCAGACCGCACCCGCGGCGCCCCGCTCCTTGCGCGATTTGTGTCGGCAGTGGTTGTATGGGGCGGGCAGTGCTGCCCAGCCGACGGTTTTGCAACCAACACTGGTGCCAGCGCCCGTGGAGACACCGGCAGCAAACGCTTCACGCAGCACCATGACGATTCATGCGTAATGACAGCGGGACACAGGACCTGGGACATCGGGACAAACAATGGACGGATATCAAGCCCAACAATACGCCGCGCAAGGGGCGACGCAAAGCACGACGACGCAGCTGACCGCATTTCAGCAGCAAAAAGTCGTCGAGAATATGCAGCTCGTGAAATGGATCGTGCGTCGGATCGTGGAGCGCTTGCCGCAACACATCGAGGCCGACGATTTAAGTCACAGCGGAATTCTTGGACTCATCGACGCCGCGCAACGTTTTCAGTGGGGTCGCGACAACGAGGCCGAGGAATTTCGCGCCTACGCCGAATGTCGCATTCGCGGCCGCATCATGGACGAATTGCGCGCCATGGATATCCTGCCGCGTTCGGCGCGCGAGCGCGTGAACCAATTTAAAAAAGCCGTCGATGCGTTGCGGCAACTCAACAAACGCGAACCGTCCGACACGGAAATTAGCGAGTTCATGAAACTCGATATGGAAACCTGTCATCGGTTGCGCGCCGAGGCGAATTACGGTCGCCAGATTCCCATCGATGGGTATCAATCCTCCGGCGACAGTATGGAAGGGGTCTTGCGGCGCACGCTCAATATTATCGATCCGCATTCGTCCGAGGCGTTGCTGCATATGGAGCAGGTGAAAAAAATTCTCGCCGAGGCCATCAACGAATTGGGCGACAAAGAACGACAGGTCATCAGTTTGTATTACTATGAAGAACTCACGCTCAAGGAAATTGGTCTGGTCCTCGAGGTCTCCGAATCGCGCATTTCGCAGGTGCGTTCGCAGGCCGTGGCGAAATTGGTGCGCCGCCTGAAAACGAGTTTTGAATTGGAAGATATGGACATGGAGGAAACCTGATGGCACCCACGGTCAGTCTCTGCATGATTGTGCGCGATGAAGAACGCTGGGTGGGAACCTGTATCGCGTCGGTGCGCGATTTCGTGAACGAGGTGGTTGTGGTCGACACCGGTTCAACCGATACCACCCGCGAGGTCGCGCGGGCGGCGGGCGCCACGGTCTACGACTTTGTCTGGTGCGACGATTTTTCGGCGGCCCGCAATTTTGCGAGTGCGCAGGCGACCTCGGACTGGTTGTTGTTTCTCGACGCCGACGAAATCCTGGACGACGAAGGGATTGCCCTGTTGCGCGACTGGTTGCGCGCGCCGACGGCCGATTGCATGAATCTGATTCAGACGACCTATTCTTTCGAATCGCAGATGATCATGTGGAAACCGAATCGTCTGGCGTGCCCGGCCGCACACAGTTTTCCGGGGTACATCGAATCCACACAGATCGG
>Ga0209515_10001901_pt1 | contig 33443 bp, 28 predicted proteins | sample Subgroupgradi54m_FD_187454 | JGI IMG/M metagenome (GOLD analysis project Ga0209515, IMG submission 187454) | Subsurface groundwater microbial communities from S. Glens Falls, New York, USA - GMW60B uncontaminated upgradient, 5.4 m (SPAdes)... ... | reverse complement strand
CATGGCAACCGGAGAGATTAATTTAACTTTCATTTTGATGTTGTCACCGGGCATAACCATTTCGGTGCCTTCTGGCAAAGTTGCTTCACCGGTAACGTCGGTAGTTCTGATGTAAAACTGCGGACGATAGCCGGTGAAAAACGGTGTATGGCGGCCGCCTTCTTCTTTGGCTAGAATGTAAACTTCGGCTTCAAATTCGGTGTGAGGAGTAGCAGTTTTGGGTTTAGCTAAAACCTGACCGCGTTCAACATCGTCTTTTTCAATACCACGAAGCAGAACTCCAACGTTATCGCCGGCCTGGCCTTGATCAAGCTCTTTTCTAAACATTTCAACACCGGTGACGGTTGTTGATTTGGTTGGGCGGATACCGACAATTTCGATGGTGTCGTTAACTTTAACAACGCCTCTTTCGATTCTGCCGGTAACAACGGTGCCTCGGCCTTTGATGGAGAAAACGTCTTCAACCGGCATAATAAAAGGTTTTTCAAGATCGCGGACGGGAGTGGGGATTTTTTCGTCGACGGCGTTCATCAAATCTTCAATGGCTTTCATGGCTTCGGCGTCGCCTTCTAAAGCTTTTTTAGCAGAACCGCGGATAATGGTGGCGTTTTTGCCGTCGAAGTCGTATTTATCGAGAAGTTCCCTAACTTCCATTTCGACGAGGTCTAGAAGTTCGGCGTCTTGGACCATGTCACATTTGTTTAAGAAAACGACGATTGCCGGAACGTTGACTTGTTTGGCCAAAAGAACGTGTTCGCGGGTTTGGGGCATGGGGCCGTCGGGAGCGGAAACGACTAGAATAGCACCATCCATTTGGGCGGCGCCGGTGATCATGTTTTTAATGTAATCGGCGTGGCCCGGAGCGTCGATGTGGGCGTAGTGACGTTTTTCGGTTTCGTATTCAACGTGGGTAATGTTGATGGTGATCCCACGGGCTTTTTCTTCGGGAGCGTTGTCAATCTGGTCGTAGGCCCTTTTTTCACCAAAACCTTTGGAGGCGGCCCAGCTAGTGATTGCTGCTGTCAGCGTGGTTTTACCATGGTCGACGTGACCAATGGTCCCGATATTAACGTGTGGTTTATTTCTTACGTATTTTCCTGTTGACATGTTTTTTACGAAAATATATCAGCCCAGGAGGCTGATTCGTCCTGTAAGTTTAATTAAAAAAGCTTATAAATGCAAGTACCTAAATTATCCGAAGGCTTCTTCAATCCCTTGCAGGATTTTTCTAAGTTCTGCTTTTCTTTCTTCCGACAAATAATCTAGGGTTTCTAAATTTGCTTGAGCAATTTTTAAGCAATTTGATAAATGGTTAAAGAGTTGATGATAAAGTTCTTGAGCTTTTGGATTTTCTCGAGCCATTTTTAGGATAGCTAGAGGAGTATCCCACCTCCCATTTAAATATTCTGGAGATGCATCTTTTTGCCAATCAGCAGGACCGAAATATTTGCCTGGCTCACTTAAAAGACCTTGAGATTGTACAAGTATGAATTCACGAAGGTCTCCTCTTTTTGAATGCATCAGATAAGTTTCGAGTCTTTCTGTTCCGGCAATGTGCAACCTATTGTACTCATTGACGATACTTTCCAAGGAACCAAAAAGTTGAAGCGCTTCGTCGCTTGGATCTTTTAAATCATAACCATTAAATATTTGTTGAGCCAAAGTGTCAGAAAGGCTATGCAGATTTTCTTTTAATTCCGTTTCGGAAATTGCATCGGGAGATAACGCCTGTAAGAAAGATAAGAATCGTCTTCCGTCTTTAATATTTATTCGCATTTCACCAACTTCTGCTTTTTGTCCCATGCCGTAAAGTGCCCCCTTTTTGCCTGAAACAGGCTCGAGCTGCAAACCTAATTTATTGAGTACTGGTTCATGAACAAGGTTAATTCCAGAAGCTGTTAACATTTGCGTTTGCTCTGCACCTTTCGATAGTACTTCAGAAAGTTCACCTTTACCTTCATTTAAATCCATTAGTGAATGGAATAGCCCGACAATTTGCGATGGCATTGAGAATTGATCATTGTACCTTGCAATATCAGTGAAAAGTGCATTAACGTTTCCGATTGAGACAGCAACTTTCTCATTCTCGGCAGGAAAAGTTACAGTCGAGGAATTTAGCAATCTTTCTGTTTGGGGGGATTCCCCTGGTTCTGCATCCATAGGCATTAACAGTTTATCAAAAATGTACGGGGATTAAAATTAACTCTCTTTAGCGGGGTTTTCGCCTTTAGCTTTGGCGACGATTTTGTCGGCGATATTGCTTGGGACTTCTTCGTAATGGGAAGGTTCCATGTAAGCTGATCCACGGCCTTGGGTCATGGAGCGAAGAGTTGTGACGTAGCCGGACATTTCGGCCAAAGGTACAATGGCATTGATGATAACAGAGTTGCCGTGATGGTCAGATCCATGAATTTGGGCACGTTTGGCCGAAAGATCGCCAATAACATCGCCCATAAATTCTTCGGGGATCGTGACTTCGACTTTCATAATTGGTTCCAAAAGAATAAGATTTGCCTTTTTGACAGCATCTTCAAAAGCCATGCTGCCGGCGATTTTGAAAGCAACATCACTCGAGTCGACATCGTGATAAGAACCGTCGTAAACGGCGGCTTTAATATCGACCATCGGATAGCCGGCCATGACACCCATTTCCATTTTTTCTTTGATGCCCTTATCGATCGACCCAATGTATTCGTTAGGAATAGCGGCACCTTTTATTTCAGAAACATATTCGTATCCTTCCCCGCGGCCCCGCGGTTCGACGCGAATCAGACAGTGGCCGTATTGGCCCCGGCCGCCGGATTGGCGGATGTATTTGCCTTCGCCTTTGGCAATCTCTTTGATAGTTTCCTTATAAGCTACTTGCGGGGCGCCGACGTTGGCGGCGACGTTAAATTCCCGCTTCATGCGGTCTACCAGAATTTCCAAATGAAGTTCACCCATGCCGGAGATGATGGTTTGGCCGGTTTCCGGATCGCCTTTTATGCGGAATGTCGGGTCTTCTTCGGAAAGACGGCCAAGAGCATAGCCAAGTTTTTCCTGGTCGGCTTTGGTGGCCGGTTCGATAGCCAGCGAGATGACCGGATCCGGGAAGGAAATTGATTCCAGGATGATTGGCGCTGCCTCATCACAAAGAGTGTCACCGGTGCCGGTTGACTTGAGACCGACGACTCCGACGATTTCACCGGCATAAGCTTCAGCGATTTCTTCGCGTTTGTCAGCGTGCATTAAAAGGATACGGCCGATTCGCTCCTTATCGTGTTTGGTGGTATTGGCAACGGTCGTGCCGGATTTCAAAACGCCGGAATAGACGCGGACGTAGGTAAGTTTACCGACGTGGGGGTCGATTTGGATTTTGAAAGCCAGACCGCAAAACGGCGCGTCGGGGACTTGTTTTCTTATTTCCTCTTCGCCGGTTTTTGGATTAGTACCGCGAATTTCGGCAATATCGACGGGAGATGGTAAAAATTCGACAACGGCATCCAAAAGCGGCTGGACACCTTTGTTGCGGAGAGATGAACCGGCCAAAACAGGCACGATTTTGTAATCAATTACCGCCTGGCGGAGAGCTTTTTTGAGTTCATCAACTTCGATTTCTTGACCGGCCAAATACTTTTCAATTAAAACATCATTAGTTTCGGCAATCTTTTCGACAAGTTCGTGGCGGTACTTTTTGACGTTTTCCTTTTCTTCTTCCGGAATCGGAACTTCTGTGAATTTCATGCCGGTTTTATCTTGGTCATCCCAGGTATAGACCTTTTGGGTTAGAAGGTCGATGACACCTTTGAAATCGTTTTCTTTGCCAAGTGGAATGTTGTATGGATAGGCGGGAGCACCTAAACGGTCGCGGATTGATTTTAAGGTGGCGAAGTAATCGGCACCCATTTTATCCATTTTGTTTACAAAACAAATTCGGGGAACCTTGTATTTGTCGGCCTGGCGCCAAACGGTTTCCGATTGGGATTGGACCCCTTCTTCGGCGTCGAGGACCGTAACGCCGCCGTCTAAAACGCGGAGGGATCTTTCAACTTCAGCGGTAAAATCGACGTGGCCGGGAGTATCGATGATGTTGATTCGGGCTTCGATACCTTTGTACGGACCAGTAGTTGGTGTCCAAAAAGTAGTGATGGCTGCCGAAACAATAGTAATCCCCCGTTCCTTTTCCTGCTCCATCCAGTCGGTAACGGTTGTGCCCGCGTCGATATCGCCCAGTTTGTAAGTTTTACCGGTGTAGTAGAGAATTCGCTCTGTGGTGGTGGTTTTGCCAGCATCGATATGAGCAATGATTCCGATGTTACGGATACGTTCGAGCGGATATTGGTGATTTGCACTAGCTGTTGCTGCCATTTTTGAAAATTAGTTATTGGATTTGGGAAGCGGACGCTCGAGGGTTTTAATTTCGGTTTTAATTTCGGCAACCATGGCGCGCAGGACCGAGACTTCTTCGTCGGCAAGTTCCCAGGCAGCGCTTTCGCCCGGAGCCGAAGTTTCCTGAAAGGCTTGGCCATAACGGGCTAAAGCTTCTTTTAATTTGACTTCTTCGAGTTCTTGAAGCTTCTTTTTGAGTTCTTTTAATTTTTGACCTCTGGTCGGTATGTTTGTAGCCATATTTTGAACGTGATACTTATTTAAGCAGAAAGTGGTAACTTGGGCAAGAGGTTAACGGGGGATTATATCATATACAAGGCTTTTAGATAATGTAGCTCTATTGAAACACCAGATTTCAATAGAAGCGAAGTTATCGTAAGGCTTTTACCACCTAAAGTGGCTAAAAGCCTTATTGGCCTCGGCCATGCGGTGAATATCCTCTTTTTTGGCGACGGCTTTGCCGGTTCCTTGGGCTGCTTCTAAGATTTCGGTCGCCAGTTTAGAAATTGCCAGCGGTTTATTTTTAATGCGCTCGACTTCTTTGGCGCTTCGGGCGCGTGATGCCTGGACAAGCCAGGAAATGGCAAGAGCCTGGCGGCGCGGGCCGCGAACTTCGATGGGAACCATGTAAGAAGCGCCACCAACCCGCCTTGGTCTGACCTCGGTTTTGGGGGAGACGTTTTCCAGGGCCTTTTCGAAAGTGGCAACCGGATCCTGGCCTTTTTGTTTTATCAGGTCAAATGCTCCATAAACAATTTTTTGGGCGATGGTTTTTTTGCCTTCAACCATTATTTTATTGATGAGTTTGGCAACAACCGCATTTTGATAAATTGGATCCGGCGCGACATTAATTTTTTTAACGTGACCAGTTCGAGGCATTAGGCGGTACCTCCTTCGGCTGGCGCTGATTGGGCGGCGGCGGCTTGGGCACCGACTGTAGCGGCAGCTTGTTTACCGGTGGTGGCACCGGATTTTTTGGTTCCATATAAAGATCTGGATTGTTTCCTGTTGTTGACTCCGGAAGCATCGTATTTGCCGCGGATAATGTGGTATTTTACTCCAGGTAGATCTTTGACCCTACCTCCCCGGACAAGAACGACCGAGTGTTCGGCCAGTTCATGACCCATACCCGGAATGTAGGCAGTAATTTCCTGTTTATTGGAAAGCCTGACACGGGCAACTTTACGAAGAGCGGAGTTCGGCTTTTTAGGGGTCATCGTTTTGACAACGGTGCAAACTCCCCGCTTTTGGCCGGACGGGTAATAAGTGTAGCGATTTTGCTTAGAGTTGAAGGCACGACGAAGCGCCGTAGCACGAATACGGTTTGGTTTTGATTTTCTGCCATGTCTTACTAACTGATTAACTGTCGGCATAGTGAGTGATTATATCAGATTACGGACTATTTTATTGCGGCGCGATCCGGGCTGGTAGGTATTAGTCTGCCAATAATGACGTTTTCTTTGAGACCGATGAGGCGGTCGGTCTTGCCTTCGATGGCCGCATCGGTTAAGACCCGGGTTGTTTCCTGGAATGAAGCAGCGGATAAGAAGCTTTCGGTGTAGAGAGCGGCACGGGTGATTCCCAAAATTACGACCTGAGCAGTTGCCGGCTCGCCGCCTTCTGCCAAAACTTTGGTGTTTTCTTCCTGGAACCTGTTTTTGTCGATTAACTCACCGGGCAAAAGAACGGTGTCGCCGGGGGTTTCGATCCTGACTTTTTCGCTCATCTTTTTGACAATTGTTTCAAAATGTTTGTCATTGATGGCAACACCCTGGCTTTCGTAGACTTCCTGGGTACCATCAATAATATATTGCTGGGCTTGGCGAAGGCCGGAAATTGCTAGGACTTCTTTAATATCCAAGTACCCTGCCGAAAGCGGGGTGCCGGCAGCGACAAGATCGCCATCGGCGACAGTTAGTTCTGATGTTGGCGGGATAAAGTATTCGCGTTCAACAGGCGGTTTCAGGTTGGTGCTTTTAATTTTGACTGTGTAGCCTTCTTCGGATTCTTCAATCTTGACTTTGCCGGCAATTTCGGAAATCTGGGCGGCATATTTGGGAACTCGCGCCTCTAAAAGTTCTTCAACACGAGGCAACCCTTGGGTGATATCAAGTCCGACGATGCCACCCGTGTGAAAAGTTCTCATGGTGAGCTGGGTGCCAGGTTCGCCAATACTTTGGGCGGCGATGACGCCAACCGGAGTGCCGAGGGCAACCATTTCGCGGGTAACTAAATCGCGGCCATAGCACATGGCACAAAGGCCGTATTTGGCCTCGCAGGTTAAGACAGACCTGACCAGTGTAGACGTTATACCGGCTGCTTCAATTTCGGGAAGAGAGGACTCCAGAATCTGGCTGCCAGCGGCAACAATGGCTTTTTTGCTTTTGGGGGATAGAATATCGGTAGCTGCCACCCGACCAATTAGACGCAAGCCAAATGCCGCTTGGCGTTTGTCGGTTTTGGCTATGGTGATTCCAGTTTTGGTTTGGCAATCATCCATACGGACGATGGCGTCATGAGCGACATCGACCAAACGGCGAGTAAGGTAACCGGATTCGGCAGTTTTGATGGCCCTATCTGCAAGACCTTTTCTGGCACCACGGGCGCTGGTGAAATATTCAAAAACGGAAAGGCCTTCGCGGAAATTGGATTTAATCGGCAAAGGGACGATTTGCCCGGACGGATCGGTTACCAAACCGCGGATTGCCGAAAGCTGTTTGACTTGCTCGGCTGTGGCACGGGAACCGCCGGAATCGGAAATGATCTTGATTGAATTATCGCCCGGCAAGCTTCTCCAGGTAAGATCGGCAATTTCGTTGGTAATTCCCAGCCAGACTTCTTGGGATAGACGTTTTTCCTCATCTTTGGTAATTAAACCAAGTTTGAAGTTTTTCTCTATGCCCTCAACTTCTTTTTCGGCCCGGGCGATAATAGTGGGCTTCTCTCCAACAATCAGACAATCAAAAACGGAGACGGAAAGGCCGGAAAACGTGGCGCCTTCAAAACCCAGATTTTTAAGCCTGTCAATGAGTTCGATTACTTCAACTTCCGGAATTTCGTCAATGGCATTGTTGATGATTCTTTTAATGTATGCCGCACTGACAGTTTCGTTTATAAAACGCATTTGGGGCGGTAGCTGCATGTTAAATAGTACCCGGCCGGCCGAAGTTTCCAAAACTTCTTTGCCAACTTTGAGCTTAATCTTTTGACGAACGGCGATTTTGCCGAGCTCTTTGGCAAGAACCACTTCCCTTTCATCGTCAAAAATATTCTCGCTTGCCGGGACATTGGGATCAATAGATGTCAGATAATAAATTCCAAGGGCCATTTCTTTATTAGGCAGTGTGATTGGTGATCCATCTGCCGGACGAAGCAGGTTTTTGGCAGACATCATAAGCGCAGACGCTTCCGCCTGGGACGCTTGCGAAAGCGGCACATGAACAGCCATTTGGTCACCATCGAAATCAGCATTGAAACCGGCGCAGACACAAGGATGAACCCTGATGGCGCTGCCTTCGATTAGAATCGGGAAGAAAGCCTGAATACCAAGACGGTGCAAGGTCGGGGCCCGGTTTAGAAGAACCGGATGATTTTTGGTGATGCCTTCCAGAATATCCCAAACTTCTCCGCTTCGCCTTTCCAGAAAATGCTTGGCGCTTTTAACGTTGGGGGCAAGACCCTGGCCGATGACTTCACGCAAAACGAACGGCTTGAACATTTCCAGAGCCATTTCTTTGGGGATGCCAACCTGATTTAGGGAAAGTTCCGGACCGACAACAATAACAGAACGGCCGGAATAATCGACGCGCTTACCCAAAAGGTTTTGGCGGAACCGGCCCTGCTTGCCGCGAAGCATGTCCGAAAGAGAACGCAGTTCTTGAGAAGCGCGGGTTAATTTGACCCTTTGAGAATCAATAAGAGCGTCAACGGCTTCCTGCAGCATCCTTTTTTCGTTTCTGAGAATAATTTCCGGGGCGCCAAGTTCGATTAATTTTTTAAGACGATTATTCCTGTTGATGACGCGCCGGTAAAGATCGTTTAAATCGGATGTGGCAAAACGGCCGCCGGAAAGCTGGACCATAGGGCGAAGATCCGGGGGAAGAACCGGAAGAATTTTAATGATCATGGCAGAGGGCATAACCCCGGCTTTTCTCATGCCTTCGACGACCCGCAGTTTCTTGGTGGCTTTAATGTGTTTTTGGCCCGTAATCCTAGAAATCTCCTCTCGAAGGGAAGCCGAGAGTTGGGAAAGATCAAGAGTTTCTAAGACTTGGAGAACGGCTTCGGCGCCCATGCCGACTTTAACAAAATCGGAGGCCTCGTAATCATCGAGCTTCATGTGTTCATCTTCGGAAAGGAGATCGAGCGGCTTGATAGCATTGACCATTGAGGTAATGCTTTTATAAATTTCCTCGAGTCGGGAAACTTCTTGGACGTTTTCGTCCCGCAGTTTTGCCTGCCTTTGGCGGGAGGCAAGTGACATTTCCTCAATTTTTAGGTCGACCTGCTCTTTGGCTTTGGCGTCTTTTGATTTAATTTGGCCGGTTTCTTTTTTCGTAACTTTAGCCTCTTCTTCGATTTGCTTTTTAAGATTTGCCTGGAGCTCTTTCCTTTTCTTCTCGAGCTCTCCCTCGAGGTTTTTGATAACTTCCTTTTTCTTGTCCTGGTCGACGGCAATGATCATATAAGAAGCGAAGTAAACAACAGCGTCCAGATTTCTTGGAGAAATATCCAGCAGGAGACCGAGTTTAGAAGGACTGCCTTTGAAGAACCAATTATGAACAACCGGAGCGGCTAAGGTAATATGGCCCATTCTTTCTCGACGAACGCGTGATTGGGTTACTTCAACGCCACATTTATCGCAGATGATGCCGCGGTAGCGGATTCTTTTGTATTTGCCGCAGTAACATTCCCAATCCTTAGTCGGGCCGAAAATGCGTTCGTCAAAAAGACCATCTTTTTCTGGTTTTAAGGTTCGGTAATTGATGGTTTCCGGTTTGGTAACTTCGCCAAATGACCAGGCTTTGATATCTTCAAGGCCGGCTAGGGTTATTTTTAATGCTTCAAAATCAATCAGTTCGTTCATAAAGTTACTTTAAGGAGACAACCTACGGTTTTCTCCTTAATATTCCTCTTTCCCTAAGCGGAGTAAATTTTTTTGGCTAAGCCAAAATAAATTTACAGATTTTAAAGAGGTTTTCCTCCTTCCTCTATTTCCATAGGGGTTTCACCTTTGACAATTTCTGCTTCTGATACGACGATTTGCGCCCCGGCGATTTGGGCGAGCTCTTGAGCTTTTTTGACATCTTTTTCACTTGTTACCTCTTCCTGAGCAACTTTGGCGCCAATGGTTTGGACATTTAGGCCGAGAGAGTTTAGTTCTTTGACCAAGACCTTAAATGATTCGGGAATTAGGGCCTGGGGAATTTCTTCGCCTTTGATGATGGCCTCAAATGCTTTAGCACGACCAACAACATCGTCGGATTTAATGGTTAACATTTCCTGCAGGGTGTAGGCAGCACCGTAGGCTTCAAGCGCCCAGACTTCCATTTCGCCTAATCTTTGGCCGCCCATTTGAGCTTTACCACCCAAAGGCTGCTGGGTGATTAATGAGTATGGACCGGTTGAACGGGCGTGGGTTTTATCTTCAACCATGTGGATAAGCTTTAAGATGTAAGCGGTTCCAACAACAATCGGCCTGTCAAAAGCCAGTCCGGAGCGGCCATCGTAAAGAGTGGTGCGGCCATCCAGGGGAAGACCTGATTTTTTCAGTTCGCCAATGATTTGGTCCTCTGATATATGTTCAAAAACGGGGAGAGCAACTTTATAACCAAGCTTAGAAACGGCAATACCAAGATGAGTTTCCAAAAGCTGACCTAAGTTCATACGGGAGAGTACCGAAAGCGGGCTGATAATAATGTCAATCGGGGTACCGTCTTCAAGGTGCGGCATGTCGTAACTTGAAATAATCTTGGAAATGACACCTTTGTTGCCGTGGCGGCCGGCAAGCTTGTCGCCGACGACGACTTTGCGCATCTGGGCGACTTTGACAAAGATTTTGGAAAGAGCCCCGTGTTCCAATTCGTCACCCTTTTCGCGGGAAAGAATTTTGACATCGATGACTGTGCCCTTTTCTCCGTGGGGCATGCGAAGAGAAGTATCGCGAACCTCGCGGGCTTTTTCACCAAAAATGGTGCGCAGTAACCTTTCTTCGGCTGTCAGTTCAGTCTCGCCTTTGGGGGCGATTTTGCCAACCAGGATATCGTTGGGGCCAACATCGGCACCGATGACGACAACGCCCTGCTCGTCAAGGTTTGCCAAGTCTTCTTCGGAAACGTTGGGAATATCGCGGGTTGTTTCTTCCGGACCAAGCTTTGTTTCAACGACGGAAGTTTCGTACTCTTCAATGTGGATGGAGGTTAAAATATCTTCTTTATATAATCTATCGGAAATGATGATGGCGTCTTCGTAACCAAGGCCGTCGAAGGACATGTAGGCAATTGTTAAGTTTTGCCCCAGAGCCAGTTCACCATCATCGGTTGCGGAGCCATCGATAAGAACGTTGCCGCGAGCCACCTTTTGGCCGGTTGAAACCCGAGGCCTTTGGGAATAGCAAGTACTTTGGGGAGAGCGAGTGAATTTTTGAATCGGGTAGGTTAGAGTGCCTTTGGTTTTGGTTTTAAAGATAACTTTTTTACTGTCGGCGTAGATTACCTGGCCGTCTTCTGGCGCTTTGATGACCCGGCCCATATTTTCGCCAACAACGCCTTCCATGCCGGTTCCAACTACAGGCGATTGGGGCTTAATCAAGGGAACTGCCTGGCACTGCATGTGGGTTCCCATAAGAGCACGGTTGGCTTCATCGTGGGCTAAGAACGGGATCAAAGAAGCCGAAGTTCCGACAACCTGCCTTGGGACAACATCAATAAAGTTAACGACAGCAACGCTGGCTGTTATGAATTCACCTTTATAGCGAACCGGAACTCTATCATCTTCAAAATAGCCTTTTTGGTCTACCGGAACCTGAGCATGGGTGATGTAATAATCTTCTTCGTCGTCGGCGGCCAGATAAACAATTTCATCGGCAACTTGGGGTTTGCCCGTTTTATCTTTAATAACTTTGCGGTAAGGCGCTTCCAAAAACCCGTACTGGTTAATACGGCAATAAAGAGACATGTAGGTTACCAGGCCGATGTTTGGCCCTTCAGGGGAACGGATCGGGCAAATCCTGGAATATTGGGAATGGTTGATGTCGCGGATGGAGAAGGCGGCGCGTTCCCGGGCAATACCGCCCGTTCCCATAACGGTTAGGCGGCGCAAATTGTCAAGTTCCGAGAGCGGATTAGTTTGATCGAGAATTGTGGAAAGCTGGGAAGATCTGAAAAATTCGTTGACGGCGGAGATTATCGGGCGGGCGTTAATTAAAGATGCCGGAGAAGGAACGACGTCAAGAGGGGTCAAGGACATTCTTTCTTTAATGACCCGTTCGAGCCTTAAAATGCCGATTCTAAAAGCATTTTGGGCAACAAGTTCACCGACGCGGCGGATGCGGCGGTTGCCGAGATGATCGATGTCGTCGACTCTGCCTCTGCCCATAATGAGTTCAAAAATGTAGGCCGTTGCACCGATGAAATCTGATTTGGTTAAGGTTTGGCTTTCGGGTTCGTCCTTTAAGTTTGCGCCTTCTTTAACTTTGCCGAGACGCTTTTGGATTTTGTACCTACCGACTTTACCAAGAGAATATCTTCGAGGGTTAAAAAACATTGTATCCATAAGTGCCTTGGCATTGTCGAGAATGACATGATCGCCCGGGCGCATTTTGCGGTAGATTTCCAAGAGCGCTTCATCGGTATTTTCGGTTGAATCTTTGGCGAAAGTGTTTTTAAGAAGATCTTTGATTTCATCTTCTTTGACAAAATCAAAAAGTTTCCAAATTTCTTCATCAGTTGAAAAGCCAATGGCACGCAGGAAAGTTGTAGCCGGAAATTTACGCCTGCGATCAATTTTGACGGTGATGATGTCGTTTTTGGTGATGGCAAATTCCAGCCAAGAACCGCGAAGCGGCCTGATTTCACAGCTATAGAGAATTTTACCCGTTGAAGGATCGATTTCGGCAGAATAATAGGCACCCGGGGCCCTAACCATTTGGTTGACGACGGCACGCTCAATGCCATTGACTATGAATGAACCTTTTTCAAGCATCATCGGCAGATCACACAGGAAAACTTCTTGGGAATTTTTGGCGCCGGTTTGTTTATTTAAAACCGTCGCTTCTACTTTAAGTGGGAGATCATAGGTGAGGCCTTTTTCGCTGGCTTCTTCCGGAGTGTGTTTGGGCTTGCCAAAGCTATGTTTGCCTAAAGTTAAAGTGAAGTTTTTGCCGGTAAAGTCATCGATCGGAGAAACTTCTTCCAAGACTTCGGTGATGCCGTTTTCCAAGAAGTCTGCAAAAGATTCCCTTTGGACTTGAACCAAATCCAAAGAAGGTAAATTATGATTGGTGGGTTGACCCCAAACTACGCGTTTAGCCACAGGTTTTTAAAATTTAAATTATATTCGACAAGCAGACCTAATGTTAATTAGGCAAAGGAGGATCAGGCCCTTTTAAATCGAGTTGAAGGATGATCCACAGGAAAATACTTTTGCAAACAACAAAATTCAAGAAGGTACGTTAAGCACCCCCTTGAAGGATTTGTATATTCAATTTATATCACCGAGAATTCATTTTGTCAAGATGGTGTACTGGACCCCTAGATAGATGAGGGCTTGTTTCTCACAAGTTCGAAATCATAGATACTTTTGGATATTGGCGTTGTGTTCTTGGACGGTTTTGGCGTAGTGGATTTTGCCTTTGCTGTCGTGGAGATAGTAGAGATACGGAGTATCGGCCGGTTCGGCGGCGGCGCGGATGGAGGCAAGACCTGGATTTGATATCGGAGATGGCGGAAGGCCGGGAGTTAGATAAGTGTTATATGGAGATTTGACAGTTGAGTAATCGCTGACGGAAACCGGCGCCCACCAGGTTTTTTTGGCAGCGTCGTAACCTTTGGCGTATTGGATGGTGGCATCGACTTGAAGAGCAATCCCTGCTAGTTGACGGTTCAAAAGTATACCGGCAATGATCGGTTTTTCCTCGTCCTGCCGTGCTTCCCTTTCGATAATTGAGGCCAGGATGATGACTTGATATTGGGTTAAATGATTTTTGAGGCCTTTTTCTAAAATTCGGCTATCGACTTTTTGATCAAAGGTGTTTCTCAGCCTCTGGGCAATATCGACAGCACCCGCGTCTTTGGCAATTAAGTAAGTATCGGGGAACATGTAACCTTCTTTGGCAAGTTTAATGTACGCTTCGCGATCAAATTGCGTTTTGTCATTTTCGGCTGTATTTATTTTGTCGGAAATTTTCTGGGCCTGTTCTTCGATGCGCATGCCTTCCGGAAAAGTAATCCAGACGTCGATGGCGCCATGGGTTAGAGTCTGGGCGATCTCTTTGGCGCTTTGGCTGGGGGAAAAACGGTAATCGCCGGCCTGGATATTTTTGGCAATCCCCATCTGAGTTGCTAAAAGCCTAAAGGCAAAAGCGTTTCTGACAATATTGGCTTTCTCCAGGTTTTGGGCAATTTGGGTTAGGGGCTGGCCCGGTTTAACGACAAAGATCTGGTTTTCTTTGTTTTGGGAAGGAGATGAGAGGAGGAAGTTGTAATATTTGATTAGAACGATTGGGGCCAGTATTAAAACTGCGATGATGACGATAAGAAACCGGGGTAATTTTTTCAATTTTTAATCTCCTCGCGCGTCGCCCGGTGATAACGACCACGGCGTTTATCGAAAATAAAAATGCGTCCGCACTGGCAAGTTACTTGTTGAGAATTGTCTTCCCTTTCTAATTTGCGGCCGAGAGAGAGGGTGCGGCCGCAACCGACACATTTTCCCTGAAGCAAAATCCAGGCTTGAACTGGCGCTAACATTCTTTTAATCATCTTTGTCTAGATAGCTTTGTAAAATTAAGGCGGCCGCATATTCGTGCTCCTTTTGGCGGCGCTTGATTTTTGGTACTTGCAGTTTAATCATAGTTTGGCGGGCCTGTCCAGATGTTAAAGTTTCATCCCAAAGAATAACTTTAATATCAGGCCTGATTTTTTTTAAAGCCGACGCAAAACCTGTAAACATTTTTTTTATTTTCCCCTCTACAAAACCGATAACTACAGTGTCAATTTTTTCCAGTTCAATGATTCGAATTATTGAACTTAGGGTTTGATCGAGTGTTTTGTGAGTGATTGTTTTGTAAGGGGTCGCAATGTTGCTATCTGTGACTGCTAAGCCGGTTGTTTTTTTGCCAAGATCGATACCAAGAATCATTTGTAAATCGTAAATGGTAAATGGTTAATAGTCAATTTAAAGCAAGGAGGCGATGATGACGAGGCGCTTGATGCTGGTGCCGGGGGGAACGCAGGTCATTAAGGTTAAATTACGACCATTTGCTGATATGGGGGCAATGACAGAAGTATCTTTGGGGTCGACGATTTTTGAATATTGGACGGTGTAGTTATAAGTTTTGTTCCCCATGTCGACCTTGATATCATCGCCAATTTCCAGGTCGGAAAGGTTAGTAAAAATTGCACGGTAATTTTTGGGGTTAGCAAATTCTGGTAAGACTGAGTGGCCAGTGATAAAGCTGTTTCCGACTTCACCGGGCAAGGCAGTACCCGGAAAAAGAGCCAGGTTGTTATCAAACTTTAAATCGTCCACTTTAACTTGCGCATTGTCAATTTTTAATTTGGGGATTGTTAGCGAAAATTCTGCGGACCTTTGGCCTTGCGGTTTTAAGTTAGTCGTAAAGTATGAAAAACCGTCTGGGTCTTTTACAACTTGAACGCTTTGCAGAATTGTTTTTGCAGATAAGACTTGGGACGAGGGAATGGGTGCACTTTCTTGGGCTTTTGCGGTGAGCTTTGGGGCAACTTTCACTTGCCAGATTATGAAAGGCCAAGCGGCAAAAATTATGGAGGAGACGCCGATGGCGGTTATAAATCCGTAGAAAGCTCTTTCACGTTTAATGTTTCTGACTTTTATACCTTTCGGGGGGGCTTTAATGTAGACGGCTATGGGCATTTTAGGAAATTTCTATTTTAAACTTTATTTTTGATTTGGAGCGCGGAATCGAGTCGACGAAAGGAATCGCCGGTGAAAACGTGACTTGGACATCGGAAACTTCCGGGGTAAGTTTAATGATTGAGCGGGTTTCTTTGACGTTTTTGCCGGAAATTTTGGCAGCGAGCTCGTCCTCGTTAAATTTGGGGATTAATTTTGCGCGGTAGTTGCCGGAAATTGCCAGAGTGTCTTTTGTTCTTTTGACATTTGTGTCAAAGACTTCGATATCGCCAGGGCGCAGTTGGAAATTCGCCTGATTTTGAGAGGTTCCACTAATTAATTTTTTGAGGTCGTTTTGGTTAAAGCTAACGGCACTAGCCTCGATTTCTATATTAAGATTAATGATGGAAGCTTCTTCGTCCACCTTTTTATCGAAATTTTTTTTGAGGACGCTGATGACCAAAGATCCGTCAGGAATATTGGCGCCTTGAGATTTTGTCTTAAAATCGTCTTTGGCCTTTTGGGTAAGGCTATCGGTCAGGGATTTTGTCAATTTATCAAGGTCGTTTTGAGAAGCAATAGTCGCCTGTTTTTCATCGCCGCCGGAAAAAGCGTTGGAGCTTTCAGCATAATAAAGAATTTCATTGAACCCAACTATTGTGAAGCTTGTACCCTTGGGTTTATTGTAATTTGGACCAACTTCTTCGGCTGTCGTGCCAACTGTCGCTTGGCCGCTAGTACCACCTACTCTTCCGGGTACTTCTATAGCACTATCTAAGGTAAATTTAAAACTGTCTTTGGTGATAAGTTCTGTTTGGGCCGGAAATTGTTTCGGTGAGGTATCGAAATTAAAAACATTAACATTACCTTTGGCTTTATTGCCGATTTTTTTGCTGCCGGTGGCGACACCCTTTTGACTGCCAGAGGCATGGCCCGTGATAATCTGGCCAGGAATTTGGGAGTGGCTGGCATCATAAGATGCTCCGGGAACAACTGTTGCTTTGAAAGTGCCGTCTTGAGACTGCGCGGTTACTTTAATATCGACCTCGGCCGAAGTTAGATTTTGTCCGGCAACAAAAAGTCCAACTGAGATAGCGGCCAAAATGACCCCCAAAATTATCCCCAATTTTTTGGAAGGCTTCGGAAAAGTTGGTACTTTAAAAAAGTTTGAGATTTTAATCTTGGGCAACTTTGGCACGCCGACTTTTGGCTCACTTTGATACGCACTTGGCTCAATTTCAACTGCGTAGTCCTCTTTTCTTATTGGGCCTTTGTGTTGGGGTACTGCCACAGGAGGAACCTCTTCCTGTTTAACTTCTGGTCTTTGGGGTGGATTTTCTAAAATATCAACTGCGGCAATGAAGCCAAGTTCATCAGGTCCTTGCGACTCTCGGTTTTTTGTTCGGGGTTCCTCCCGCCTCGACTCGTCGGTCTGGGGCAGGCTGGCTTTTTTGCCGCCGGTAGGAAGAGGGTCGTGACCTAAAATATCGGCGGCTTGGGCATAGGCAACAGACGCGGCAAGCTTGTCACTTTCGATAATATCAATCTTCGGCTGGTGGACGAAAAGGTCAGCAAATTTGTTACTTTGGAGTTTTTCCAGAAGTTCACCGCTGGGGTTGCCGTAAATTATAATTCTGGCCGGTAGAGTTTCTTCTTCTACCTTAAGTTGACTAATCAGCTGACTAATTTTCTCGACTGATAAAATTTGAGTGGCAGTCTTTGTTGCTTGGACTTTATTATTTTTAACAAGATGAACTTCACAAAACGTTGAGGCGGGGCCAGCAAAAATTCCAACTAAAACGGCCTGAGGCGTGATGCCTTCGGTAACCTTGAGGAAGTGATTTATGGAAGAGGCAAGAGAAACAAAAGCTTGGGCAGCAAGTTCCAGATCTTCACTTAAAGTTTTTAAAACTTTGGCAGACTTTTCGGGAATATCTTCCCCCTCGAACCAAGATTGGGAAAGACCAAAAACAACTTTGGAAACGTCGGTGTCGGCTTTTTGGCAAGCACTATCAATGGCAACTGCTGCTTCGTGAATCAGATTTTCCGAGTTTGTAAACTGTTTCTCTTCAACTGCCTGAATATTTATATCTTCAAGATTAAAATCCCAAACGGCAGACAGGATTTTATCTGGAGTAAGTGTGAGCGCCAGATAACTATCTTGCGACTCGGGTTGGGGCTTTGCCTTTGAAAAGAAGTTGAAAAGTTTCATGTGCGAACCTAATTATATACAGTGCCATGCGTCCAGTAAACTGGACTAAACAGCAGGAAACAATTGATGATTATCTTCCTAAAGAAGCAGCAGGAGTTGCGGATTTTGTAGCTTGTGAAGAAGCCGTTGATTGCGGCAAATCACCAAAACCTCCCTGCGTTACTTTGGGAAGCGGTGATGGTTCGATAACGTCAGTTTGGCCACTTTGGGTCTTTGTCGCTTGATTGGATTTGGGAGAAAGGACAAAAAACCACACCAAGGCGGCGATAATTGCAACCAAAGCCACAATCCCAACTATGATGATGACAACCTTTAATTGTTTAATTTTTGAAGCTCCTCCCGGCGGTGTTTGCGCCTGGGGACCAGACGGTGGCGCAGCGTATGGGGTTGGGTTCGGTTGGCCGGAGAACGATGGTGGGGGTTGTGCGCTCTGCGGTTTAGGTTGAGTTTCTGCTAAAGAGTTTAGATCTGAAAGAGTCGGCTCGGCTGTAGGTTTAGGTGTTGCTCCAAGAATTGGGCCGTTTTCGGCAACAGGATTTTCTGGCAGCGGCGGCAGAGTCTCGGCCGGCGGTGATTTTGGTCCAGCCGAGACTGTCGGGGAAGAATCTTGCCCAACAGCAACAAATTGTCCAGGCTCGATTGAACCCGGTGTTTGGCTTTGGGGTACCGAAGGTTCGGGTACTTGCGACCAAGGGTTTGGCGGGGGGGCACCGGCAGGAGACTTAGGCGGAGTTGGATTATCTTTTGGGGCAGTAGGATCCATAGTTTACGGATTTATTGTAGCATAGATGCGGCGCACGCCAGAACCTGCTGATTCCTCTTTAATTATCTTAAACTCTCCAAGCGATCCTGTCGAGTCAGCGTGTGGACCGCCGCAAAATTCCTTAGAATAAGCGTCTTTTGGATTATCTGAGCCCATAAAGTAGATGTTCACCAGATCGCCATATTTGTCGTCAAAAAGGCCAATGGCGCCGATTTCGTCGGCGGCCGCTTTGGGCATGGTTTCTTTGTGAACCGGCAGGTTTTGGCGGATTTTTTCGTTGACGATGTCTTCCACTTTTTTGATCTGTTCTTCTAGCATTTTGGCATCGTGAGTAAAATCAAAACGAAGTCTTTCATCGGTAATGTGCGAGCCGGTTTGGTGGACGTGATGACCAAGAACGTCACGCAGTGCTTGGTGAAGAAGATGGGTGGCGGTGTGGAGTTTGGCGGCGCGGTCGCTTTGTGTTGCCAGTCCCCCTTTTGTTTTTCCTCCGGCTTTTCGGGAAAGTTCTTGGTGGGCCTTGAATTCTTTTTCAAAGCCGGGGACATCAACTTGTTTATTATCCTCAAGCGCAAGTTCGACTGTAAATTCAATCGGGAATCCATAATTCTGGTATAGATTAAATGCATCCTTGCCTGATATATCTCCAGGAATTTTATGAAATTCCCTCATGCCAGTTGCTAATGCTTTACTGAACTTCTGATCTTCTTTTTTAATCTCGTTAATGATTGAGTCCTGAAATTCTATTAAGCTTGGATAGAAGTCACCGTAAGTTTTTATTATTGTTTTAATTAGTTTTGGTAAATTATCTAAATCAGTAAATCTGATATCTCCACAATGACGAATAAGACGACGAATTAGGCGACGAAGGATATAACCACGCTCGACATTACTCGGGGTAACCCCGTCTGAAATTAAAAATACTGACGCCCTAAGATGGTCTGCAATAATACGGGCTGATTTATCATTAAAGTTTGTCGATAGATCTTCGATTTGTTTCATGAGTGGAGCAAAAACATCCGTATCGTAGATAGAGGGCGCTTTTTGTAAAACGGCAAGCATGCGTTCCAGGCCCATGCCGGTATCGACATTTTTCTGCTTGAGTGGTTTGAAAGTTCCATCTGCCTGTTTGTCGTACTCCATAAAAACGTCGTTCCAGATTTCCACGAACCTCTCCGAGTTTGTGGCAGGCTCTTGACCATTCAGCGATCCACCTTCGGCATCGTAAAACATTTCGGTGTCCGGGCCGCAGGGACCAGCAGGACCAACCGGACCCCACCAATTATCTTTTTTGCCGTACTTGAAAATATGACTCTCGGGCGTACCGAGTTTTCTCCAAATGTCGAACGACTCCTGATCAAATGGCGCGTCGCTGTCGCCGGCGAAAACCGAAACATAAAGACGTTTGGCATCGAGTTTTAAAGTGTTGACGAGAAAATCGTATGACCAGGAAATTGCTTCTTCTTTGCCATAGTCGCCAAGTGACCAATTGCCAAGCATTTCAAAAAATGTATTGTGGACCGTGTCCCCGACTTGGTCGATATCATCGGTGCGCAAACACTTTTGGACGTTTACCAAGCGTTTGCCTTCGGGATGCGGGGTACCCAAAAGATATGGCACCAATGGATGCATGCCGGCGGTTGTAAATAAAACGCGCTGGGTGCCGGCCAACTCCACATCCTCTTTTGGTACAAGCGATGCGGAGGGAATTATTTTGTGTCCCTTATCTTCAAAGAACTTAAGGTACTTTTGACGGAGCTCAGTTGATTTCATGAGAACAATTATATACAGCGCCATGCGTCCAGTAAACTGGACTAATATCAGCTATTAATGTTTTACGATTCGTGAGAGGCGCGGCGGTGGAAGAAAAAACGGCGGCCTTTTTTCTGGAGTTCTTCGATATGCTTTGGGACATCTTCAACTTTTCCTTGCAACTCTTCTTTGACCTCTTCGATTTTGTCTTTTACGGCTTCTAATTTTGCAAGCGGATCCTCTTCTTGGATTTTATCTTTGACTTCTTCAAGATCTTTACCCATTTCTTCAAGGAGTTTTTGCCCCTCTTTTAGAAGTTGGTTTTTGAGTTTTTTGCCGTCTTTGGTGCCAAAGAGATAACTTAGGGCAGCTCCAAGAACGATGCCTGAAATGAAAGTGGGAAGGTTATTGCCACCGTGAGAATGATTTTGATCATGGTCGTTCATTTTTTCCTTTCGATTCTTTTTAAGAGGTGGGCAATGCCGGCACCGGCTGTAAGGGCGCCAAAGATGTTACCGGCTCCTTCGATGGGTTTTTTGACGCTGGCAACAAGACCGTCGGCGTCATCCAGTAGACGATTAGTGCGGTGAAGAGTCTTTCGCAGATCGCGGATTAGAAAGAAAACCTGAAAGCCGATTACCACTAGAAAAATAGTTAAGACGACGATTACCGAAAGCAGAGTTATTTGTGTGATGTCCATGGGCAGAAATAAGTGTAAGGAAGATATACTTCATGGACAGATGTTTGTCAATATCGTCTAGCGACTGAGCCGGACGATGCGGGTGACTTTGGATTTGGGAGATAACCTCTTGGCGGCAATGATCTCGATAATATTCTGGCCGTCTTTTAAGGTGTATTGATATTGGAAATTGCCCTCTTGATCAACGGCGGCAAAATCTCCATTGACGGCAACGGTTGCGCCGGGTTCTGTCTTGCCGTCGATTCTAATGACAGGCGCGGATGTGGTGGTATCGGCAGGCGGGGCAAAAACATCCAGTTTGGGGCTGGAGACAATCGAGAGATACTGGGTAACAAGATAAATGATAAAAAGGCCGACAACAAAAATTGAGGTTATGGTGACCATGGTAGTTGGAGTGATAACAAAACGCTTTAGCTTACGCCCTTTAAGATTGGCCGAAGGGTGTTTAGAAGCATCGTATTCCCGGCGGTAAAGGGCAAGCAGATGATCGGTATCAAGACCTAAATAATCTCCGTAATTTTTGATAAAGCCGCGCACAAATGGCGGTTCGGGCAAATTTTCCCAGTCGCCTGACTCTAAAGATTCGAGTTGTTCTTTTTTGATCAAAAGATCCTGGGCAGCCCGGGAAATTGAAATGCCCTTTGATTCCCTTTTTTCCAAAAGAGTACGGCCAAGTAGTTGCTGCATAACTTAGTTTGAGGTGGGCGGATTTTGCGATTGTAGAAACTCTTCAGCGTTTTTGACTAGAACGTCGCGCGGCTTTGAACCATCACCGGGGCCGACAATGCCGGCCACTTCCAGTTCGTCCAGGAGGCGGGCTGCCCTAGCGTAACCAATCCTAAGCCTTCGCTGGAGAAGCGATGCTGAAGCCCGGTCGTATTGACAAATAGTGCGGACTGCTTCTTCGAAAAGGTCGTCTTTTTCGCCACCTGCGCCGATGCCGGCGTGATGACCCGAGAGTTTACCAACGGGCATTTGGGTCACTTCCTCGGTGTACTGGGGAACCATGCCGGATTTCTTGAGGAAGGAAATGAGGTTCCTAATTTCGGTGTCGGAAACGTAAACGCCTTGAATACGCATTGGTTTGGAGGCTTCGGGCGGAACGTAGAGCATATCACCACGACCTAAAAGTTTTTCGGCACCGGGAGTATCGATGATGACGCGGGAATCGACCATTGAAGAAACGTTGAAGGCAATGCGGCAAGGGATGTTGGCTTTAATAAGACCGGTGATGACATCGACAGATGGCCGCTGGGTGGCGACGATTAGATGGATGCCGGTGGCGCGGGCCATCTGGGCAATGCGGCAAATTGCATCCTCGATTTCAACAGGCGCAAACTGCATTAAATCGTTTAACTCGTCAATGACAATGACAATATAAGGAAGAGCCTGAAAGCCGGAAAGTTCATTGTAGCCTTGGATATTTCTGACTTGCGCTTCGTGGAAGAGTTTATAGCGCCTATCCATTTCGGTGGTGGCCCAGCGCAGGGCGGAAAGGATTTTATCCGGTTCGACGATAACCGGAGTTAGGAGATGGGGAATGTCGTTGTAATCGGTTAACTCGACGCGCTTTGGATCCACCAAAATTAATTTAACTTCTTGGGGACTGGCGCGGAAAAGCAAAGTAGCAATGATGGCATTTATAAGAACCGATTTTCCAGAACCGGTAGTACCGGCAACCAGAACGTGGGGCATCTTGCCGATATCGGAAATAACCGGATTACCGGAAACGTCAAGGCCGAGGCCGACGGTAAGTTTTGATCTGGCGGAGCGCATTCTTTCATCGGAGAGAACGTTTTTGAGGCTAACGACTTCGGGTGAAATATTAGGAATTTCGATGCCGACCAAAGATTTGCCGGGAATCGGGGCTTCGATTCGGACATTGCCGGTTGGCGTAGCCAGGGCCAAGGCAAGGTCGTTTTGAAGGGCCAGGATTTTAGAAAGTTTTGTGCCCATGGGGATTTCGAGGGCGTATTGGGTGATGGTTGGACCAAGGTTAACCTCGACAACTTTGGCACTGATGCCGAAGGATTCGAGTGTCTTTTCGATAACTTGGGCGTTTTGTTTAAGATTACCGCGGTTGGCTGAAGCACCGTGAGTTTCGCCGAGCAGAGACAGGGGCGGATATTCCCAAATCTGGCCTTGGCCGGGATTGTTGACGACAATACTTGCCGAAAGGCCGGGCTCCCCTTCTTCTCTGCTTCTGCCGATGGGTAGGATTTTCTTGCCACCGCGATAAACATCATCTAACGATTTGGTTACAAAGCCGGTTTTACCCGAGGGAATAATTTTTCTTTTTAAAGCGGCTAAAACTGAGGAGATTTTTTTAAATACGCTTGCCACTGCCCCGATAGCAACATCCGGGCTGGTGTTTCCTGTAATTATTACGGAGACAAAAAAGGTAAAAAGCAAAATAAAGAAAGCGCCCGGAGCGGTAACGAAAGATTTTAAGACAGAGTAAAGGGTGTTTCCTAAAACCCCCGCAAAAGTATCTTTTAGTGGCGCTACCAGTCCAAGAAAAGAAAGGCTTGCGGCTATCAGGCCGAATATGACATTGATTTTAGTGAAACGATTTTTAAGAGACAAAAGTGGAAGGCTAATAAGAGCGACAACAAACGGCGCCAGGAATATGCCAAGGCCAAAAATCTCATAATATTTTTCTTTGAGGGTGGCAAGGGAACCTGATTTGGTGACGATTGATAAAAGAAGGATTATAGAGATGCCAAGACCAACAACACCGATAATACTTTTAATCGTTTTTCTTTCCAGGCCTATTGGCGGACCAAGCAGATACTTGCGGCGGCGTCTTCTCATGGGCAATTTAATTTTACTGAATTTGAATATAGCATAGATTCACCAAAAATGCTATAGGCCCTCACTTCTCTGCGGGCCTAAGGTCAACTTCGACGACCTGCGTCATAAAGCTCAAGACGGCAGGTATTCTTTTAAATTTTCTTCGGCTAGAGTAACTTTCGTGAGTTTGCCCTCGACCTTGAGCTTGGCGACTTTGCGGCAGATGCCGCTGATGGTCCTGTCGAGTGTTCTCATGCCGGCGTCAAAACCCAGAGGGCGGACGATTGTGTGCCAAATTTCCTCGGGAAAAACAATGTCACCTTCGGCCAAACCATTGGCGGCGAGGGCTCGGGGTAGAAGATAATCTTTGCCAATTTCGATTTTTTGGTCGTCGGTGTACGAAGGCATTTCGACAACTTCGAGACGATCGAGGACGGCCGTGGCAATGCCGCCGGTATTATTGGCAGTGGCGATAAAAAGCACTTCGGAAAGGTCGAATGGATAATCTATGAAATGGTCTAGGAAACTGGCATTTTGCTCCGGGTCCAAAAGTTCGACCAAAACTCCCATGATGTCGGCTTTGGCTTCATCGGTAACGCGGTCAATTTCATCCAGAAGTATTACCGGGTTTTTGGTTTGGACGCGCCTCAGAACTTTCATGATTTGGCCCGGTTCGGCGTCCGGGTAAGCGCGGGAGCGGCCCCGCATCTGCAGGGCATCCCCCATTCCGCCCATAGGAATCCGGCCAAATTGGCGGCCGAGGGCTTGGGCAATGGAGTAAGCAAATGTCGTTTTGCCGGTTCCAACTAGTCCTACAAGCAGAAGGGTCGGGGCTTTGGGTTTTTCCCCGGATTGATTTTTGAGACTGGCGACCGCGATGTATTCTAAAATTCTTTCTTTGATCTTTTCCAGGCCAAAGTGGTTGGCATCCATGATTTTTCTGGCGTTTTCGATGGACAGAGTATCAACGCTTCTTTTTTGCCACGGAAGGGTAATTATCCAGTCGATATAGCGGGAAATGGAATCGTATTCCTGCGAATAACCTTGAGCTTGCGCTAAACGGACGAGCCGCTCGAGCTGCGCCAGTGCCTTTGATTTAAGATCGGCGGGAAGGGTTGCGCCTTTGAGTTTATTTTCCAAAAGCAAGATATCTTCAAACTGGGCAGTTGAGGCAGGCATAATATTATTTTACGCTAAATGACCCAAAAAAGGATTTATCTTTAAGAACAAATTTAAAGTTAGCAATTTTGCTAAAAATTTTTGAGTTTTCTTGAGGCAGGAAGAAGTAATTTGGCAGGACTGAATTTTGTTTATTTACAAAATTTATGACCATTGATAAATTTTCTCTTTGCGGCAAGGCGGGAAACTCAATTGTTTGGCCAGTGGATTTGGCCGCGCTTTCTAAATCCTTGGCACCTCCAGATGAGGAAACAAAATAATTCCAGCCGTTATTTTGAAAAATTGTCGGCGAATTTTGATTCCCTTTAAGCTTTAACAGGATAAAGGTGGTACCATCTGATGCTTCTTCTTTGGCGATTGACTGCCCTGCTTCATCCTTAATATTTTTAAGTTCGGAAAAGTTAATCTCTTTATTTTGGAAAATGACAGCAAAATCATTATTCTGACCAAAAACAATTAGAAACTGGGCTATATCCGAATTTAGATTTTTGTCAATCCAAGCCGAAAGATCGGCGGGCGGGTTTAAATTTTTCTTCAAAAAGTATTTAAAATCATGGCCTAAAATGGCAGTATTTGAAATGGGAATTTTGATATTTTCAAAAGGTAGAGTGGAATTTTGGTTCCTTGTGAGTGTTCCTTGGAAATTTAAGGTGTCGCTAGCTGCGGTGATTGTGGCTTTAACCGGACTGGCGTAGGCAAGTTTGGCAGAAGTTGTTGAATCAAGTTCAAATTGGACGCCTTGTTTGATACTCTGGGACAGGTTTAATTTTTCAAGAAGATTTGAGAGTTTTTGCTCGTCAGATTTTTGAAGATGAAAACTTAATTTGAATTTGTTCCCAACAGGTGCAATTTGGAGGGTGCTTTGCGATTTGCGGGGATAAAAGGCGAAGAGAATGAAAATTAAGGCTAGAGCACCTAGAACCAGTTTCTTCCGGTTTTTGGCAAGTAACCGGGTGTTACTAAACATTTAATATCTTTTTCGCGGCGGGCGACGATCCCGTGATCTATCGAAGCTGCGGCCAGGGCGTCTTTCAAAATCTCGTCTTGGCGGACGGGAACCACCCTCAGAGCCGGATGATGCTTTGGCCATAGGCTTGCCGTTTTCGTCAAAAACCATAGAAAGATTTACCCTGCCCATATCGTCTATTTCGGCAACGTGAACTTTAACGATGTCGCCGATTTTAACAACATCTTCGACATTTTCAACGCGGCCCGGAGCGAGTTTAGAAATATGAACCAAGCCTTCTTTGCCCGGCAGCATTTCAACCATAGCACCAAACGGCAAGATTCGCTTCACCGGGCCTTCATAGATTTCGCCAGGCTGCGGTTCTTTGACAATTCCTTCTACCCACTGGGCTGCTTTTTGCGCAGCTTCGGGGTCTTTAGCAGAAATCATGACAGTGCCGTCATCCTCAACATCGACGGTGGCACCAGTTGTGGAGATGATGTTATTGATGACTCGGCCGCCGGAACCAATAACTCCACCGATTTTGGCCGGGTCGATTTTGACGATGATGACAACCGGAGCGTACTTGCTGACTTCTTTACGGGAAGCAGGTATAGCATCTGCCATCATTTTAAGAATTGCGGTGCGGGCAGTTTTGGCCCGATCCAGTGCACCTTCGGCGATTTTGGTGGAGATGCCTTGCAGTTTAATATCCATCTGAATGGCCGTAATGCCGTTTTTGGTACCGGCGACCTTAAAATCCATGTCTCCTTGGGCATCTTCCTGGTAGGCAATATCGGTTAACAACACGTATTTTGATTTATCGGCACCGTCGGTGATAAGTCCAATAGAAATTCCGGCAACCGGCTCTTTTAAGGGAACACCGGCATCCATGAGTGCCAGAGTTGACCCGCAGACAGATGCCATTGATGTTGATCCGGCAGAAGATAAACATTCTGAAACAACTCTGACGGTGTAAGGGAAAACATCGGTAGCTGGAATGACGGGCACTAATGCTTTTTCAGCAAGAGCACCATGGCCAATTTCACGACGGCCGGGCGAACCGAGCCTTTTAACTTCACCAGAAGAAAACGGCGGGAAATTGTAGTGATGCATATAGCGTTTAGTGCTTTCACCGTACATACCCTCTATTAATTGCTGAAGGGCGGGAGAGGCAAGGGTAGCAATAGATAAAACTTGGGTTTCGCCTCTTTGAAAAATAGCCGAACCATGGGTTCTTGGCAAAACCGGAACCTTAATGGTAATTGCGCGCAGCTCTTCGGGTTTTCTGCCGTCAGGGCGTTTACCATGAACAAGAATGTCGTCTCTCAACTTTTGGGTGACGGCGTCTTCTAGAAGACCGACCAAGGTTTTATCTGCAACCTTTTGGTCTTCGGGCTGATTGGAAATGAATTTTTCCACCAGTTGATCCATACAGTCGCCAAACCAACCATCATCTAGGCTGTTTTTGTCAAAGTCTTTCATGATTTCACTTTGGATGAAATCTTTAACAGTTTTTTCAACTTCCGGTGCCAGCTTTTGAGATTCGTATTTTTGTTTTTCGCGGCCCGCATCTTTGGCTAGGTCGTTGATTAGTTTGAGAACGTCTTTGCCGTTTTTGAGGGCAAACGCTAAACCTTCTTCTACCTGCTTTTCGTCTACTTCTTGGGCGGCCGCTTCGATCATGACAATTTCATCAGCCGATGACGCCACCAAAAGATCAAGGGGGCTTTCTTCGGTTTCCTTGATAGTCGGATTAAGGATCAGTTTGCTATCTTTTAGACCGACTTTAAGGCCGGAAATTGGACCATTCCAGGGAATATCGGAAATTGTGAGCGCGGCGGAGGCGGCGATTAAAGAAACAATATCGGGATCGTTTTCTTCATCAAACGAAAGGACGGTGATGATTACCTGCACTTCGGCCTGGTAATCTTTGGGGAAAAGCGGACGAATGGAACGGTCGATAAGCCTGCCTGTTAAAATTTGTGTTTCGGTAGGCCTGCCTTCACGTTTGATGAAGCGGGAGGTAGAAATTCTACCGCCGGCAAAAAGCTTTTCTTCGAAATCTACGGCGAGCGGGAAATAACCAATATCTGCTGGGGCCTTTTGGGAAACGGCGGTTGCCAAAACAACAGTCTCGCCATATTGGGCCAAAACGGCGCCATTAGCGTGGCCGGCAAGTTCGCCAGTCTCGAGACTGAGCTTTTTACCACCAAGTTCTATTTCTTTACGTACAACTTTTGACATACTTCTGTGATTGTCATCCTGAACCAGATTCAGGATCTGAGTTGAAGTTTTGGGGAGTTAGAAATCGGATACTGAGAATCAAATACCTGATTCGAAGTACTCAACTTCCAACAACCCTTAACCTTAACTTTAGCCATTATAACTTATAGGACGTGCAGATGCAAGCCGCTTAAGATTACTCTGCTTTTGTCGGATTTCGTTTTCCGCTAAATATTTCTGTGAATACAGGATCTTTAAGATCTTCAATTGTCCTGCGCATGCAATCGCGTAGCGATTGATAAGCTGCCTGTCGTCCTTTTTCCTGTGGGGTTGGGAAATAATAATTAGGATTCGCCTCGGGCGTCATCTTATTTGGGCAAACCAAGTTTGCCAATAATGTCTTTTATTAATTGCGGAGCGCTATTGAAACAACGATTTCAATAGTCTGCGCAGTAATTAGCAAGGATATTATTTGGGAAGTCCTAACTTTCCAATAATATCCTTATAACGATCCGGGGCTTTGCTCATTAAGTAATGAAGAAGACGGCGGCGGTGGTTGATCATGGAAAGCAAACCGCGGCGGGAATGATCATCGTGACCGTGGGATTTGAGGTGACCCGACACGTTTTCGATGCGCTGCGAAAGCAGTGCGACTTGGACCTCGGGAGATCCGGTGTCACCAGCGTGAGTAGCAAATTTATCGATTACTTGTTTTTTTGCAGATGCTTGAGCCATGGATTAGTTATTAGTTGTTAGCTATTAGAGGTTAGATCATACACCAAATTATTTCTCGCTGTCAAAGGATTTGGAACCTTTATACACTTTTGGCGGCTTTAGCCAATTTTCTTGCGTAGTGGCCGGTCTTTCGACTTGCTCGATTGCCGGCTGATTAAAAGGGTCGGGGCTTGGGAACTGCACATTTTCGGTTGCATCCGGTTGCTCTTTTGGCAGAGGCATCTGCGGTTTTGGTGTAGATAAGCCGGAACTGTGAGGAGTTGCAAAACTTGCCCGGCCGGCGCCGAATTTCAGAAGCCAGGAAGCCGTTTCAAAACTTAGAGGAGACGCCAGGCTTGGAGAAAAATAGTTCGTGGCTTGGGCAATTCCTGCGTAGAGATTATAAGCAATGTCTTCGTCTAGTGGCAGGGCAAGTTCTTGAAAAATTTGAGCCGCAACTTCACAAATGGAAGTGGCCTGGTCATTAAAAACATTAACTTGAGCAGATAATTGACCCACATCTTGTTTATTTATATTGATGACCCAAGTATTTGGGTTTAAATTTTGTTCATGAGCAATAACTTGATTCAATTCTTCTTGTGTTTGAAAACCTACTGCGAGGACTAAATTGGGTTTTGCTGAAGCTTCCTCAAAAGAAATTTGGTGACGGTTTACGCTTCTGGCGCCGGGGAAGGGATGGACAACTATTTTGAGTTTAGTATCTTCAAGTGAATAAGTGACTTTATCAACATTATCAACTGCATCGTTGACAACAATGACGAGATTTTTGTTTCCTTCAAAGCGGCCGATTTTATCTACCCCATAAAGCCTTTGGCCATCGTCTACAGACGGGCCTTTGGCTTGAATAATTGTGTTTTTGCCAAGCTTTATGCAGGAAAGATAAAGGGCAAGACCCGCTGCCATGCCGTCAAAGCCGGAATTTTTAGATACGGCAATTAAGATGCTTTCGGCTTTGGTTAAATTATCGAGAGTTTTTTGTTTGGAATTCGGATCCATTTGAGTACATTTTGGCAGGTAACTTTTTAACCCAGTGATTCTAGTATGTCACCCTCTTTAAAGTCAAGGCTGGGTGAAAGAAGAATTCCGCAGTCCTGGCCGTTTCCCACTGTCTCAACGTCTTTTTTAAATCTCTTGATAGAAGTAATTTTGGCTATCTCTTTGTCTTTATCTTTAATGTAAACTTCGTCGCCGACTTTAAGGCGGCCAAATGTGATCATGCAGCCGGCAATTTTCTTGCCTTCGATATCAAAAGTGGCCACAACTTTAGCCCGGCCTTTAATTTTGGCTTCTTCCTTAGCTGCCTGGAAACCTAGCGCAACGTCTTGGAGATCATCTAAAAGTTCGTAAATGACGTTGTAACTACGAATTAAAACGCCTTCTCTCCCGGCTTGCGCGACAATTTTGGGGTTTGCTTTAAGGCCAAAGGCAATAATTGGGGCGCCGGCGACTTTAGCAAAAGCAATGTCGCTTTCCGAAATTTCGCCGACAGACGATGAAAGAACGAGGATATTTTCAGGTAAATTGGCAAGCACTGCTTCGAGCGAGCCCAAAACGTCGGCTTTGATAACCACTTTGAATTTATCTTTGCTTTCCTGGGCTTTGGCAATGATATCGGCGTAAGATGCGGGAAGTGTTTCTTCTTTCGTCTTTTGGATTGTATCGGAAACGATGCTGCCGACATCGAGCGCCTTTTTGAAACCGAGAATTTCCACAGGTTTGCCTGGCTCGGCTTCTTTGACATTTTTGCCACTGTCGTCAATTAGGGCTTTAACCGAGATTGTTTCGCCTTCCACCATAATTTTCTGACTGACTTTAAGAGTTCCCTTTTTAACGATAACGGTGACGACCGGACCGCGGTTCTTGTCGAGCTTTGATTCAACGACGACTGCTTCCAGAGGAGCATCGGGTTGACTTTCTTGGGGATTAAGCTGCCAGACAAGACCGATGACTTCTAGGAGTTCAGCTATGCCTTTATTCTTAGGGGCTGAAACTTGTACGAGGGGACTTGCGCCACCATATTCTTCAACAACAATGCCCGCTGTCTGGAGTTCTTTTTTGACTTTATCTAAATTGATGTCCGGTAAATCTACTTTTGTAATGGCGACAATTGTGGGCTTTTTGGCCTTTTGGATATGTTTAATGGCCTCAATGGTTTGGGGCTTAACGCCATCGTTTGCGGCAACAACTAAAATGATGATGTCGGCAACTTCGGCGCCACGCGAGCGCATTTTTTCAAACGCGGCGTGGCCGGGAGTGTCTACAAATGTGATGAGCTGGCCGTTTGTCTCTATTTGGTAAGCACCGATGTGTTGGGTTATACCGCCGTGTTCACGGTCGGCAACGTTGGTTTTCCTAATGGCGTCAAGGAGCGTGGTTTTACCGTGGTCGACATGACCCAAGATGGAAACGATCGGCGGCCTTAAATTGCTTTTTTGATTGTCCATTTATTTTAATTTGGCGCGACAAGCGTTTCATTTACTATTTGTCATCGCCGGATGAATCTGGTTTTGATTCATTTTCTTCTGCTTTTTCTGGTTCACTGACTTTTACTTCCTCTGCTACACTTCGACTCTGCTCAGTGCCTACGGCTGGCTGAGTTGGCGGCTGATCCGTGTCCCCTTTTGCCGAGGTTTTTTCTTCTGTCCCCGCACTTCGACCCATTCGACTATGCTCATGGTCTTCGACCTTCGACGAGCTCAGGGCTTGTAGCTTGCTCAGTGCCTTTGGCTTCTTCGACCCCTAAGGCTTTCTTGGCCTCTTCCTGCGCGGCTTTTTCTTTTGCCTCGACTTCTTTAGGTGTACCACTTTTGCCGCGAATGTCAATTTTGTAACCGGTGAGTTTGGCGGCAAGGCGCACATTTTGGCCTTCTTTGCCAATTGCCAGCGAGAGTTGGTCGTCGGGGGCCGTAACTTCGGCGATTTTTGTTTCTTCGTCGATTTTAACCTGCAGATCTTTGGCCGGGGAGAGGGCGGCTTTTATAAACTGCGCTAAGTCTTCCTGGTAAGCGATGACGTCAATTTTCTCGTCACCCAGTTCGTTGATAACGGCCTGCACCCGGACGCCTTTTTGGCCAACACAAGAACCGACCGGGTCAACACCAAGTTGCCCAGAAGCGACGGCAATTTTAGAACGGGATCCGGCTTCGCGGGCCATGGCTTTAACTTCGACTGCACCACTAGCCATTTCCGGAACTTCTTGTTTGAACAAACCTTCTAAAAGACCGTTTGCGGCGCGGGAAACGATGATCTCTTCGCCATGTGTGCCTTCTTTGATGCCGACAATATAAAACTTAAGGCGCTGGTTGACGTAGTATTTTTCGCCCCGGGCCTGTTCTGGCGGCGGCATAATGCCTTCGGCTTTACCAAGGCTCACGGTGACAATCGGGCCGGAAATTCGCTGAATGATACCGGAAACGATGGTACCGATTTTAGAAGAATATTCGCTCATGATGGCATTTTTCTCCGCTTCCCTAATCCTTTGTAAGATCACCTGTTTGGCGGTCTGGGCGGCAATGCGGCCAAAGCCTGGAGGAGTAACGATTTTTTTGTCTTTTTTGAGAGTTACCTCGCCGCTGGTGGCATCTAAATCGACATCGATGCCTTCCGGTTCGCCGTAATCTTTGCGGTAGGCCGCCAGAATTGCCTGTTTAATGGAATCGATAACCACTTCCGGCTCGATCCCGCGTTCGGAACAAACTTGGTTGAGGGCTGACGCAAATTCACTTCGTTGTTGTATAGCCATGATTCAAAAAAAGGCGCATACGCGCCTCACTACAGAGTACCTAAAATCTAAATGAGATTCTAACAAAAGATTGCTTTGGAGTCAAATTCCTTTGGGGTCTTTTGTTCGCCCTTGGAACTCGGTCGGTATAGGGTAATTGTTCAAATAGAAATCCCTGTCGCCCTCAATTCTTTTGACAAAACTCTCTGGATTTTGAATGCCGGCTTTTTGGAACCAAGACTTCCATCTTTCTTCAAGAGGATTAAAGCCGGGTTGGTCGTTTTTGGTCTCGATTGGTTTCTCTGAATCGGCGGGCTTTATTTTGGAAACAATTGAATCGACAACGGCATCAGCATAAACGCTTTTTTGATCAAGACTCAAACCGCGGGTGCTGGAAGACGGAATAGCTGATTCGACTTTTGACCTAATGCTTTCTCGAAGGCCGCGTCTGGCATTTATCCAGTCGGATGTTTCTGATCCGGTATCTGGAAATTTATAGTCTTTTTTGGTATCAAAAGCCACAAGCATATTATACAAGCAAAGCGAAGTTTAGTAGCTAGATTTAGTGGATTGTTGTGGTGCTTGGTATGTGCTGCCTGCGCCGTAGCCGCCCTTTTTGGCAATGACAAAGTAGTAAATCAGACCGTAGACGACGGCGCCGATTACAAGGTAGATGACAACCCATTGCCAAAGAGGCCTTTTGCCATATGCTGCCATAATTTAACAGTACAATTTTTAAAAACTTTTGGCAAGTTCCTAAACAAGCTATGGAATTGGAAGTGACGGATTAGAAATTACTTCGATGCCGTTTATGGGAGTGCCATGCTGTGCATCTGTGTAGTTGTAGATTTTGGTTACCGGTTGTCCGAAGTGACCATAGGCTAATCGGCAAGCTCTCTCTATTGCCGATGCGTCTTGAGGATCCAAATCTTGGAAAATAATACCTTTATATTGGGG